>Ga0187883_10001491_pt1 | contig 14329 bp, 12 predicted proteins | sample June2016WEW_20_1_2_FD_132966 | JGI IMG/M metagenome (GOLD analysis project Ga0187883, IMG submission 132966) | Peatland microbial communities from SPRUCE experiment site at the Marcell Experimental Forest, Minnesota, USA - June2016WEW_20_10 | ecosystem: Environmental > Terrestrial > Soil >...
GTCGTATGCGTCAGGCTCCGGCGCATCGGCCATCGCAATTTCCGGCTTGGCGCGAAAATTCTGGATGATCACTTCCTGGATATGGCCGTGACGCTCATGGGTGTCGCGAATCGCGGTCAGGCTCAGCGCGCGTTCGGCGGGAGTCTCGCCGATACCGAGCAGGATTCCGGTCGTGAACGGGATTCGCAGTGCGCCTGCCTCGTCTATCATCTTAATACGCAGCGCGGGGTCCTTGTCGGGCGCGGCCTGATGCGCTGCGCCGCGCGCACGCAGTCGCGGCGAGATATTCTCGAGCATCAGACCCATGCTCGCGTTGAGCGGACGCAACGCGCGCATCTCATCGGACGTCATCAGGCCGGCGTTGGTATGCGGCAGCAGTCCCTCAGCCAGCGCGATTTCGCAGGCGCGGCCGACGTATTCGATTGTGGTGCGGACGCCGAGCCGCGCCAGCGTCTCGCGATATTCGTTGAATGCGACCTCGGGCTTGTCGCCCAGGCACATCAGCGCCTCTTTGCATCCGAGTTCGACGCCACGCCGCGACCAATCGGCAATCTCGTCGGGCATCATCGTCCACGCGCCCGGGTCGCCGGGGTCTTTGCGGAACGTGCAATAGGTGCATCGGTCGCGGCAGAGATTGGTGACGGGCAGAAAAACTTTCCGCGAGTAGGTTACGTCGCGACCCTTGCCGCGATCGCGAAGTTCAGCCGCCGCGGAAAGCATCGCGTCGAGGTCGCCATCGGGGCATTCGATAAGCGCGATCGCGTCGGCATCGCTCAGGCGCGCGCCCGCCAGCGCTCGATCGAGGATATCGCGGATCGGAGCATGTTCGCGCGGCTCGGAAGCGAGCGATGAATGTAGCGACGGCATCAATCGCCCTTATAAGCCATCAGATACGGGGAGGCAACCTAGTTGCAAAACAAAACTTGGTGCGGGCGGGGGCACTGTCCCAAATGACGATGAATGTCCCAAGTGCGAGGCGTGAGGGTCCTACTTGGATTTGAGTCGCGGATCGTAGGTCGCGATGCATACCGAAAGATCGCTGGGGAACCGCTATCGGTCGATTCGCGGACGGGCGTCAGTTCCGGTGTAACGAAAGTTCGAGACAAGAGCGTTTTGCCCCGCCCATCCGCACGAGTTAGTCTCGGGGTAGGATAGGCGAAGCGGGAGTATACCCAGATGCCCGAAACCAATGTTGCGCGCGGTTCCGTCGAACCCGCTCCACGCGTCGAGTATGAGCTCCAGCTCTATTACTGGATGAAGTTGATTCGCGCGTTCGAGGAGCGTGTTTCGCGATTGCATCGTCAGAACAAAATCCTGGGCGGTGTTTACTCCGGCGCCGGCCAGGAGGCGATCGTCACGGGCATTTGCGCACCGTTGCATGACGGCGACTTCGTGGCGCCGCTGCATCGCGACATGGGAGTTTTCATCATGCGCGGCGTCGATCCGGGCCGCCTGATGGCGCAGTTGATGGGCAAAGAGACGGGGCTGTCGCGCGGCAAGGATTCGTTTCTGCATGGCGGCGATCTGGAGCACGGGGTTTTCGGATCGACCTCGATGCTCGGTGCGTCGATCCCGGTCGCGGCCGGCGCGGCGCTCAAATTCAAAATGAAAAAGGAACCCAACGTTGCGGTCGCCTTCTTCGGTGAAGGCGCGTCCTCGCGCGGCGACGTGCATGAAGGGATGAACTTTGCCGGCGTGCACAAGCTGCCAGTCGTGTTCGTGTGCGAGAACAACCGTTACGCGTACTCGACTCCGCTCGAAAAGCAGATGGCGATTGAAGACGTTGCGGATCGCGCGGTGGCCTACGGCTTCAAGGGTCATGTGTGCTCGGGCAACGATCTGCTGGCGGTGCTCGAGCTGAGCGAGCGCGTGATCGCACGCACGCGCGCGGGCGAGGGTCCGGCGCTGATCGAATGCAAGACCTATCGCTACCGCGGGCATAGCGAGCACGACGCGGCGCTGTACCGGGACGCGGAAGAGCTTATCGAGTGGCAGAGCCGCGATCCGATCCCAAGCTTCGAGTTTTACCTGGAAAAGAAAGGCCACGACATCAAGCGCATCCGCGAGCAAATCGACGAACGGGCGAAGCAGACGGTGCAGGCGGCGGTGGATTTCGCCGAAAGCAGCCCGCTGCCAGAACCTCAAGAAGCACTTGAAGATATTTACGCGCCGCCGGGCGCTCCGATTTCGCCCAACGCGCCGAACCCTTCGTCCAACGGCGCGCGCTAGGCCAATGGAAGTCACTTACCTCAAGGCGATTAATGCGGCGCTGCACGAAGAGATGCGCCGCGACGAAAATGTCTTCGTGATGGGCGAGGATGTGGCGGACCTGGGCGGCGCGTTCAAAGCCACCGAAGGGCTGCTCGACGCGTTCGGCGAGGAGCGCGTCATCGACACCCCGATCTCGGAGGCGTTGATCGTGGGGGCGGGAATCGGCGCCGCGGTGCTCGGGATGCGTCCGGTGGTCGAAATGCAGTTTGCGGATTTTATCGCGTGCGCCTTCGACCAGATCGTCAACAATGCGGCAACGCTGCGCTACCGTCACGGCGGCAAGGCCGCTTGTCCGCTGGTGATTCGCGCGCCATCGGGCGCGGGGGTTCACGGCGCGCTGTTCCATTCACAAAATCCCGAAGCGTGGTTCACGCGCGTGCCGGGGCTCAAGGTGGTCGCACCCGCAACCGCATACGACGCGAAAGGAATTTTGAAGAGCGCGATTCGCGACGGCAATCCGGTGGTGTACCTGGAGCACAAGCGCCTCTATCGCAGCGTCAAGGAAGACCTGCCCGAAGGCGACTTTACCGTGCCAATCGGGGTTGCTGAAATTCGCAAGGAAGGCGGCGACCTTTCGATAATCACTTACGGTGGCACGCTCGGCCAATCGCTCGACGCGGCGCGAATCGTTGAAAAGGAAGACGGGCTTGGGGTCGAGGTGCTCGATCTGCGAACGCTGCTGCCGCTGGATCGCGAGGCAATACTCGCCACCGCCCGCAAGACCGGCAAGGTGCTGGTGGTGCACGAGGATCGGCTGACCGGCGGAATCGGCGGCGAGGTCTCCGCGATCATCATGGAGAACGCATTCGAATATCTCGACGGCCCGGTGCGCCGGGTCGCGGCCGCCGATGCGCAGGTCGCATTCAGTCCGCCGCTGGAGGAATTCATACTGCCCAACACCAACAAAATCGTGGACGCGATCCGCAGCCTGGCGGCGTATTGAAATGGCGATCGACGTAACGATGCCGCAGATGGGCGAGAGTATCGTCGAAGGCACGATCGCAAAGTGGCTGGTCAAGGAAGGCGACGTCGTCACCGAAGATCAACCGCTCGTTGAGATTTCGACCGACAAGGTGGACACCGAAATTCCGTCGCCGGGCGCGGGACGAATCGCGAAGATCGTCGCCGCGGAGGGGCAGACGCTGCCGGTTGGCGCGACGCTCGCCGTCATCGAGCAGGCCGGCGCAGAGACCACGGCAAAACTGAAGGCGGTCGCGCCGAAAGCAGCGCCGAAGGCGGAGCCGCCAGCTGACCGACCGGCGGTGAAGCCAGCACCGCCGCCTCAGCCCATGCAAGCGGCTGGCGTTGGCGTTCATGAAGCCGTATCCGAGGCCGGCGGTTCCCGGCGCTTTTCTCCCGTCGTGCTGAAAATGGCGGCGGAGGAGGGCATCGATCTGAGTCGCGTCCCCGGAACGGGAATTGGCGGACGAGTGAGCAAGCGCGACCTGCAGCGTTACCTCGATTCGCTGCGAAAGGGCGGAGTGCCTGGCGCCGCTGCCGCGCCGGCGCCGACTAACGGAGTTGCGCAGAGCAGCTCGCGTCCTGCGTCAACTGCTGCCGCGACGACGCAACCACCGCCGGCTCAATTGGGTGCGGGTTTTCGGCCTCCTGTCTATCAACCGATCGAAGGTGACATCGTCGAGCCGTTCACACGCCGGCGCAAGTTCATCGCCGAGCACATGGTGTTCTCCAAGACGCATTCGCCGCACGTGGGCACCGTCGCGGAAGTTGACGTCACCAACGCGATGCGCCTGCGCGAGAAGCATAAAGATGAGTTCGCGCGTCGCGAAGGCTTCAGTCTCACGTTTCTGCCACTGGCAGCCGCGGCGACCGTTCGAGCGCTCAAGGAATTTCCGCGGATGAACGCCTCGGTGGTCGGCGACTCCGTGGTCACCCGCCGCGAAATCAATCTCGGCATCGCGATGGATACTGACGAAGGCCTGCTGGTTCCGGTAGTCAGGGCCGCCGAAGGCATGTCGGTGGTCGGAATTGCGCGCGCGATCGAGGGTCTGCGCCGCAAAGTCGCCGAGAAGAGGATCGCCGCGGACGATCTCGCGGGCGGCAGCTTCACGCTCTCGAATCCCGGCCGCGAGGGCAATCTCTACGGATTTGCGATCATCAATCAGCCGCAAGTCGGCATCCTGCGGATGGGCGAAGTGAAGAAGCGGCCGGTCGTCGTCGAGGTTGACGGTGCCGACGCGATCGCGATTCGCACCATGATGTATCTCGCACTCTCCTACGACCATCGCGTCGTCGATGGCGTGCTGGGCAATCGCTTCCTGTACCGCGCCGCGCGCATTCTCGAAGAGGCCGACTTCGAACTGTAGCCTCAGGCCGGATGCGCACCCTGTTGCGAGCGCACCTGGTGCAGCATGTTCGCGATCTGGCCGCTCAGATCGCCCACCGTGCGGCTGAGCGCCGCCGCCGCATCCGTGGTATCGCCGGGCTTGGAGGGCTGCGTCAGATTGGACTCCGCAGTATACAGGATGTTCTTGCCGGTGGAGTCGAGAATCGTCCATTTCGCCGACAGTTGCGCGTTGCCCTGGCCGTCGGTCTCGAATCGATAGACGTCGATCTGGACCTGCAAATCGATATGCATGGTGTTGTACCACGGGAAGATAATCACGCGCCGCGTCCCGGTTTGTGCGGCGAGGTCGCGCGCCATCACACTCGTGAAACCGTTCTGAAGCGACTCGCCCCATCGATCCTCCTTCGAGAGCTCGAGGCGATTGGGCGCGGCCCGCGTAACTATTTCCGGGCGATCGAGGTACGGAGGCAGTTTGATCGGCCCAAGCCCGATCGTGAAATCGCCGCCCGTGCTCTGCGCCGCCGCCGGTGGCGGCGCGGTGGTGTCCGCGGTGGGCGTGAGGAGATAAAACTTCGAGATATCCTTCTGCGGAGCGAGAATCGTTTTGGCGAGAGCGGAGCATCCCACCAGCGCCATCGCGATCGCGCCGGCCGCACAAGTTTTCAGAAGCCGTCTGGTCAAGCTCATCGCTAATCCTGGCTGAAGTCGCGGCCGCGAACGATTGCGCTCGGGTTACGTTGCAGGTAGTCGGCCAGCTCCTTGACCGAGTGGGCGGCGGCGGAGACGTCCTGCAGCGTCTGCAGCACCTGGTAGTTCACGGGAGAGTTCGGTTCGATCGCCGTTTGCACGGTGCCGAGCGTCAGCCGGGCCTGCTTCGCCGCGGCGTCTGCGGAAACCGAGGTCTTCTGCAAAGAGTCCGACAGTGGAGGAACCTGGCTGTTCACCGTGCTGAGAGTCTGCTGTGCGCCGGCCAGGGTTCGGTCCAATTGCTGGCGCGTTTTTTCGGAATTGGCCACTGCTTCCCTGAGCGCAGGCGAGCCGGTGATTTGCTTGATGGAATCCACCATAGCGGTCACCTGCTGGAGCATGGCGCCGAAGTCCACTTTGTCGAGTCTTTCGAAAATTCGGAGCGCCACCGCCTGGGCTTGTTCGAGGGTGGTTGGAATTGCGGGAATTTCCTGCAGCGGAGAGCCTGGCGGCGCGACCATTTGAATTCGCGTATTCGGTTCGATGTCCAGCGCCACGTACATCAGGCCGGTCACGAAGCTGTCCGAGCCCAGTTGGGCGCGCAGCCCTTCCCGGATCAGGTTGGGAATTGTATGCGGGTCGCTCAAGTCGATCGCGGTGCCGCCGTGGGAAACAATCTTGTCCTCATCGAGTTCGATGATTACCGGGATGCGCACCTCGGCCCTCAACTTGCCATTGTCGCGGTTCACCTCCTGCTCCAGGCGCAATCGAATCCGTTTGACCTCGCCTATCTCGACGCCCTTGAACTTGACCGGTGCGCCGACCCTCAGGCCGTTGATACCGCCGCCGCCGAAGTAGATGACAAATTCGTGCGTCTTGCGGAACAGGTTTCCCGATCCGAAGACCATAATCCCCGCCAGGATCAGGCCTAGCGCGCCCAAAACGAACGCACCTACGGTAGCCGGGTTGACTCGCTTACCCATGATTCCTCGCTGATTTTTCCGCGTCTTCTCCTCCGCGGGTGAGGAAGGTTTGCACGCGCTGATCGGTGCAATGCGCCAGCAGGTCCTTGGGGTCGCCGTGCGCGATCGCTGATCTGCTTTCCGCGTCGAGAAAAATGCTGTTGTTGCCGATCGCAAAAATGCTGGCCAGCTCGTGACTCACGACGATGATCGTCGCGCCCAGGTTGTCGCGCAGTTCCAGTATCAAGTCGTCGAGCAGGCGCGAACTTATCGGATCGAGGCCGGCCGACGGCTCGTCAAAGAAAAGTATTTCCGGGTCCAGCGCGATCGCCCGCGCAAGGCCTGCCCGCTTTTGCATCCCGCCGCTGATCTGACTCGGATAATAGCCCTCGAAGCCCTTGAGCCCGACCAGCGCCAGCTTCAGCGAAGCAACCTCCCGAATTTCCGCCTCCGACAGATCGGTAAATTCGCCGAGCGGCAGTCCCACGTTTTCCGCCAGCGTCATCGAGCTCCATAGCGCGCCGCTCTGGTACAGAACGCCGAAGTGCCGCAGCATCGCCTCGCGCTGGAGCGGCTCGCCTCTGGTGAAGTTGAAATCGCCGTACCAAACCTCGCCCTTGGCGGGCTCGATCAGCCCGAGCATGTGGCGGAGCAGGGTACTTTTCCCGCTGCCGCTGCCGCCCATGATTATGAAGATGTCGCCGTGATTCACGGTGAAGTTTATATCTTTCATCAACACGAAGGTTCCGTACGCCATCGTGAGATTCTTGACCGTGATTGGCGGGGGACCGTCCTTGGCAAACTTCGCCGTGGAGACGCGTTCGCCGTCCGAGGACTTGGTTGATGAGGGCGTGGTGGCCATATCAGAGCGCCGGGCTGTCCAGGTTGATTCTCACTCCCGCCTAAAGTCCGAGGATGTTGAAGATGAAGGCGAACATTCCGCACGCAACGATTACATAGACGATTCCCGTAACCACCGCCGCAGTCGCCGCGTCACCGACCGCCGACGAGCTGTTGCCGCACTGGAACCCGCGCAGGCATCCGGCGACCGCGATAATTATGCCGTAAACGGCGGCCTTGAATACGCCGCCGAAGATGTCGGTGAGCGTGATCGCGTGCGCGGTTTCGCGAAGATAGGTGGCGATCGAGATATGCAGCATCGTCGCGCCGACGAACGCTCCGCCGGCCACTCCCAGGCAATCGGCGTACACGCAGAGCAGCGGGATCATCAGGAACAGGGCCACCACGCGCGGCAACACCAGGAATTCGAGCGGCGAGATTCCCATCGTGGTCAGCGCGTCGATTTCCTGCGTCACCTTCATCGAGCCAAGCTGCGCGGCAAACGCGGCTCCCGTGCGGCCCGCCATGATAATCGCGGTCATCATTGCGCCCATGTCGCGGCTCATCGCAATTCCGACCAGGTCGGCGACGTATATTGCGGCGCCGAATTGTTGCAACTGCACCGCGCCCATGAACGCGAGAATCACCCCGACCAGGAAAGTGACCAGCGTGACGATGCCGAACGCGTTGGCGCCGCAATCCTGGATCACGATCATCAGGTCAACTCTTCGAAAACGCGCCTTGCCCACCGCCAGCATGGCGAACGCGATCGCCACTTCGCCCAGGAAGCGCAGAAAATCGTCCAGCCCCCGTGCATACGAAATCGCTTCCCGGCCAAGCGCTTCGATGAGCGAGGTATGCACCGCCTCGGCGCGGGCTCCGGTCTTCTCCGGCACCGCTTCCGCAAGCTGGATCAAGCCCCGCACGCCCTCGGGAAGCGGGCTCCAATCCGCGGGCAAGTTGCGTTTATGGCAGATCTCGCTGACGCCCATGAGGAACGTGAGCAGGCCACTGTCCCAATCGCCAAGCCGGGTAGCGTCAAAGGTCAGCCTGGCGGGCTTCGGCGCGGTGTCGAGTTGTTTCAGTACAAGGTCCGGCTCAGGCAGGCCATGACGAAGATGCCAATCGCCGGCGAGCCGGACGACCAGCGTGGAGTTATCGGAGCGCGCAAACGAAAGTTCGTCCGACATTTGGGATTGTTTGAGCGCCTGCATCCGTGCGGCTCAATAGAGCACGGCGATAAACGGTAGCACAATTATTTGCCATTCGGTGGGCTAAGAGGTTTTTTGGCAGGGCAACAGCGGACGCGTCAGGTGTTATATTTCTAGTTCGAGTCCAATCGTTGCAAAAGAGATTGAAGAAAAAAATGAAGGCGATGGTGGTCGAAAAGCCCGCGCCGATCGAATCGGATCCGCTCCACGCTATCGACACGGCCGTGCCCGAGCCGGGGCCGGGCGAAATTCTCGTGCGGGTACGCACTTGCGGGGTATGCCGGACCGATCTTCACGTCGCCGAAGGCGACCTGCCGCCGCGCCACCCGCGAATCATTCCGGGTCATGAAGTGGTGGGCGTCGTGGACAAGCGCGGGGTCGGCGCCGTTCGTTTCAAGCAGGGCGATCGAGTGGGAATCGCATGGCTTCGCGAGACCTGCGGTGTTTGCATCTATTGTCGTCGCGGGCGCGAAAATCTCTGCCCGAACGCGCGCTTCACCGGCTACGACCACGACGGCGGCTACTGCGAGTGGGCCGTCGTACGTGAGGATTTCGCCTATGCGATCCCCAATTTGCTTGGCGATGAGGAAACGGCGCCCCTGTTGTGCGCCGGAATAATAGGATTTCGCGCAATCAAGCGTGCCGAGGTCAAGCCCGGTTCGACGGTCGGGCTCTACGGCTTCGGCGGCTCGGCTCATCTTGCGATTCAGGTGCTGCGCCACTGGGGATGCCGCGTGTTTGTCATGAGCCGGGGCGGACCGCATCGCGACCTGGCGAAAGACCTTGGCGCCGAATGGATCGGCAACGCGGAAGATCCGCCGCCGGCGGCGCTGGATGCGGCAATTCTGTTTGCTCCGGCGGGAAATCTCGTGCTGCCGGCTCTGGAAGCGCTCGACCGCGGAGGCATCCTGGCGGTCGCGGGAATTTACCTGAGTCCAATTCCGGCGCTGGACTACGAAAAACATCTCTTCTACGAAAAAGAACTTCGCAGCGTGACGGCCAACACGCGCGCCGACGGCCAAGAGTTCCTGAAGCTTGCGGCCGAGATACCGATTCGCACGAGTACGGTGGCCTTCGGCCTGGCCGAGGCGAATGTGGCGCTCAAGATGCTCAAGCACGACGAGATCAAAGGCGCCGGCGTGCTGCGAATTTCGTGAGATGCCACGGCACGATGGAAGTTTTGCTTCACTCAGAACTGCCGTTCCATTAGACTTCGTTGACGTGGCGACGCGATGCTTGCTAGCCTTCAACTGTAGGCGATCTCACGTATATATCCAGCACCAGAGGCATCGATGGCATTAATTAAAAGCGGGCTCGAGTCGTCCAAGGGCGACGAGAATCTCCTCGGTGACACCGCGGTCCTGACCCGGCTGGACAAGGCTCTTGGTTGGGCGCGAAAGTTTTCGATTTTTCCGTATCCGTTCGCGACCGCGTGCTGCGCGATGGAATACATGTCGCTCTCGATGACCCCCTACGACATCGACCGCTTCGGCGCGCTGCTTCCGCGCTTCACTCCGCGCCAGGCAGATCTGCTGATGGTGATCGGCACCGTAACGGTTCGCCAGGGGCCGATTTTGCGCCGCGTTTACGATCAGATGGCGGAGCCCAAGTGGGTGATGGCGTTTGGCGCGTGCGCCTCGACCGGCGGCTTCTACGACAATTACGCGACCTTGCCTGGCATCGACAGAATTGTCCCGGTTGACGTGTATGTTCCCGGATGTCCTCCGCGGCCGGAAGGCGTGCTCGACGCACTGATGGCGCTGCAGCGGAAAATCCAGGGCCAGAAGCAGAAACTGATGGCGCTCAGCGGCAAGCATCAAACCGCCTGACCGGATTCAGATGGAACGGATACTGACTCGCTGGCTGGATATCCCTGATCTTCGCAAGCTCGACGTGTACGTCGCCAACGGCGGATACAAGGCACTGCGCAAGGCGCTGTTCGAGATGAAGACCGAGGAGATTATCAACGAGGTCAAGAACTCGAATTTGCGCGGGCGCGGCGGCGCGGCGTTTCCAACCGGCGTGAAGTGGAGCTTCATTCCGAAAGATTCCAAGAAGCCGGTCTATCTATGCTGCAACGCCGACGAGAGCGAGCCCGGCACGTTCGCCAATCGCTACGAACTCGAGTTCGATCCGCACGGCATCATCGAGGGCATCGCGATCGCGTGTCGCGCGGTCAGCGCGCATATCGCTTACACTTACCTGCGCGGCGAGTTCACCGTGCAGAAGAGAATTCTCGACGCCGCAATCGCCGAGGCCTACGCCAACAACTACCTGGGCAAGAACATCCTCGGCTCCGGCTTCGACCTCGAAGTCTTCACGCATCGCGGCGCCGGCGCATACATCTGTGGCGAGGAAACCGGCCTGCTCGAATCGCTGGAAGGCAAGCGCGCGTATCCCCGCAACCGTCCGCCGTTTCCCGCCATCCAGGGCGCGTTCGGATGCCCGACCGTCGTCAACAATGTCGAGACGCTCTCGAACGTCCCGCACATCATTAATCGTGGCGCCGATTGGTACAAATCGATCGGTCCCGAAAAGAGTCCCGGGCCTAAAATTTTCTGCCTCTCCGGTCACGTCAACAAACCGGGATTGTACGAATTGCCGATGGGCTTTCCGCTCAAGGATCTGATCTACGATGTCGGCGGTGGAATCCTCGACGGCAAGGCGCTCAAGGGGGTCATCCCCGGCGGCTCGTCGTTCCCGATCTTCACCGCCGAAGAGGCGGTCAAAGTCAACATGGATTTCGAATCCGTCCGCGCTGCCGGTTCGCTGATGGGGACCGCGGGCGTGATGGTGATGCACGAAGACACCTGCATGGTCGATGCGCTCAAAACGATCGCGCATTTCTACCATCACGAGTCATGCGGACAGTGCACGCCGTGCCGCGAAGGATGCGGCTGGATCGAAAAATTGGTCACCGAAATCGAAGCGGGGCGCGGCAAGATCGAAGATCTCAAGGTCCTCATCGACGCCGCCTCCAACATGGAAGGCAACACTATTTGCGTGCTCGCCGACAGCCTCTCGATGCCGGTGAAGAGCTTCGTGCCCAAGTATCGCGACGAATTCGAGGCGCACATCAAGCTCGCGCGATGCCCGTTCAAAGATCGCGACAGCAAGGCGGGCGGCCTCAGCGCGGCGGCCGGCCACTGAGATTTTCAGATGCCCAAGCTCACCATTGACGGCAAGGAAGTTGACGCTGGCGCCAACCTGAACCTCATCCAGGCGGCCGAACTGGTCGGCATCGAGATCCCCCACTATTGCTACCATCCGGGCTTGACGATCGTCGGCAACTGCCGGATGTGCCTGGTCGAAGTCGAAAAGGCGCCCAAGCTCCAAATCGCCTGCAACACGCGCGTCGCCGAGGGGATGGTCGTCCATACCAAAAGCGACAAGGCCAAGACCGCGCAGAAGGCGGTGCTCGAGTTTCTGCTGATCAACCATCCCATCGATTGTCCCGTTTGCGATCAGGCCGGCGAGTGCAAGCTGCAAGACTACTATATGGACTACGATCAGCAGCCGTCGCGCTTTCCGTTGCCCGAGAAAAATCACAAGGGCAAGGCGATCGACATCGGCGCGGGCGTGATGCTCGATCAGGAGCGATGCATCCTGTGCGCGCGATGCACCCGGTTCTTCGATGAAGTGACGAAGACCTCCGAGCTGGCGATTTTCGAGCGCAGCGACCATAACCGCATCGACATCAATCCCGGCCAGCCGGTCAACAACAAGTACGCCGGCAACGTGGTGGACATCTGCCCGGTCGGCGCACTCACGGAAAAGGAATTCCGCTTCCGGATGCGCGTGTGGTACCTGCATCGCACCGCGTCGGTGTGCGGCGGATGCGAGCGCGGATGCGCGATCGACATCCACCACCATCGCGGACGAATCTACCGCTTCAAGCCGCGCTTCAACCCCGGCGTCAACAGCTATTGGATGTGCGACGAGGGCCGTCACAGTTTCCCCGCGCTGCAGACCGAGACGCGCCTCACGTCGCCGCTCGTGCAGTCCGAGGACCAGTTGGTAACCGAGCCTTGGGGCGAAGGTATCAGGCGCGCGGCGTCGATCATCGCGGATTACAAGCGCCGGTACGGCCCCAATTCGATCGCGGCGGTCGTCGATGCGCAGTCCACCAACGAAGAAGCGTTCGCGCTGAAGCAGTTGATGAAGACCGCGATCGGATCGGATCGAATCGCGACGCTCAGTTGGTCGCCGCCGGGCGCCAGTGGCGATGACGACTTGCTGATCCGCGCAAACAAAAATCCCAACGCCCGCGGACTCGCGGCGCTGGCGATCCCGGCCGACGGACTCGACGGACTAGCAGCCGCCGTCGCGTCGGGCGAACTCAAGATGCTGATCGCGATGCGCGCCGACCTAGTTCGCGCATTCGGCGAAGAAGAGTTCGTCAGGCGCTTCGGCGCGCTCGACTACATGCTGGTGCTATCGAGCGACGCCAACGAGACCTGCCAGATGGCCAACCAGGTCTGGCCGATCGCGGCGTATCCCGAAATCGACGGGAGCTTTACGAACTTCAAGGGCCGCGTGCAGCGAATCAACGCGGCGTTCCCGCCGCCCGGTGCCGCGATCGCCGGCATCGAGGCGATCGCGAGGCTCGGTCATGCGCTCGACGGCGTCGATCGTCCGAGCTCGGCGGACGCGGTGTTTGCGTCGATGACGGCCGCGGAGCCCGCCTTCAAGGGCCTCAGCCTCGCGACCCTTGGCGAGCACGGCGCCGAGTTGCCCGGAAACTGAACTCACGGCCTCTTCTCCGTCATCCCGAGCGGACGCTGCTGGAGTCGAGGGACCCCGGATCCGCTCACGCGTGGCAGTTGAATCGAAAGCTCGACTTGCGGCTGCGAATCCGCGCGATTCGATTCCTGATCTTCGGAGTGACGCGGGTGCGCTAATCCTTGGAGGGCCGGAACACTACCTCGAGACGATCCATGTAGTTAAGCAGCTGGTGCGCGAGCGTCGCCACTGCGCCATCGTCGCGCATCGCGGCGGCATGCTCGAGTGAGCGGCCCATCTCCGTCATCGTTTCGAATCCGTAGCTGCCGCCCTCGCCCTTGATCCGATGCGCGATGCGGCCGATCTCCGCGTAGTCGTGGCGCGCATTCGCGTCGAAAATTGTCATGACATCGGCGCGCTTGTGTGTCAGGAACCCCGGGATCAAGTCGCTCAGATCCTCGTCCACTCCCACTATTACCCGGTCGGGCATGTTTCCTCCTTGAGATTGGTAAGCTCGGCCCGCTCGTCGTCCAACGGGTTCGCTTCTATCGCGTTGCGAATCGCATCGAGCAGCGTGAATTTTTTGACCGGCTTGGTCACGTGCGCGTCGCAGCCCGCCGCCTTTGCGCGATGCACCGCTTCCTCCAGCGCCGACGCGGTCAGGGCCACGATGGGAGTGCGGCGGCGATTGTTCGCCCGCTCCCAGCCGCGAATCCTGGTAGTCGCTTCGTAGCCGTCAACGATCGGCATCTGGATGTCCATCAGCACAAGATCGAACTTCCCGGCGATGAATTTGTCGATCGCCTGCTGGCCATCTTCGGCTTCTTCGAGACGGTAGGGCGTTTTCTTCAGATACGCCCGGATCAACGCGCGGTTATCGTGCGAATCGTCGGCAATGAGAATTTGCAGCGGCTGATCGAGTATTGCCGAAGACGTTGATACCGGCGCGATTGCCGGAGACGCGAAGCGGTCGCCGTGCGGTTCGACGTGCACTCCCGCGCACGCTCGCGCGACCGCTGCGAACAACTCAGCGCGCCGCACCGGCTTGACAATATAGTTGTCAACCCCGATCGCACGCAGGCGCCCCAGCTCGCTGGTCAAGTCGTTGGTGCCGAGCATCATCACGATCTGCGGCCGCCCGGGCGGCGCGCCACTCATGAGGTGTGTTGCGATGTCGAATCCGCCCGGCGCAGGCATCGTGCCGTCGAGCAATACGATCTGGAAGCACGAGCCCAGTGAAACGTCGCGACGAAGCTTGCCCAGCACCTCCGTTCCCGACGACGCCTGAGTCACAGTCGCCCCTTGCGCTGTGAGCAGTTCCGAGAGAA
>Ga0187883_10001494_pt1 | contig 14306 bp, 13 predicted proteins | sample June2016WEW_20_1_2_FD_132966 | JGI IMG/M metagenome (GOLD analysis project Ga0187883, IMG submission 132966) | Peatland microbial communities from SPRUCE experiment site at the Marcell Experimental Forest, Minnesota, USA - June2016WEW_20_10 | ecosystem: Environmental > Terrestrial > Soil >...
AATCCTTGAAAATCGATTTGTCGAATACCAGATGAGTCTGCAGTGCCGAGTCGGGCGTAACGTCCTTGAGTACAACCGTCGCGGTCGAACCGCCGGAATTGCTCTGGAGGTTTTTGTTGAAGCTGACGGGCCCGCTGAGTTCAAGAATCACCGACAGCGGCGGATCGTTCGATGACAACCTGATCGTCTTGAGGGTCGCGGGACCGGCCGCGGGCGGCTCGCTTAACGACAACGGCGCAGACGCCGGCGCGCCCGCGCCCGACTGCATCTGATGCAACGACGGCTCCGGCGCCGAGCCGGCGGCGCCCGTCATCGCGCGCGCCTGGGCGTCTGCCGCGCCGGCGATACTGCCGGTGGGCGCTGGCAGGATAGGGGCAGGCGCGCGCATCATGTCCGGCCCGCCGGGCTTTCGGCTGGGAAGATCGGGCTGCGACGATGGCGCGCCCAGGATTGGCAGTCCGTCGGATCCATATGCCGCCGCGCCAGCGGCCGACGCGACATCGGAGCGCTGGCGCACGACCACTTTGTCCGCATTCGAATCATCGGGATTTCCGCCGTAGCCGGTCTCGGCGAGCACCAGTGGAAGCGGATCTTCTTCGGTATCGATCGGTTCGTGGAGCTTGGCCAGCTCGGCCTGAGCTTTTTTCGCGTAGTTGGAGTTCGGAAAATGCTTCTTGACGGCGGCGAAAGCCTGCGCCGCCGAGTATCGCTTGCCTTCCTTCTCCAGCGAAATTCCGAGCTCGAACAGCGCGTCCGGGGCGACGGGAGTCTCCGGATATTTCTGCATCAGTTCGGCAAATCGCGACTCCGCCGCGCGAAAGTTCGCGCGCTTGTAGTAATAGTCGCCGACGATCATCTCGTTACGCGCCAGCATCTCGCGGCATACCAGGACCTTGTCGTGCGCCAGTTCGGCGAAGTCGCCTTCCGGAAAGCGCTGTTCCAATTCCTGGAAACGCTTGAGCGCCGCCATGGTCTTGCCTTGATCCTGGTCCTCGCGCCCCATCTGATCGTAGTAACTCATCCCGATGTAGTAGGTGACGAGCTCGAGGTTTTTGCTGGTCGGATGCATCCGCTGGAAATCGTCGAGCGCGCCGATCGCTTCGGCGTAATCCTTTTGCTGGTAGTGGGCGAGGCCGATTTTCAGCTCGGCATCCTCGGCATACGGACTGAACGGGAACTTGTCGATCAGCTCCTGATAGTTTTCGATGGCGGCCTTGTACTCCTTGGTCGCGAAATCGAGCTGGCCTTGCGCGTAGTAGTTCTCGCCGGTGGGCTTCTGGCGCAGACTGCAGGCGGTCGCGGGCAGCAGCGCAAGAGCCACCAATATCAACAGCAATCGTTTCATCTTAGAGAGACGCAAAAAGGTTAAACAACGCTGTTCCGCATTGCAATCCGCGCCCCGGCCCCGATTCTGGGCATCGCGGCGATAACCGAGCAGCTTCAGGGACTTGTTGAATTGCGCGGCTTGCGAAACGAGGCCGAAAACGCCGCTTTCCCCGCCGCCACGTACTTGCGCGCGAACCCGGTTCGATCCGCGCCGGGCGCGACTTCGACCGCGCGGATGAACCCCGCCGCGAGCATCATCGGAAAGATCTCGCCCGCGTAATCGCGCACGTCGGTTGCGACGTAGGCGGTAGCGCCCGGCTCTACCGTGCGAAACAGACTGGCGACGAGCGTCGGCGTGAACAGCCGATGCTTGACGTGGCGCTCCTTGGGCCACGGGTCCGGATAGTAGATATGGTACGCGCTCACGCTCGCGTCCGGCAGCATCAGATTGACCAGCGTGCGCGCGTCCATTCTCACGACGCGCAAATTGTCGAGCCCCGCGCGGCCGCATCTCACCGCCAGCACCCGCGCGATCGTCGCGGAGAGTTCCACCGCGATAAAATCGCGCTCGGGAAATTCCGCGGCGCGCTCGATAATGAATTCGCCCTTGCCCGCGCCGATCTCAATTTCGACGGGCGCGCGACGGCCGAAAATCGCCGGCGGATCGATCGTGAAAACGCGCTCGTCAGGCGCTATCAGTACGCGCTCGCCAATTTCGCGTGCCTTGGGATTTCCCCAGATTCGCGCTGCCTTTCTCAGTCTCGCCATCAGGATAGCTGAGCATGACGATACAGTGTCGCCGCCCTGCCCCGCCACCCGCGCCGCGGCGAGATGCAACCGCGCGGTTCAGTCGGCGCGCTTCAGGAAAGCCCGCACCCGATCGGCCAGCGGCTTCAGGTCGGTACTATCGACCAGCGCACTCGCCATCCTGACCGGATCGCCGAAGAAAAAGCGCTCATAAAGAACTTGCCGGCCACCGAATGCGCTGCACGCGACCTCCCACGCCAATCGATACAGCGCGACGCGCTCCTGGGCGGGCGCATCCGCGGCTGCGTAGTAGCGCTCAATATCCGGCAGCTCGGCGGGATTGGCGAAGTCGCTCGCCGCCGGTGTCGCCATCAGCGAGCTCGAGCTGTTGAGCTGGATAATCTCGACCAATCGCGGATACAGGCGCGGGAAAAGATTGCGCGCGGTATCGAGCGGCGCCCGCGCCGGCGCGAACACGCCCCACTTGTCGGGCGCGGCGTCAGCTTCGGCGGCGCGCAAGCAGGCGCGCATCGTTTCGGTGGTCATGATCATCTCGGCCAGCCGCTCGCGAACGTGCTGCAATGGCATCGCGTCGCTGGCCTCGGCGATTCGCGCCGCCAGTCCGAGCATGAACTCGCTCTTTGCGACATTTTTCACCACCACCTGGTGCATCATGTGGACGACCGCGCCGGTCCCCGCATACAGCGCGTTGCATCGCGCGACGTCACCGCACAGGAACACGCGCTCCCACGGGATCAGCACGTTGTCGAACACGACCACCGCATCCATTTCGTCAAAGCGCGACCCGAGCGGATTGTCGAAGCGCGAACGGCCCACGTCGTAGGCGTCGCGGCAGATGAACTTCAGGCCCTTGGCGTTGCACTGAATTGCAAACGACAGCGCAAACGGCTCCGCCGCCGGCTCGGCCTTCAACACGGTCGAGGGAAACACGAGGAGTTCCTCGGATAGCGGCGCTAGCGTCGCCAGCATCCGGCAGCCGTTGACGATAATGCCGTCGCTGGTCTTTTCGACGAGCCTGAGCGCGAGGCCGGCGTCGGTATGTCCCGCCCATCCTGCGGCCCGGCTCGCGCGCGGGTTTACCAACGTATGCGTGGCGCACCAATCGTGATGGCGCGCTTCGATAAAATAATTCCAGATGTTGTCGCCGTGGCGCGGATCGCTCCCGGCAAAGAAATCGCGCGCCGCCGCCATCGCCGCCAGACTCACGTTGAGGTAATCCGGCGTGCGCCCGAGCATCCCGCATCCGAAGTCCGCCCAGGTCTTCATCATCCGTGTTCGCTTGCGCAGCGCGTCGGCGCTTTTCGGGATTATGAACGACATCCCCGCGCGCCCGCCGTCGTCGGTGCGAAACGTCATCGTTTCGGGATGCTCCATCTGCATGTCGTAGAGCGACGCGACCGAGCGCGCACAGTTGGCAAACGCGGGATGGACGGTAACGTCGCCGGCACGTGCGCCGCCGATCCAGATTTCCGCGCCGAGCTTTTTCAGCGACGACAGATAGTTGTTGCCCGAGCGCGCGCCCATCTCAGATGACCTCGCTGAACAACGGCGTCACCAGCATCGCCAGCATTCCGTGTGCAAGTTTCAACGCCAAACGATTGTCTCCTCCTAAAGAGCTAGGATCTGACGGGGATCCAACGCCAACGCCCAAGCGTACAGGAGCGGAATGTGTACCAACTGCGGTGGAATCGTTGCAGGCGAAGAAGCGAAGGTTTTTTCGAATTTGCCGGCGTTCAGGAAGGTTCCGTGTACAGTATTCCTGAAGACTCTGACACGGTCGAGACGATCTTTCTCGGAATGAAGGGCCGGCAGCGCCTTGCTTAGATGGGAATGAACGCCTTCGAAAATGGCCTCCGCGCACTGCCTTAAGGCCCTTCCCAAACCGACATGCCTTTTGCTCCCGTGGTCCGATAGAATCCCCGCGACGGTCTGTCCTGCCTGTGCGCTGAATAATTTCTTGAAAATCTCGCTGTCCGAAGAGGCAGGTGACGTTTTTTTGAGGTTGGAGAGCTTGTCCATAAAGGAGAAAGCTGCTCTGGCGTGTAGGGTGATTGAGGTTGTGTGATTGATCGAGAGCAAATCAGCAAACATTAGGTGAATGCCGCTCTGAGTTTTCAGGAAACGAAGCAAATCAATCTCACCTTTCTGGTCAGCGAAATTTCGAGGATCATTGAGAAATCCGACAAGCGAATTTATCGCATCGACAGCGAGAAGAAAGCATTGTTGGTTTTCATCTCCGGTAACGCGGATAAATGGCGGACGACCAATTTCCGACATTGGTAAACCGTGCGAACTCCATATCTCGAATATTCCCCTGGTCGCCTCAAACGGGAACCGCCATGGCCCGTCGGGAAGGAAGAAATGAAGCTGCGAGCCTAGCCGATCTAGAGGAAATGTCGACGCAAGCGGAATGAAGGTCAGCAAACCTAGCACGTATGAGAGTACTTCTGGCGCTGCAGGCAAAACAGATCCCATAGCACTGTCCTGGACCAAACTGATAGCCTTTTCTGTTCCGAACTCCTTCACAAAATACTCGATCTTCGCGAATCCCAAGAATCCGTATTGTTCTCGGAAGGATATTCTTAAAGGCGCGACGTAGGCGGCGCCCATTACTCGGTGCATAAATGGAAGGATCTGGTTGATCAAAACCGACTCAAGCCGGTGCTGATTCTCGCGAAAAAAAACGTTGTGAATTTCTTGTAGCTGCGACCTAATACCATAGTTAGGGTTCACCGGCACAAAAGCCGGCGGGGGATTCCGTTCTCGCCATCCTTCGATTTCCGTCAGGTAATTAGACACAAAATTAGCGGCAATTTTCTGATACGTATCCGCATCTAGCGAAAACGGTGTTGCGACTGTCTGAAGCACCGGATCCGGTCCAGCGAGAAGCTTGGGATCGTCATCAGGAATTATCCAATCATCTCCATGGCGAACGATTCGGTACCCGACTTCTCTTTGTATGCCTTCGGTGTAGGAGTCCACAGATAATCGATCCATTACCGAAACGTGGCCAATTCTCATTGCAAAAACGCCCGCTAGGCAGCGGCGCGCTCGGCTCCGCTGATGGACGGTTGAAAGAAAAAGATCGCCTGGCCGGTTCCGATCGCGGCCTCGTACTTTCCGAACTGCTCGCCGCACCAGGTCCAGGCGTCGCCACCCATCGCACCGGCCATCGTGATGTAGTGCGAGAAGCGGCCCTCGGGCGAGCAATGCGCGCGGTAGTCGTCGGCGGCGGCGAGCACCGCGTCGTGCCGCCCGGCCTTGAACCATTCCATGATTCGTTCGTCGTAAAGGCGATTGGCCGTTGAAGCGATGTCGTCGGGCGACGCTGATGCGCGGTCGAGAATTCGATCGTAGTCCCAGAGCTTGTGCGACATCCCGCCCGACGCCACGATTACAACCCGGCGATTCGATTTCCAAATAGCCTGTCCGATCGCGGCGCCATAAGCCAAATCGTTTTTGACCGACGCCGTTTGACACACGCTGACCGAGAGCACCCGGCGGCGGCGCGCCTCGTGATTCAAATAGTGCATCACGTTGAGCGTGGGATAGTGCACCGGCAAGTTGCGATGCGCCGACGCAATCGCGCGAATCCCGCGCTCGCGCGCCTCGGTCTCAACTCCGCGCGCAAGCTCAGCGTCGCCGCGGTAGGCATATTCGAGGTCATGCAGCATCGCCGGCAGTTCTTCCGAGGTAAACACACCCGCCAGCCGCTCGTGCGCATTGAGTACATACTCCAAAGTAGAGAACCAGTGAGTATCGATCAGTAAGAAAGTGTCGAATTCGAGATGACGCAGGCGCTCGCGCTCGAGCTTCGGCATCGCCTCGTAAAAGGTCGTCACGTGACGGCCCATGTACGCCCGGCGCGCCACCGGATCGGCGATCATCAGCCGGGGTACGTGCGTGGTGAACACGGCAGCGACGACCTTACCCATCGTGCTCCTCCTCAAAGTCGCGGATCGTCTGACTGAAACATAGCAAAACCGCGCGCCGGTGGTATCTCCGCCGCGACCAGACCGCCGCCGCGACGCTTTCCTTGACGCTGGATCGTAACGGCCCTAACCTGACCAACAGGCGCCGACCACGAACGTGGCTGCATTACCCACTATCATTCCGATCTTTCCGTTGCCCAACCTCGTGTTGTTTCCCGGGTTGAGTGTACCTCTGCATATTTTCGAGCCGCGCTATCGCGAGATGATCGCCGACGTCGCCGACTCGCACGGGATGGTCGGGATGGCGCTGCTCAAGGGCGACCGGCTACACGACTACCACGCCTTTCCGGACATTTTCGAAGTCGGATGCGCTGGAAAAATCGGCGGTCTCATCAAGCTCGCCGACGGACGCTACAACCTGGTCCTGGAAGGCGTTGGCGAGTTTCGCATCGTGCGTGAAATTCGCGATCGCTCGTATCGGCAAGCGGAGGTGAATTGGTGCCCGGTTCGGCCCGACGCGCTCGATTGCGACGCCGAGACGATGGACGCGCTGCGCGAGATGCTGTTCAGCTATCTGGGCGAGGCCGCGCATGAGGCTTGGCGCGCGATCGTTGAGCAACGCGGCCTGCGCGGCGCCGCGCTGATCAACTTCCTGTGCTTTCATCTCGACGTCACGCCGCTCGAGAAACAAACGATGCTCGAGGCGCTCACCGATCGTGTTGATTGCCTGCTCGACGTACTGACCTTCAAGCTCGAGGAGCGCAAGCGTGGGCCTGCAGGCACCAGCGGCGGCCCCGACACCGTCCAATAGCGTATTGCGCGGAACTGAATTGGCCTTATCTGCCCATCGGGTTATGATTCCGGCTTTCCAAATTCGCTCATAGTGCCTTAAAGTCCCCAGAGTGAGGGGGCAGCCTGCTTGCGGCACCTGAGTGACAAATGACGGGCGGTCTGTGGCCAAATCGTAACGCATGTCGCAAATGAGTCAGCTTGCGGCCAGAGGCCGGACAATTCGCATAATGCGGAGCGATTTGCGAAAAGATCGCCGATACCTCGAATTTCTCAATAACCGCAAATCCGACTTAGCGTTCATGATGCCTTAAGCTATTAGCTAAACTAGTATTAGGGCACTTGCCTATGAATTCGGCATGATCATTGCGTGTCTTGCCCTCGAGCAATACAAAAGTCGGAATCCCGACGCCGATCGCCTGGCCTGCTTTGCGGCGCAGGCGTGTTCGGTTGAGGACGGTTGAGGACAAAGTACGATGGAATGGGAAAATAGCGCTCTTGGAAATCTCTTCGTGCCGGACGTTCTGACGCCTGAGCAGTTTTACGACAGCCGGCGCGACGACAGTAACATCCGGCCCGTCAAGAAGCTGATGATGGCTATTCTGGAGGATGCCCTTCGGTGCTTCCAGAATAACGCCGACGCCAAGGGCGGACCTCGCAAGCGTCTGTTCAGCGAGGCTGAGCAGTGGCTAATCGGGGAAGGCGGAGAGGGTCCCTTCTCGTTCGAGACGGTCTGTGAAACGCTCGGGATCGAACCGCAGTTTCTGCGCAGGGGTCTGCGCGACTGGCGCGGTCAGCAGCTTGCGGGTGTGTCCACGCGGCGCTTGGCAAGGCGCTCGCCGGTGGTCCGCAGCGGCCGCATAAGTGCACCCGGACGTCGCGATGCGAAACGCACGGCGACGGCCCACGCTCGCTAGAAACCTCACTCCGGCGCGATTCGCGTCGGAGCGAAATACTGAAATTACGCAAAATAGAAAGGCGCCGCCGCATCTCTAGCAAGATGCCGCGCCGCCTCGGCTTCTTCATGCCGACGTGCTGAGACGCGCGCGATTTGCGCGAACCAGCCCGCCGCCCTCAGACGTATTACTGCTGCGTCGGAGCCGGAGCACCGCCTGCAGGAGCCTTCGCTGCCATCGGGGTTCCCGGAGGCGGAGGAGGCACATAACCTTTGGGCTGCGCCTGAACCCATTGCTCGCAGGCAGGAATGTCCTGTTCTTCGACCGATTCCTGCTGCATAATCTGCTGATTCGACCAGCCCTTTGCCTTTAAGTAGTGCACGCCGGGACACTTGACGGCCAAGTTGAAATTTCTTGCCGTTGTCTCTGTCGGCGCCGCCGAACCAGGGGCCGCGTTGCCGCCGCTGCTACTTTGACTCGCGCAACCGGCGACCAACAATGCCAGCCCCGAAGCCAGCACCAATCCGATCTTCCGTTTCATGGCATCCTCCTTCAATCTAGGGACCCCTCCACTAATCGAGCTAACATGGTTATCCGCCGTTCGCTCAAGCAGGGCCAAAATACACCGTCTGGAAAATTTAGCAAACCCCCCGTAATTCGCTCATAACGCCTGGAACACGGTTCGTTCACCCCGCTCCGACCGGCGAGCCCGGCCTTCAAAACAGGCGAGTTCCAGGTGCGCAAGGGTTTCGAACGTCGCCGCCATCACGTGGAATATCGGCCGTTCTTCGCCACCAAATACTTGTTGCGCGATCTCGAACGCCGTCTGCGGTGCCTTGCGCGTCAAATCGAGCATTTCGGCCTCTCGATACCGGTGATGCTCTATCAATTGATTGGCGCGATGACGGTGGTCGTGATACACGCCGCCGTGCGCCGGCAATACCAGGTCAACCTCGAACTTCTGGACCTTCCGCTGCGAACTGATGAAGTCGCCGAGCGGGTTGGTTCCCGCCGCGTCCGGATAGATCCCCACGTGTGGCGTTATTTTAGGCAGTAGGTGATCCCCGACGATCATCACTTTCTCTTTGCGGATGTAGATCACGTTGTGACCCGGGGAATGGCCCGGCGTCCAGATCACTTCGAGTTCGCGGTCGCCGATTTTGATTACGTCGTGATCGTCGATGAACCTGTCGGGTTGCGTGACCGGCCCGTACATCGACGTCCCCATCCACGTAGGGCGCATTCCGGTCGGCGCGAATTGATCGATCGGAAATCCGTGGCGTTTGAAAAACGCGCGCGACTCGGGCCGATCGTGAGGGCTCATCTTTCCGAACTCGATCATCCTGCCGGCGCGCTCGGCTTCGAGGCGATGAATGTGCGTCGTCGCATGACTGCGGCGGCGAATCTCGCCCGACGCGCCGAAATGATCGATATGGTGATGCGTGGCGATGATCGCATCGAGATCCTCGATCTTGATCCCGACTTCCGCCACCGCCTCCTCGAGTGCGGCGATGCTTTCGGGCGAGTTCATCCCGGTATCGACAAGCGTCCATGCGCCGTGACAGTCGAGCAAATAAACGTTGATGATTGTCGGCCGCATCGGCAGCGGCAGAAAGATCTCGTAGATACCCGGATGAACCTCGACTATTTTCGTCGCCATCGACTACTCTGAGCCGCAGGTTGCGCATGACCGGTAAGTCCTTGCGCTCCGCCGCCTTCCTTCGTGGCCGCAGCTCACCGGATCAACCCTCGCGACTGCCATCCGGATGCTCGCGCGAGTTACTCACTCGTGCAGCTCGTCTTTCACCTGGAAAGTCACTTTGACTCGAACCCTCCATCGGACCACTCGGTTGGCCTCGACCATTGCGGCGATGTCCTCGACATGAGCGGTGTGGATGCCTTCGATCGTCACGCCGGCGCGCGAGATTGCCAGTTGCACGGCCTCTTCGACCGAGTTGGCCGAGATACCCGTGAGCTCGATCGTTTTTTCAACCATGACGCTCAGCCGCTCCTGGGGACGCCATTGGCCCGCGATTGTTTGACGTTTCCACTCGCCGGGCGCTACCCTCGCCCCTTCGTAGTGGTTAGCGCACGGACAGAGCGGAAACAAGGCGACATCGCGCCGGCGTGCTATTCGGCACCCTGAATGAAAGCGCGTGATTTGTGAGCGCGTGGGGAGGGTCTCCAGTTGTCAGTTAGAATCGAGTCGCCTTCGGGCGAGGAAGCGCTCACCGAGTTCGTTCTTTTCCAGCATCGGGTTTACGAATACCGCAGCGCGCGATGGGCCGCGATGGTTCCGGTGCAACTGCCGGTCCTGATGGGCGATGGACCGTTCGCCGCCGGGCGCAAGTTCCGGCCCTTCACGGCCCGCGTCGATGGCGAAATCGTTGCGCGTGCCGTCGCCATAATCGACAGCCACTATCAACGCCATTGGAAAGAATCGCTCGGGCATATCGTGATGTTCGAGGCGATGCCCGGCACGCGCGACGCCGTCAAATTGATGATGGACGCGGCCTCTGAGTGGATAAAGGCCAACGGCGCGACTGCCGCGCGCGCCGGCTTCGGATTGCTCGAATTTCCGTTCGTGATCGACGACTACGAGACCCTGCCACCCGACATCGCGCGCCAGAATCCCGCGTACTATCACGCGCTGCTCAAGGACGCGGGATTCGAAACCGAGCAAGGATGGGTTGACTATAAAATTGAGGTGACCCCCGAACTGGTCGCGCGCTACGAAAGCGCACTCGAAGCAAGCCGCCGCGCTGGATTCCAAATCGTCGCGCTGAAGGATTTGCCCGCCGCGCGCCGGCTCCACGATTTCGAACACACCTGGAACACCGCCTTCGCGCGTCATTGGGGCGCGACTCCCTTCACCACCGGCGAACTCGCATTCCTCTTCGAGCTCTTCGCGATGTTCGGCGCGCTCGATACCTCCGTGCTGGCCTATCGCGGCGAACAGCCGGTCGGCGCCCTGATGGTTACTCCGGCCACTCCCGACGGCGCAATTCTCAAGCCCGGCCGCACCCTCGGCGATCACGAGAAACTCAACTTTCTCGGCATCGGCGTGCTCGAGGAGGCACGCGGCCGCGGCGTCAACCTTGCGATGGCCGCGTATGCGTACCTGCACCTGATCCGCGGGGGCGCGAAGTATCTCAGTTACACGCTCGTGCTCGACGACAACTGGCCGTCGCGCCGCACCGCCGAAAAGCTGGGCGCCAAGGTCTGCGCGAACTACGTCACCTATCGCCGCAACTTCTGAGTTTCGGCCTTGCACACCTGGATCGCGCGACGCATCCCGCCCCAACTTGAAATCACGATTTGTAATTTCAAAGCCTGAAATTCCAACTGACCCACTACCAATCTCTCCGGCTTGATTGCGACGACCGGGTGGATTACTTGGAAGTTACGGCTCATCCGAACCAGGGCGCGCGTCAACTTACTGCCGGCACTCAAAAGCGATAACTGCAAGCCGATGGTCGTCCAGATTTACAGCATGACGTCTGTGTCCGACGCGGTCGCAACCGCCGACGCGGGCGCCGATCTGATTGGTCTGGTCGTTGCCGAGCCCGGCGTCGTCGCCGAAGCAATCGGCGCGGAGTTGGCGCGCTCGATTCTTGCCGCGATCCGCCCGCACTCGCGCGGGGTGGCGCTGTCGCTGTCCGATGATCGAGACGAGATTTGCGCGATGGTTGACGCGGTGCGGCCCGACATCCTGCACGTTGCGGCGCGCGAGATCGAGCCCGAAGATTGCGCCTGGATTCGCGGCCGCATCGCGCCCGTCATGCTCCTGCGCGCGATTGCCGTGCGCACTGGTGAAACCCTCACCGAAGCCGACGCGCATCAGGACTGCGTCGATTACCTGATGCTGGATTCGGGCGCCAAGGGCCGTCCATTCGCCGGCGCAACCGGCGAGACTCACGATTGGTCGATCAGCCGCACCGTGGTCGAGCGCTCGCGTATCCCGGTGATCCTCGCCGGCGGACTTTCCGCCGACAACGTCGCCGATGCGATCGCTGCCGTCAGGCCCTGGGGCGTCGATTCATTTACGCACACCGACGTTCCCGGCAATCGCGGGAAAAAGGATCCGGCTCGCGTGCGGGCATTCGTCGCCGCCGCGAAGCGCGCGTTCGCGGAAAATTTGAGAGCCTGAATCCGGAGGACGCGATGAATCGCAAGCAACTCGTACTTTCTGCCGCTATGATCGTTTTACTCGCGCTGGACGCGTACGCAGTTTCCCTCTACGGCTTTGTAGGCTTCTTCCGCATGATCTTCGCGAATTTCGCCGGCTTCACCGCTTTCGTCGATCTCGCAATCGCGCTGGTTCTGATCCTGGTCTGGATGAGCGACGACGCCCGACAGCGTCACGTCTCCGCACTTCCCTATCTCCTGCTCACTCTGGCGCTCGGCAGTGTCGGCCCGCTGCTCTACCTGATTCGCCGTTTCGGCGACCGAACCGATCGCTCCGAGCCGCTGGCGCCACACGCACTCCGCAACTAAACGGCCCGAGACTGCACGCCAGGATTCGCGTCTTCTTAATACTGAGTGCAGGGGTCACCCCTGCCTAGGAACACGCGCGGCGACAGTTTAGAATCCAGACCTTTCCGGACCGGGCAACGGCCGCTCAACCCGCCATGATTTCCCGGGGGGCAAAGTGATCCCGATTCGTTACAACTTGCGCAGCCTGATGGTTCGCCGCGCGACCAGCGTGATGACGGCGTCGGTGGTGGCGTTGGTCGTGATGCTCCTGTTCATCCTGTCGGGCTTCGTCGCGGGCCTGCGCGCGACCGTGATGGGCAACGCGCTCACCGGCAACTGGATCGTGCTAAGCCGCGGCACGACCAACGAGGGCGGCAGCTTCATCTCGCGCGAGCAATACGAGATCATCAAGAGCCGCCCGCAAATCGCGGCCGCTCCCGGCGGCCAGGCGCTCGTCTCGCCCGAGGTGATCACCGGTTTCAATCCGGTCCCCGACGCTGAGCCTCCCAGCGCGATCTTAACGCTGCTTCGCGGCGTCTATCCAATCGCTTACCAGGTCCATCGCGAGATGCGATTGGAAAGCGGGCGCTGGCCAAATCGCGGCACTGCCGAGATGGTCGTCGGCCGCAAGCTGGCGGCGCGTTTTCATAACCTCGCGGTCGGAAGCGATTTCAAATTTGGACGGCGCACTTTCAAAATTGTCGGCATCTTTTCCGATCACGACAGCGCGCGCGAGTCGGAAGTGCTGACCGATCTCGACATCCTGACCCAGGATATCCACGTCGCCAACGGCTTCCAGGTGCTTCACGTCGTCCTCAAGCCCGCCGCGCAGGCCGATTTCGCCAGGTCGCTGACGACCGATTCGCGGGTCAAAGTCGACACGATGTCGGAGCAGGAATTTTACGCGAAACAAACCGGGTTCGTCGATCAGTTGCGCGCGCTCGGCCTCGTCGTCGCGTTGATTCTTGCGATTGGTTCGGTGTTCGGCGCGATGAACACGATGTACTCCGCGGTCGCGCGCCGCACCAGCGAGATCGGCGTGCTGCGAGTGTTGGGCTTCAGCCGGTTCAACGTGCTCGCGAGTTTCGTAATCGAGAGTATCGTGCTCGCGCTCGCCGGCGGCGTGCTCGGTGAGATACTCGGGGTGTTGGTCGCGTACTCGACCGGACTGAGCAGCCAGCTCATGAACGTCGGCGAGTTCATCTTCAGGTTTCGGCTGACCGCGGGCGCGTTCGCGTCGGGAATGATCGCCGCAATTGCGATTGGCGCGCTCGGCGGATTGCTGCCCGCATGGCGCGCTTCGCGCCTCGATCTGGTTGAATCGCTGCGCTCGGTCTAAGCGGGAATCATCGTGTTCAACTGGATCAAATTGGCCGAGCGCAATATGCGCCGAAATTTGCGCCGCACGATTCTGACTATCCTCACCATCGCGATGGCCACCTTCATCTACACCGTCCTGGTGTCGGTGCCGGCTTCGATGGATCGCGTGGTCAAGGACGCGTCCGGCACGCTCCGTCTCATAACCGTCAACAAGACCGCGCCGTGGGAGGATCTGCCCGCGCGCTATTGCGACGACATCAATAAAATGCCAGGCGTCGCCGCGTGCGTCGCGATCACGGGATGGTTCGCGACGTGGCGCGACGTCAGCGAGCCGGTCTTCGGCGTCGGCGCCGGACCCGAGATAGGCGACGTGTTCCCCGACTACGCGTTGAGCAACCAGCAGCGCGAGGCGAGCGCCAAAGAAAAGCGCACCGCCATCGTCGGCGAGATTCTCATGCGCAAATACGGCTGGAAGATCGGCGATACTGTAACCCTGCGCGCCACCGACTCAGACCATATGGAGATGACCTTCATCATCGGCGGCCAGATGGCGTCGAAGCGCTATCCCAACACCTTTCTCATGCGGCGCGACTACCTGATGGCGGCGCGCAAAGCGCACGGGCTGCCCGACCAGGACATCGCCTGGAACATCATCGTCCGCGCCACCAGCGCCGACGCGATGGGCCCGCTCGCCAGACAGATCGACGAGCACTTCGCCAATTCCGACGCCGAAACGCGCACCATGACCGAAAGCGACGCGCTCTCCTCCGGCCTCTCCGCCATCGGCAACATCAGGGCT
>Ga0187883_10001499_pt1 | contig 14278 bp, 12 predicted proteins | sample June2016WEW_20_1_2_FD_132966 | JGI IMG/M metagenome (GOLD analysis project Ga0187883, IMG submission 132966) | Peatland microbial communities from SPRUCE experiment site at the Marcell Experimental Forest, Minnesota, USA - June2016WEW_20_10 | ecosystem: Environmental > Terrestrial > Soil >...
CTACTTCTGGGCCTGGGATCACGTCCAGCACGTCGTCATCGACGCGGCCGGCCAGGTGCGCCGGACGACCGACATCGCGGTCGCCGATAGCCCGATGATGCACGATTTCGCGCTCACCGAGAGATACGTGGTCCTGTTCGACCTGCCAGTCACCTTCAGCATGGACGCGGTATCGGCCGGGCGGGAGATGCCCTACACCTGGAATCCGGCGCACCAGGCCCGCATCGGCCTGCTGCCCCGCGACGGCAGTTCCGGTGACGTCCGCTGGATCGAGGTCAGCCCTTGCTGGGTCTTCCACACCCTCAACGCCCACGACGATGGCGGCCGGGTCGTGGTCGACCTGTGCCAGTACGAGAACGCCTTTGACGTCTCCACCCTATGGGGCGGGCACGGGCCGGTGACGCTCGACCGGTGGATCATCGACCCGGTCGCGGGCAAGGTAACCGAGCAGCGCCTGGATGACCGGGGCCAGGAGTTCCCCCGCGTCGACGACCGGGTCGTCTCCCGGCCGCACCGCTACGGTTACAGCGCCGTTATCGGCGAGCTCAACCAGGCCGTGGCCCCGCTCAGCGGCGACTTCGCCGACAACGCCTTCGCCAACGCCCTGCTCAAGCACGACCTGGCGCACGGCACCGTCGAAGCACACGAGTTCGGGCGAGACGCCACGTCGGGCGAGGCGGTGTTCGCCCCCGCCGCACCCGGCGCGGGCGAGGACGACGGCTACGTCATGGCCTTCGTCCGCAATCCCGATCGCGGCGCGGCCGACCTGGTCATCCTCGCGGCGCAGGACTTCACCGGAGAACCGGTCGCACGCGTCCACCTGCCAGCACGGATCCCGCTCGGATTCCACGGAAACTGGATCGCGGACTAGACCCGGCCAGCCACGCCAGCGAGCTGCCTGGTGTCGTCGCAGCATGCTCAGCACTTGCCGGGGTTGAAAAGCTCGCCGGGATCTAGCGCGCGGCGCACCGCGTCCTGCAGCGCGAGAGTCCCGGGATCGAGTTCGCGGCGTATCCCGGCACGTTTCAGGATTCCGACGCCGTGCTCGCCGGTCACGGTGCCGCCGAGCGCGATCGCCGCGTCGAGCAGCAGCTCGAACGCCGCCTGAGCCGCGGCGCGGGCAGCCTCGTCACCTGGCGGCGCGATGAGCAACGGGTGCAGGTTCCCGTCGCCGGCGTGCGCGATCGTCGCGATGTGCACGCCCTGCCGGGTCCGATCGCCTCGACCTGGGCCAGCATCGCGGGGACCTTGGATCGGGGTACGCAGATGTCCTCGGTGAGCACCGGGCCGAGCCGCTCCAGCGCCGGGTAGGCCAGCCGCCTGGCCTCGAACAGCGCTTCAGCCTCTATGTCGTCGGTCGACTGCGCAACCCACATCGCGCCCGCGTCGGTCATGGTCATCGCGATCGCGTCCGATTCAGCCGCGCCCGAATCCCCGGCCGTGTCGACGCGGGCCAGCAGCAGTGCCGCCGCGTCGGATTCGAGGCCCAGGTGCTTCCACTGCTCGACCGCCTCGGGGCAGGCGCGGTCGAGTAGTTCAAGTGTCGACGGGATCAGCCCGCGCTGGGTGATCTGCGACACGGCCTGTCCGGACGTGACCAAGTCCGCGAAGGCAGCCACTATGGTTCGCGGCGTTCCGGCGAGCGCGGGCCGCAACCGCAGGGTCACCTCGGTGACGACGCCGAGCGTGCCTTCAGATCCGACGAACAGCCCGACCAGGTCGAGCCCGGCGACACCCTTCGTCGTCCGCCGCCCGAGCCGCACGGCGTCGCCGTAGGCTACCGGCCCGCCGACGACCGCGCGCAGGCCCAAGACGTAATCGCGGGTAACGCCGTACTTCAGGCAGCAGAGGCCACCCGCGTTGGTTGCCACGTTGCCGCCGATCGTGGACCGCTCGGCGCTGGCCGGGTCCGGCGGATACCACAGGCCGTACTCGGCGACGGCGGCCTTCACGTCGTCGTTGATCGCGCCGGGCTGCACAACGCAGAGCAGGTTGTCGGGATCGACTTCGAGGACCTGGTCCATCCGCGCCAGGTCGAGGACTACGCAGCCGTCGACATCTGGCCCATCATTCTCCGCGGACCCGGCCACCACGGGGCTGGCTACACTCCGGTAAGCGCCACCGCTCGCCAGCTGCCGCCCGCGGCGCCGCGGCGCGGATTGGCGTGCGCCGCTGGCCGCCGGCGCCCGCCTGACCGTCCCGGAGGAGATCTGACCATGGCCAGACCGAGCGAGGTCCCTGGCACCATGCGCGTCTCGGTGCTGAACCGTCCGGGCGAACTGGAGCTGCAACAGCGCCCGGTGCCCCAGCCGACTCCCTGGCACGTACTTGTCGCCGTCCGCAGCGTAGGTGTATGCGGCTCGGACGTGCACTACTTCGAGCGCGGGCGCATCGGCGACTTCGTGGTTCGCGATCCGCTGGTGCTCGGGCACGAGGTATCCGGCCTCATCGTCGCGGCCGGAGACGGCGTTGACCCCGGGCGGCTGGGCAGCCGGGTGGCGATCGAGCCTGGAGCCGCTTGCGGACATTGCCCCCAGTGCACGGCCGGCCGGTACAACCTCTGCCCCGACATGCAGTTCTTCGCTACCCCGCCGGTCGACGGCGCGCTGGGCGAGTACGTGCTGGTCCGCGATGACCTGGCCGTCGATCTGCCGGAGCGGGTCAGTGACGACGCTGCCGCCCTGCTCGAACCGCTGTCGGTCGGGATCTGGGCCAACGGCAAGGCCGACGTCACCGTGGGCGGCTCGGTCCTCATCGCCGGGGCCGGCCCGATCGGCCTGGTTGCCGCGCAGGTGGCCCGTGCTCGCGGCGCGGTCACGATTGTCGTCAGCGACATTGCCCCGCATCGCCTGGCTGCCGCGCGGCGCAACGGTGCTTCCGCCGCGCTGCCCGCCGCGGAGGTGCCCGCCGCCTGCCGGGACTTTGATGCCTTCATCGACTGCTCAGGCGCGCCCGCGGCGATCACGGCAGGCATCCGGGCGCTGCGCCCGGCCGGCCGGGCGGTACTGGTCGGGATGGGCCCGGACGAACTGGTCCTGCCGTTCGCGTTCGTGCAGCAGCGGGAGATCACCGTGACCGGGACCTTCAGGTACGCCAACACCTGGCCGACCGCGATCGCGCTCGCGGCCTCGGGCGCGGTCGACCTCGATGCGCTGGTCACGGGCCATTTCCCGCTGGCGGAGGCGGAGAGCGCGCTGCGGTCGGTGACCCAGGAGGGAACCATCAAGCCGATCATCGAGCCGTGGCGATGAGCGGCGCGCTCAGCGGCCGGCGCGCGGCGGCGAGGGGTAGCGCGACCGCACCATCACCACGGCCAGCGGGCCCTGCGCCAGGCCAGCGATGAGATCGACATCCGCCCGAAACCGTTTCACAATCTCTGTAATCAATCATGCTGATTCAGGGAGCATTGCTTGCGTCTCGCTAATATCAACGGGCTCGGCCCAGCTCCGGCACAGTCTTGTCGCCAGTCCCCGCCCGAGTAGGAGCCCTGCATGGCACTGCACCGGCTGACCTCCGTCACCATCGGAGTCCCCGATGTTACGAAGACCGCGGCCTACTACGCCGAGTTCGGCCTGACTCCGGTCGGCGACGGCTCGTTCACCACCGTCGACGGCGGCCAGCAGCTGCGTCTGGTGCCGGCCCCGGTCCGGCGGCTCGTCGCGATCGTGGTCGGCGCGGACGACCACGACGACATCGAACGAGTCGCCGCCCAGCTGCGCGCGCTGGACCTGCCGGCCGCCCAGGAGGAGCAGCGCCTGGTTACGGCTGAGCCGGTCGCCGGATTCCGGGCCACGGTTGAAGTCGCCGAGCGGGTCACGCAGCCGGAGATCCCGGCCACGCCCTACAACGGGCCAGGCCGGGTGGAGCGCCCAGACGCCCGCGCTCCTGGGGTGGTCAGGACCGGACAGGTGAGACCACGCAAGCTCGGCCACGTAGTCGTCGGCACGACCGATCTCGACGCTACCCATCGTTTCTTCACCGCGGGACTCGGGTTCAAGGTGAGCGACTACATCGGTGACCGGGGCTCGTTCATGCGCTGCTCGACTGATCACCACAACGTCCTGGCCCTGGCCGCCCCGGTGGACTTCCTGCACCACACATCCTGGCAGGTCGAGGACGTCGACGAGATCGGCCGCGGCGCCTTCGCGATGCTGGAGGGCCACCCGGACCGGCACGTCTGGGGACTCGGCCGGCACCATGCCGGATCGAACTTCTTCTGGTACCTGAAGGATCCGGCCGGCAACTTCTCCGAGTACTACTCCGACATGGACTGCATCATCGAGGACCAGCTGTGGACACCCGAGGCGCTGGAGGGCGCCAGGGGGCTGTTCAACTGGGGACCGCCGCCCCCTCCGTCGTTCCTGCACCCCGACGACCTGGCCGCGATGATGACCGGCGCGCACGCGGGCGGCTAAGCCATGGAACGAGACGAGCGCAGGCAGTTCGTCCCTGATCACCAGACCTGCGTCCTCGGCTATGCCAGGAGCTCGGCCCGGCCTCCTCTCCCCCATCGAGCCGCGGGAGATTGCGCCACTCACAGCTCGTTCTTCACGCTATCCCGCGGCCGGCGCCCTGGACCATTCAGGGTGAGTCCCGCTGGGTGTTAACGACGGATGACCGCGAAGAGGTCCGGCGGAGGGGCCGGAGAGGATTCCGGCTGCGCATCAGTGATCGGTCTGGCTCCGGCAGCGAACCGATCGAGTTCACTGCCATGGACCAGCCGGCCTGGGAACGGGTCACCTGCCGCGCGCCGGGTAAGCCCAGCGACGGGCAGGCCACGATGCGCGGCGGCGAGCACCAGGTTGCCGAACCTGCGCCCGCGCAGCACCGCCGCGTCCGCGATCAGGCATGCGCATGGGAAGACAGAACGCACCGCCGCCACTCTCGCGCGCGCGTGCGCCAGCGGCGGGCCATCGCCCACATTAACGGCATAGATACCCGACGGAGTGAGCGCCCGGGCCGCGGCGACGGCAAACTCTGCCGACGTGAGATGCGCCGGAGTGCGGGCCCCAGCGAAGAGGTCCGCTATCACCACATCAAAGGATCCGGCGGGCGCTTGCTCAAGAACGGCGCGGGCATCCCCGACCCTGATGCGCACCCGGCCCGCTCTGGTCCTGCTCTCCCGGCGCCCGCGCTGACCGAGGGGCAGCCGCCGCCGGACAAGCTCCACCAGCGCGGCGTCCGACTCCACCGCCAGCTGGCATGACCCGGGCCGGGTCGCCGCCACATACCGCGCCAGGGTCAGGCCCCCGCCGCCGAGGTGCAGCACCCGCAGTGGCTCGCCTGCTGGTGCCGCCAGGTCGACCAGGTGACCGAGCCGCCGCATGTACTCGAACTCCAGGTACGTCGGGTCGTCGAGGTCAACATGAGACTGCGGGGTGCCATCGACCAGCAGCGTCCAGGCCCTCGGCCGGTCTCGGTCACCGACAATCTCGATGACGCCGCCATCGGCCTGCTGCCGGACGACCGGCCCGCCATGGCCATGCTGCCGCTTTGACATAACCACCATTGTGTAGCGGCGTCCGGCTACCGCGTGCTGGCCTCCTCATTGATGGCAGCCAGGAGTCCGCCGGGGCCGCCCGCGGGCCAAGCGGACTCCTGAGGCGAGTCACTCGCCGCCGTGGCACAGGCGGGGGGAGAGTGACCGGTCCGAGAGGGGCTGCGGGCGCGAGCCATGCGGGCCGATAATGGCGGGCACAGCGTCCAGCAGGACTTTGCCGGCCATCCAGCCATCATCCGGCAGCGGATGGCCCATGCAGTGAAGGAGAACACGATGCGCGCTTCACCCGAACCACGTCGCGTCGACTTCCCCAGTGCCGGCCTGACCGTGGCGGCATATCGCTGGGATCCCGACGGCGCTCCGCGTGCCATCGTCCAGATCACCCACGGCATGGGCGAGCACGCCATCCGGTACGCCGGCCTGGCACAGGCGCTGAACGCGCGGGGAATAGTGGTCTACGCTCAGGACCAGCGCGGGCACGGGGCGACCGCACGGTCCGCGGACGAGCTTGGCCAGATCGGCTCACAAGGCTGGACTGAGCTCATCAACGACATCGACCGGCTCAGCACCAGGGCCCGGCAAGAGCACCCCGCGGTCCCGCTGGTCCTGCTGGGCCACAGCATGGGCTCCTTCGCGGTCCAGCAGTATCTCCTCGGCCATAGCCAGGACGTGAGTGCCGCCGTGCTGACCGGGACCGCGGTCCTCGACCTCCTGGAGCCAGCGCTGGACCTCGACGAGCCCATCGATCTCGCGATGTTCAACGCCCCGTTCCAGCCCGCGCGAACCGACTTCGACTGGCTCAGCCGCGACGAGGCCCAGGTGGACAAGTACGTCAGCGACCCTCGCTGCGGATTCGGGATCGACACGGCCGCGTCCAGGGAAATGTTCATGGCCGCCCGCCAGCTAGCCGACCGCGACCGGATCGCGGGCATGCGCTCCGACCTGCCGATCTACATCGCGGTCGGCGAGCTGGATCCGGTCGGCGGACAGCTCGCTCTCGTCAATGCGCTCGTGGACCGCTACACCTCGGCCGGGCTCACTGACGTCACGCTGAAGATCTATCCGCAAGCACGCCACGAGATCTTCAACGAGACCAACCGCGGCGAGGTCATCGATGACCTGCTCACCTGGCTGGACCACAGGCTCGGCCCTTGAGGGGCTCCGCTGCCTCCGGTGGCCGAGGCCGGGACCCGCATCGCTGTCGACCGTAGCTGCCTGGCTCCCGGCGTGGTACGGCGTCCGGCGCCACCGCGTAGCTCAGAATCTGGTCCGAACGCCGTCCGCGACTTCCTCAGGGCTCCGATCGATCAATGCCTCTTCGTATAGGCGCTCGAAATAGGTGGCATCGCTGCGATACATCGGCTCCGGATTCGACCGGCTGAGTACCTTCAGCACAACGTGGTGTCCGTGCTCGCGCGCCTGCGGCCCGCCGCCGATCACGCCGAAGTTGAACGAGGTCAAATTCCAGGCCCTGAAGGCGGCGAGGACTTGGGAAAGCCCCTGCCCCAGCGCCCGGCTGTCCTCGTCGGTCAGCTCGGTCACATCAGCTGCCCCGGTCACCACGCCCCACACCTCGTGGAACCCGCTCGGCGCAAACGGGGTCAGCCACCCAACCCGGCCGGTGTGCCCCACCCATCGGGGACCGCCGACCTCCTGTTCGACCAGGGCCGCCCAGTAGGACCCATGCCTCTCCTGCCATGCTCTCGACTGCTCTACCAGAAAGCGCTGGCCGGTCAGGCCGTAAGCGTCGTGAACGGACTGCAGGTGGGGATGAACGAGCGAGGCACCCGAGGGCGGGAGGTAGTTGCCGTTTATGGAACTCCACAGGGCCGTCGGGTCCAGGCGCCGCACCGCCTGAGCATGGCGGACCATGGCGGCAAGGGCGTCCCCGATGATGGAAGGCGTTAGGTCATCCAGGTCGAGGAAGTGTCGCTCCGGGTCATAGATGCCGACCGCGCTGTGGGTCGCGTACGCCATGACATTGGGCACCACCACTGCCTTGCCAAGGCGGATGCGGCCCTCGGCGGTGAGTTCGGCGGGAAAAGGGAAGGTCGCCCTCTCGAGGTGCTCAATGTCGAATGGGCAAAAGGCGGGCTTCGCCGTGAGCTCAGTCAGGTCCGGCCGACTCCGGGGCTGGAGCTTCACCCCGGTGAGGATCCGCGCGCTCGCCCCCGTTAGCGGGTCCCGCCGCCAACGCAGCCGCACCCGGGTCCACGTCCCGCCAGCAGCCAGATCAGGCACTCTCGCCTCAAGTTCTCGTTCCTCGAAGTCGATCGCAACCACCCGCAGAGCCTACCGGCGATCCTCCTTCCCCGTAGAGTCTGGCTGGGTCTGGCTCCGATAAGAACGGCCGCCGGGCAGTGCTGCGCTGGATGGCCGTTGCCTTTCGAACCGTCAAAGCGCAGGCCAGGCCGGTGATCACCGCGCAGCGGCCCCGCCTTGCGGCCCTCGCGGCGCCAGCTTACGCTTCCTAACGTCGTTGATTATTTTCATACCTGTATATGTATACGGAGAAGCATGCTCTTCAGCCCAGACCACGAGGCGTTCCGGCAGTCGGCGCGGGGCGTGCTGGAGCGCGAGATCCTGCCGCACGGGCAGGAGTGGGAGGAAGCCCAGACCTTCCCCGCCCACCAGCTGTTCAAGGCTCTTGGGGCGGCCGGGCTGCTGGGCCTTGAGTACGACCCGGCGTACGGCGGCCAGGGCGCCGACCACTCGTACACGGTCATCCTCGGCGAGGAACTCGGGCGGATGGGCTGCGCCGGGGTCGCGATGGCCGTCGCTGTGCAGAACGACATGGCTACCCCGTCCCTGCACAGCCACGGCAGCGACGAGCTGAAGCAGCGCTATCTTGCCCCGGCGCTGCGCGGCGAGATGGTGGCCGCCATCGCTGTCACCGAGCCCGACGCCGGGTCCGACGTGGCCCGCATCACTACCCGGGCCGTGCGCGATGGCAACGAGTGGGTCATCAACGGGTCGAAGCTCTATATCACCAACGGAACCCAGGCGGACTGGCTCTGCCTGCTGGCCCGGACCTCTGCCGAGGGCGGCTATCGAGGGCTGTCGCAGATCCTCTTCCCGACTTCCGCCCCCGGCTTCTCGGTCAGCCGGAAGCTGCGCAAGCTCGGCAACAACTGCTCCGACACCGCGGAGTTGTCCTTCACCGACGCGAGGGTGCCGGTGTCTCACACGATCGGCCAGGCTGGGCGCGGTTTCCAGCAGCAGATGAGGCAGTTCCAGAACGAGCGGATGATCGCCGCCTATATCGCCGTCGGCGCCATGGATGCCGCGCTCCGCCGTACTGCTGACTACCTTCGGGACCGGCATACCTTCGGCCAGCCGCTGCTTTCCCGCCAGTATGTACAGTTCCGGCTGGCGGAGCTGGCCGCCGAGCTGGACATGCTGCGCCATTACAACTACGCGTGCGCGGAGGCGCACCTGCGCGGCGAGGACACGACCCGGTTCGCGTCGATCGCCAAGCTGAAGGCCGGCCGCCTGCAACGGGAGGTCGCCGACACCTGCATGCAGTTTCACGGCGGGCTCGGATATATGGAGGAAGCTTGGGTGTCGCGCTTCTTCAGGGACAGCCGCCTGCTGTCGATCGGCGGCGGAGCCGATGAGGTGATGCTCCAGATCCTGGCGCGTCTGGACGGCTTCGCTGGCTGAGCCACGCGCATCATGCTGCTCCTTGCTCCAGCACGGCGGTCCCTAAGCTGCGGCGGGTGATGCCGCGCCCGGCTGAGCGTAAGCTGACATTGATGTACGCCTTGGCACCTGTCGTGAAGCCCGGGCCGGACCACCGGCCCGGCCCGGTTCCGCCCGGGGCGGACTCGCCGGGCGTGGCCGGCGAAGCGGGCCGGTGACGGCGGTGCGGATCGCCTTGTTCGTGACCTGCCTGGCCGACACGCTGTTCCCGGAGGTGGGCAAGGCCACGGTGACCCTGCTGGAGCGGCTCGGGCACGAGGTGGTATTCCCGCAGGGGCAGGCGTGCTGCGGCCAGATGCACATCAATACCGGTTACCAGCGGGATGCGCTGCCGCTGGTGCGCCGTTACGCGGACGTATTCGACAGCTGCGACGCTGTGGTCATGCCGTCGGGGTCGTGCGCGGGCGCGGTCCGTCATCAGCACGCGATGGTCGCCCGGCGGTACGGGGACGAGCGGCTGGCCCGCGCGGCGCAGGCGGTGGCGGCCCGCAGCTACGAGCTGTCCGAGCTGCTGACCGACGTCCTACGGGTTGAGGACGTCGGCGCCTATTACCCGCACCGCGTCACCTACCATCCGACCTGCCATTCGCTGCGGGTGCTGCGGGTCGGCGACAAGCCGCTGCGGCTGCTGCGCAACGTCGCCGGGCTCGAACTGGTCGAGCTCCCGGGCGCGGAGGTCTGCTGCGGGTTCGGCGGCACGTTCGCGGTCAAGAACTCCGACACCTCCACCGCGATGCTGGCCGACAAGATGCGCAGCGTGCTGGACACCGGAGCCGAGGTGTGCACGGCCGGTGACAGCTCCTGCCTGATGCACATCGGCGGCGGGCTGTCCCGGCTCAGGGCGGGGGTCCGGACCGTCCATCTGGCGCAGATCCTGGCCGCCACGCGGACGGGCCCGGCCGGCCCGGCGAGCGCGGGGGCTCCCTGATGACAACGTTCCTTGGCATGCCGCTGGCGCCGCCCGGGGTGGGGCACCTGCGCGGGACTGAGCCATTTCCGGTGGCGGCCCGCCGCGCCCTCGGCGACAGCCAGCTGCGGCGTAACCTGAGAAAGGCCACCACGACCATCCGGGCCAAGCGAGCGGCGGCCGTCGGCGAGCTGCCGGACTGGGAGCGGCTGCGCGACGCCGCCCAGGCCATCAAAGCCGAGACGATGGCCCACCTGGACAGCTACCTGGAGCAGCTGGAGGCCCGGGTCACCGAGCGGGGCGGGGTGGTGCACTGGGCCCGGGATGCTGCCGAGGCGAACCGGATCGTGGCCGGGCTGGTGCAGGCCACCGGGTCTACCGAGGTGGTCAAGGTCAAGTCGATGGTCACCGACGAGATCGGACTCAACGACGCGCTGGCGGCCGATGGCATCACGGCCTACGAAACCGATCTCGCCGAGCTCATCATCCAGCTGGGCGAGGACCGGCCGTCGCACATCCTGGTGCCTGCCATCCACCGCAACCGGGCCGAGATCCGGGAGATCTTCCTGCGCGAGATGGGCGACGTTGACCCGGCCCTGACCGACGACCCGCCGGCGCTGGCCGAGGCCGCGAGGCTGTACCTGAGGCGGAAGTTCCTGGCGGCACGGGTGGGAGTCAGCGGCGCCAATTTCGGCATAGCGCAGACCGGGACCCTATGCGTGGTGGAATCAGAGGGCAACGGCCGGATGTGCCTTACCCTGCCGGAAACCCTGATCACCGTGATGGGGATCGAGAAGCTGCTGCCGTCCTGGAACGATCTTGAGGTGTTCCTGCAGCTGCTGCCGCGCTCGTCCACCGGCGAGCGGATGAACCCGTACACCTCCATGTGGACCGGGGTCACGCCCGGCGACGGCCCGCAGCAGTTTCACCTGCTGCTCCTCGATAACGGGCGGACCGCGGCGCTCGCCGACCAGGTCGGGCGGGCGGCGCTGCACTGCATCCGGTGCTCGGCGTGCCTGAACGTATGCCCGGTTTACGAGCGCGCGGGCGGGCACGCCTACGGCTCCGTGTATCCGGGCCCGATAGGCGCCGTGCTCTCACCGCAGCTGACCGGCGTGCAGGACAACGCCACCCTGCCGTACGCCTCGTCACTATGCGGCGCCTGCTACGACGTGTGCCCCGTGAAGATCGACACCCCCTCGATCCTGGTGCACCTGCGGGCCCGGCACGTCGAGGAGGAGCGGCAACAACGGCGGCTGCCCAGCGGTGAGGCCATCACGATGGCCGCAGCCTCCTGGGTGATGGCCGACAGCCGGAGATGGCAGGCCGCGCAGCGGGCAGCCTCCCAGGCCGGCCGGGTGCTGGGCCGAGGCGGCCGGATCCGACGGCTCCCGCCGCCGCTGTCGGCCTGGACGGCCGCCCGCGACGCGCCGGTCCCCGCGCCCGTAACGTTCCGGCAGTGGTGGCACCAAGAACACGGCGACCAGCCCCGGCACCGGAATCAGGCCGGGCGAGGAGATCAGGCATGAGCGCGCGCGAGGAGATGCTGGCCCGGATCCGGCGGGCCAACACCACGGCCGCGGGCCAGCCCGGCGCAGGCCAGCACGGGGCGGGCCAGCACGGGGCGGGCCAGGCAGGCCACGGCGATGGCAGCAGCGGCCCGGACGGCGAACCGGCCGCGACCCCGTACCGTACGCATGGTGACCGCGGGACCGCGCAGCTCATGGACCTGTTCGCCGGGCGCCTGACCGACTACAAGGCGCTCGTCCGGAGCACCAGCGCCGACCGGCTGGCCGCGGAGGTGGCCGCCGCCCTGACCCGCCGCCGCGCCCGGCGCGTTGTCGTCCCGGCCGGGCTGGACCTGCACGGCCTGGACGGCCTGCCACTCGAAGCCGAGCTGATCACCGACGATGGCCTGGATGTCCGCGCGCTTGATGCCTGCGACGGCGCCGTCACCGGCGCGGCCGTGGCCATAGCCGAGACCGGCACGATCGTGCTGGACGGCTCGCCGGATCAGGGCAGGCGCGCGATCACCCTGGTGCCGGACTACCACCTGTGCATCGTCCGCGCCGAGCAGGTCGTGGAACTCGTCCCCGAAGCGATCACCCGGCTCTCGGCCAGCGCCGACCGGCCGCTGACCTGGATCAGCGGCCCGTCGGCTACCAGTGACATTGAGCTTGAACGGGTCGAAGGGGTGCACGGGCCCCGCACGCTCGAGGTCATCCTCGTCGAGCCGTAGCCGCATCCCGTTCACGAGCCCGCGCTGGCCACAGGTGATCCCGCGGGTCGGCAGTCTCGGCTCGCGGGCCCGCTACGCTATCCGGTTCGCGGCAACTGAGCATCGCCGCCGTTCGTCCGGCCCGGCCGTTCCGCAACAGCAGGCTGGGACCGCCGTCGGACCGCGAGGAGACATCCATCTGACACCCGGGCGCCTATTCAACGAAACGTCCCGCCGAGCCGCCTTCAGCGGCGCTATTTAGCTGCCTGGGGCTAGACATCTGGGCTTGTTTGGCATCACTCTGAACAGCGTGGGGTGATTGGCTGGTTCAGTTTCGTGCCTGGCGCCGAGGGCGGCCGGGAGCAGCTTCCGGGGGGCGTGGTACGTGATCGCTGGCAGATTACGGTGGATAAGTGGGGGGCGGGCGATGGGGTCATGGAGGTAGGGTGGAATTTCCGTGGCCGGGTGCGAGGGTCGGAGATGACAGCTGCTGAATCCGGCGATGTGGCCGGGCGCCATGTGCACGTGCCCGAGACCTTGGCGGCGGGCGTCGTGCGGGGCCTGGCTGCGGCTGACGGGGATGCCGACAGCGCAGTCACTGCCCTGTATACAGGACACTACCGAACGCTAGTGCGGCTCGCTGAACTGCTACTATGCGATCTGGCGACCGCGGAGGAAGTAGTGCAGGAGTCATTCGTCGCGATGCACGGCCGCTGGCGCCGGCTCGGCGACCGCGAGATGGCATTGTCGTATCTGCGGAAGTCTGTGGTCAACCGGTCTCGTTCCGTGCTGCTGCAGCGCGCGCTCGTTGACCGGTCCGCGCCGCAGTCACCGCCGGATGTGCGCAGCGCCGAGCCGGGTGCGGTCGCGCCGCTGGAGCGTTCGGCGGTGGTCGCCGCGCTGGGTGCGCTTCCGCCGCGGCAACGCGAGGCGCTCGTGCTGCGGTATTACGGGGACATGTCAGAGGCTCAGATCGCCTCGACGATGGGCATCAGCAAGGCTGCCGTCCAGAGGCACACCGACCTGGCCAGGTCAGCGCTTCGTGCCGTGCTGGAGTGCGGGGGGCCATGAGCCCGAGCGATCGTGACTATGACGAGTTCCTGCGCCGGACGCTACATGTGGCGGCGGATTGGGTGGAGCCCGCTGAAGATGGCCTGGAGCGGATCCGCGCCCGGCTGACCACCCCGTACCCGTTGCCCCTCGCCTGGGTGATGGCGGCGTATTCGAAGGTGGCCTGGCGCGCCCGGGGTGCGGTGCAGCGCGTCTTCGCGGAGGTGCAAAGCTGGCGCGGCCCTGCGATCGAGCATTCCCGGTCGGCGCTGCCCCCGCGGCTGCGCCATCCGGCTGTGCTGGCCATTGCCGGTCTCCTCGCCGCAGCGGGCGTTTTGCTGCTTATTGCGCTGCCACCACAGGCGATTCCGCCTGCCCCGGTCGTGCTGCATCTCAACGGGCCCGGTTCTGCGGGGGGCGCCTCAGGGGCAGGGCTGAACGGTCAAGGCACGCATCTGTCCCCAGCCGACGGGGGCGTCACCGCCCTCGGGCCTGTCAAGCAGAGTCAGAACCACGCGGCCCCGGCCGGCTGCGCGGCATCGGCATCCGCTTTCGCCAGCCCCGCGACAAGCCGCACTGCGAGCCTGAGCTTGCCGGCCCGCCCGGCGCCGTACCTGACCCCCCCGAGCCTGGTCCCCCCGGACCTGACCACCCTGGCAGGCCCGGCCGCCAGCGCGAACCCGATTGGCTGCCGGAGCCAGACCCCCAGCAGCACGCCGGGCGTGACTCCCTCCTCGGCCCGCCCGACCCCCCCCACCCCCCCGGCCGGGACCCCCCCCCCCCCCCCCCCCCCCCCCCCCCCCCCCCCCGCCACCCCCCCCCCCCCCCCCCCCCCCCCCCCCCCCCCCCCCCCCCCCCCCCCCCCCCCCCCCCCCCCCCCCCCCCCCCCCCCCCCCCCCCC
>Ga0187883_10001503_pt1 | contig 14259 bp, 13 predicted proteins | sample June2016WEW_20_1_2_FD_132966 | JGI IMG/M metagenome (GOLD analysis project Ga0187883, IMG submission 132966) | Peatland microbial communities from SPRUCE experiment site at the Marcell Experimental Forest, Minnesota, USA - June2016WEW_20_10 | ecosystem: Environmental > Terrestrial > Soil >...
CAATTAGCCAGTTTCATTGTACTCGGAGCTTGCGACAGACTCAAGCCAAGTCCGGAGAGGTTAGTGTCCTAGTCTGATCGTAGCGCTGGCCTTCAGGCCAGCACTTGCCGACCTGAAGGTCGGCGCTACGCCCAAACGAGGACACTACCCAGGAAAGGAGTGATCGTTTGGATGGAACCTCCTGGTTGATGGAACCCCGGAGGTCAAGAGCAGAAGCTTGAGCGCGGAGAATTTATCCACGGCCAGAGCAATCGCCTCCTCGACAGCGGCCGAGCGGGGAGCGCCTTCGGCGACCGTGGCCGCCTCAATCCCCAGCAGGAATAGACGCGGCACTGGCCGCCCGAGCGCATTGGCCAATTTAAGAACCTCGCCGATCCCCCATCCGTGGCTCGACAAAGACCCTAAGGCTCGCGGCTCAAGCTCCTTCGAAGGAAGCGGAGCCAGGTAGAGGGTACCCGGGGCGCCGCCGCTGACTACCGCGTCCACAAACAGGATCACAGCGGCGAGGGGGAAGAGTTCCAACAGATCAACGCCTGGCGCAGGTTCCGCGCGCAGGTCGCAGCCGCAGTCGCCGCGCTCGCGCAGCCGCCGGACAATCTCCATGCCCACGCTGTCATCGCCGGCATCGGGGTTGCCACAACCGACAATCATCAGGCGGTTGGTACTCTCAACCACGTCTACATCCCCTGGGATTCACTTCGTAGCTCATCAGGGCAGGCGAATTGCAGAACCCGCTCCACCACCTTCGCCAGAGCTGCAGAAACAACGGGTGTAAGTGAGTCTCCGAAATCGAACGACTGCGCCGAGACGGTGACCGCAATCGCCTGCGGACACCGGCCGTAGAGCCGTGCGGCGCTCGCGAGGAGCCCAGCCGGTGAACAAGTGTGTGTGAGCGCCGAGGAAGCGGGAGCTTGGGGCTGGACCTCTCGCCAGTGGATTTCGCCAGGCTCGCCTTCAGCATCGGCATCGATAAACACAGCGTGGCCGCACTGGCTGAGCGGTTCGGCCAGTTCGGGGGTGAGTTGATGGCAAGTGATGACTCGAGCGTTGTGGCCGGTGAGTTCCCGCGCGATCAAGCGGCTGGCGTGCCAGCCAAATCCGTCGTCGCTGCGCAGCGGATTTCCGTAGCCGATGATCAGCACCTTGCTCATACACGTGAAGCGCCGGCCCTTGGGGCAAAACGAGGGTACACCTGACGTGTCATTTCGAGGAGCCGAAGGTGTCGAGGAATCTCGCACCGCCTTGAAAACAAACGAGAGCGAGATCCTTCGCTTCGCTCAGGATGACAGCGAAGGGCTCGGAATGACAGGGAAACGGGTTTTCCGCAGCCCGCAAATCCCCGCCCTCCCAGACTTGGTGAGAAACCCAGGCCAAGGCCGCCCCTACGAAGTTAAGCACTTTTCAGCTCATCGAGCAAGGACCCTTCAGGTCCAAACAACTGAATGTGCATGGCGATTTGGCCGGAAGCATGGGTGGAGCAACTGAAGCAAGGATCGTAGGCGCGCACGACCGCCGAAACACGGTTCAGCATCCCCTCCTGGAGGTGGTTGCCGTCGACGTAGTGCTGAGCCACCTGGTGGATGCTGCGATTGATAGCCAGGTTGTTGTGCCCGGTCGCGACAATCAAGTTTGCCCAGGTGATGGCCCCTTCCTCATTGACCTTGTAGTGGTGAATCAAGATGCCGCGCGGCGCTTCGATCATGCCGACGCCTTCCAGGCAGTTGACGCCGGCGTGAGCCCGAATCTGCTTGCCCAGCACTGCCGGATCATTCAACAGGGCTTCCATCCGTTCCAACCCGTAGAGCGCTTCAATCAACCGGGCATAATGGAAATGGAAGGAGCCAGGGACGATCTTTCCCAAACGTTGATGAAATTCCGTGAACTCAGCATCGGCCATGGAGGTGCCGCAGTTCTTGGCAACGTTAAGTCGAGCCAACGGCCCCACGCGATATACTCCGTCCGGAAACCCCACGGGCTTGAAGTAAGGCGCCTTCAAATAGGAATTCGGCAGCGCCGCCTCGCCAATGAAATTGCGGTAATCGCGCCCTGCAACGTGATCTGCCACGATCTTGCCATCGGCATCCTTAAACCGGATTCCGCCGTCGTAAAGCTGGAGTTTTCCCGCCGCGTCCACCAGGCCCGCGTACATGCTGGGGGCATTCCCAAAGTGCTCGATTTCCTCTTTAAACTGGTCCAACATGCCCTTGAAGAACTTTAGTGTGCGCCGCACAATAGCCTTGGCGTCGGGCAAACCGGATAGGATCTTATCGCGGACCGCAGGATCGAGCGGTGCATTCACTCCTCCAGGAACTACCCAGGAGGGGTGAATGCGCTCCTTGGCGAGACCCTCGATCACCTGCTGCCCAAACTTGCGCACGGCGATACCGTCGCGGGCGATGTCAGGGAACTTTTCCAGCAGTCCCAGCACATTGCGACTGGCGGGGTCCGAGTCCATGCCCAGCAAAAGGTCGGGGGCGGAAAGGTGGAAGAAGCTCAAGGCATGCGACTGCACCACCTGCCCGCAATGCAGGATCTCGCGGAGCAGTGTCGCCGTTTCAGGAATGCGCACGCTCATGATGGCGTCACAGGCCTTGGAAGCAGCCAGAAGATGGCTGATCGGGCAGATTCCGCAGATGCGCGCCGTGATGGACGGCATCTCGTAGTACGGGCGCCCCTCCGTAAACTTCTCAAAGCCGCGGATCTGCGTCACATGAAGCTGGGTATTCGCCACCTTGCCGTTATCGTCGAGCTGAATTGAGACCTTCGCATGACCCTCAATACGCGTGACGGCGTCGATCGTGATTTTCCTCATTGGTTTCCTTCCCTCAACAATCGGGTGATCGGGAGATCGGGTGATCGGGTGAACAAAGAAGTCCAGCGCCTACCAAGTTCACTTTCGCCTCGCCGTCTTCTGTGAGGCCACAAAGATCGCGACCAACTCGTTAGCCTCCGCGGTTAGCGCTTCCAGGCGGGGCTTGGGAACGATGCCGCCTTCGACCAGGAGTTCCAACCAGAAGACCGATTGCTCACCCGATCACCCGATCTCCCGATCACCTGATTGCTTCATCCGAACTTCACCTTCGAGCTCAGGTCCGGTATTCGCCCGTCAAGCAACTCCCCCAGGACGTAGCCGATGGCCGCCGCGGGCGGTGGACAGCCGGGCACGAACAGGTCCACCTTCACCACCTCCTGCAAAGGCAACGCTCGCTTCAACAGGGGCGGGACTCCTTCGGTGGGAATGCGGGGCTTCTCGTCGACTCCCTGGATGTAAACTCGCTCCAGGAGCTTCTTGACCGGAATGGAATTGCGCATGGCCGGCACGTTGCTGGTGACCGCGCAATCTCCCAAGGCGACCAGCAGACGAGCCCGCTCGCGAAGGTGTTGGATTTTCTCATAGTCTTCCTGGCTGCTGACTGCACCCTCAACGATTGCCACGTCTACGTCTTCAGGCATCTCCTGAGCGTCGACGAGGGGGCCGTATACCAAGTCGATCTTGGGAGCAATCGAGGCCAGGGCCTCGTCAATATCCAGGATCAACATGTGGCAGCCGGAACACCCGTCCAGCCACATCGTTGCCACTCTCGCTTTTTTCATGAGCTAACTCCAGTCTCAGGGAAGTAGGCAGGTCGGCAGATGGGCAGATGGTCAGATCGGCAGGTCGATAGGTAGTCGGATCGTGCTGCCAGCCGAGACCGATTCAAGATTTGAGATTCCAGATTCAAGACCAAGCCTTCTGCGTTCTGCGTTCTGATTTCTGATTTCTGACTTCTGGCTACCGCGTTTCTCCCCACTGCCCACTGTCTGCCTTACACGTGCACAGCCCGCCGCGCGGCGAGAAACTTGATGTTCTCGCTGCTTTTGGTCATCTCTTCCACTGAGCGGCCTTTCTCAGCCAGCGCTCCGGTTGGGCATACCTGCACGCATTTGCCGCAACTCGTGCAGGCTGCCGATTCACCCCAGGTGGCGTTAAGGTCTGAGACCAGGCGCGAGTTGATGCCTCGAGCGCTGATTTCCCAGACGTTCGCGCCCTCTACCTCGGCGCACACACGCACACAGCGCGTGCACAGGATGCAGCGGTTCTGGTCAAGCACGTAGCGCTGGTGTGAAACATCCACCGGCAAGCGCGGATAGTTGTACGGGAAACGCACGTGCGTGATTCCCAAACGCATCGCCATGGCTTGCAATTCGCAGTGATTGTTGCTGACACAGACGGCGCAGTAGTGGTTGCGCTCGAGCAGCAGGAACTCAATCGCCATCTGGCGATGCCGCAAGAGCTTCTCGGAATTCGTGTTCACCGACATGCCGTTCTGGATCGGTGTGGTGCAGGCCGGCAGGAGGCGCCCAACGCCGGCCACTTCCACTAGGCACAGGCGGCAGGAACCCGAAGGGCTGAGGCCTTCCAGGAAGCAAAGTGTAGGGATGTACTTCTTGTTCGCCCGCGCAACGTCCAGGATCGTTTGACCTTCCGTGGCCCGGCACAACTCGCCGCCGATCCGGACAGATATCTCTTGCGCCATGTCAAATCTCCTTTAATGTAATCCGGTGATCGGGTCATCCGGTGATCGGGTGAACAAAAAAGCTCCCTCTCAACCCGTTTCACTTTCCCCTCGCCGTCTTTTGCGAAGCTACAAAGATGGCTAACAACTCGTTCGCCTCGCAGGTCAGCTCATCTAGGCGCGGTTTGGGCATAATGCCACCGTCCACCAGCAGTTCGAGCCAAAAAACGGATTCATCGGCTTCCTCGACGACTACGCCCATCTTGGCGACGAACTCTGCTTGCGAGCGCGATCGCCCGACCGCCCGATAGTTCGCCGCCACCGATGTGCCCGAGCGCAGGAGTTGGCGGCCGATCGTACGACCAGCATCCGTCCTGGGCAACGAGGAGCACATCTTGAGAACGCGGAGTGCAAACTGCTTTGTTCTCTCCCGAAGCGCAAGATGCTTGTCTAGCATTCACCAACCTCGCCACCCATATGCCTCAAGTTGCTCGCTAAACCTCACTTGCTCCTGATTCCTTGCCCACCCGATCACCGGATCACCCGATCTCCCGATTTGATGATCTCCCGAGCACCCGATCCTAGCGTTGGGCTCCCACGGGGTTCGAATCGCGAACGTCGCAGCGCAAGCAACGGCTCGCCTCTTCAACAGCTTCCTCAGCGGTCAGCGCCAGCACCGCTTCCTGGAAGTCCTTCACGCGCTGCTTCGCAGGCAGCGGGTGGGAGTGATGCCGGCCGCTCTCATTGACGTGCTCCGGCGGCTCCTGATCGTAATCCACATGGAGCAGCAACCTTTCCATGCGCGACTCGCCCATCAGCCGCTGGTCGATCCTCCGCGCTGCCTTCTTCCCATAACCCATGGCATTGGAAACGTTCGAGGCGCCGGAAATCAAATCCCCACCCGCGTAGAATTTGTCGCGGCTGGTTTCCAGCGTGTACCGGTCAAACTGCAGCGTGCCGTTCTCCTTAATGACTAGACCGGAAGCTTTGCAGAAGTCGCGGTCCACCGCCTCGCCCACGGCCAGAATCACCGTATCGCACTTGAAGCTCTGGATTTCCTCAGTGGAAATGGGGCGGCGGCGGCCCGATTGATCGAACTCACCGAGGCGCGTTTTGACCACCTCGATGCCTTTCACGGCTCCATTCTCTCCTACGATACGATGGGGGGCCGACAGAAAAACAAAGTGAGCGCCTTCCTGCTCCGCGGCCTCAACTTCTTCGTGGATGGCTGGCATGTCTTTGCGCTCGCGGCGGTAGATCACCGTGACTGTCGCCCCCATGCGCAAGGCGGTGCGGGCTGAATCGATAGCCGCGTTGCCTCCCCCGATCACGGCCACCCTCCGGCCGAGAGGGACCGATTCGTTCTTGGCCACGCTTTCCAGGAACAGAAGCGCCGGCATCACTCCCTTCAACTCAGTTCCCGGCAAGTAAACCCAGGCCTCTTTCCAGGTTCCGATAGAGAGAAAGACGGCGTCGAAGTCGGCTCCCAGGGTGTTCAGAAACACATCCGTGCCGACGCTCTTGTTGAACTCAAAATTGACGCCCAACCGCTGAATCAATTCGATTTCCTTGGCGAGAACCGCCTTGGGCAGACGGTATTCAGGCAGCGCGTAGCGCAACATTCCGCCCGCCTCGGCGTGTGAATCAAAGACGCTGACTTCATGACCAAAGAGGGCAAGGTAGTACGCTGCGGTCAGGCCGGTAGGCCCCGCGCCCACCACCGCGACTTTCTTGCCTGTGCCCGTCATCTTGTGTGCAGCGACTCGCCGCGCCATTTCGTCGAAGCGGTCCGAAAGCAGGACAGCGTCCGCGATCAACCGGTGAACCTCGCGCATGTTCACCGATTCATCAATGGTCTGCCTGCGGCAGCGGTTGTCGCAGGGATGTTGGCAAACGCGGCCTGTGGATGCCGGGAGAGGATTATCCAGGATGACAGACTCGAAGGCATCGTCCACCCGCCCCTCCTTGTAAAGCTCGAGGAAGCGGGGGATGTTCATGTGCAATGGGCAACTGTTCTCGCAGGGCGAGAGTGCCAGGTCCTGGCACACGCCGGCGCGGCAGCGGTGGGCGCGCAGATGGTCTTCGAACTCGTGGCGGAAATGCCGCATGGTGGTGAGCACCGGATTGGGCGCGGTCTGTCCCAAACCACACAGCGAAGTGTCGCGGATCATTCGCCCCAACTCGTCCAGGGTGTTCAGGTCTTCTTCTGTGCCCTTCCCTTCGCTGAAGTTGTTGAGAAGCCGCAAGCCCTTATCGAGTCCGACGCGGCAGGGAACGCACTTGCCGCAGGATTCGGCGTGAGTGAACTCGATGAAGTAGCGAGCCACATCCACCATGCAGTTATCGTCGTCCATCACCACCATGCCGCCGGAGCCCATAATCGAACCGAGCTTCGACAGCGTCTCGTAGTCTACCGGTGTCTCGAACATTTCATGGGGAATGCATCCGCCGGAAGGGCCGCCGGTTTGAACCGCTTTGATCGAGTGCCCGTTGATCGCGCCCCCGCCCACATCGTAGACAAAAGTCTTGAGCTCGGTTCCCAGAGGCATTTCCACTAACCCGGTGTTCTTTACCTTGCCGACCAGGGAAAAAACCTTGGTTCCAGGACTCTTGGCGCTTCCGGTTTCAGTGAACCATGCTGGCCCTTTGGCGATGATGGGCGCCACGTTGTACCAGGTTTCGACGTTATTGATATTGGTCGGGCATCCCCACAGGCCCTTTTGCGCGGGGAAGGGCGGCCTCGGACGAGGGCGCCCGGCGTGGCCTTCGAGCGAGGCGATCAGCGCCGTTTCCTCGCCGCACACGAAGGCGCCCGCGCCTTCCACGAGCTCGATGTTGAAATCAAAACCGCGCCCGAGAATGTTTTCGCCCAGGAAACCATACTCCTTCGCCTGCTCGATGGCCCGTTTCAGGCGGTGCACAGCCAGCGGATACTCCGCGCGCACGTAAATGATGCCCATGGTGGCGCCGGTGAGGAAACCGGCGATCGTCATGCCTTCCAGGAGCGAATGCGGGTCGCTCTCGATCTCGTTGCGATTCATGTACGCGCCGGGATCGCCTTCGTCGGCGTTACAGATGATGTACTTCGTATCCGCCACGGCCTTACGGAGAAAGTCCCACTTCTGGCCGGTGGAGAAGCCCGCGCCTCCGCGCCCACGCAGCTTGGCGGCTTTAATCTGCTCGATGACCACTTCGGGTCGGTTCTCGATCAGCACGTTGTAGAGCGAAAGATAGCCGCCGGCCGCCGCAAACTCTTCCACGTCATCGGGGTTGATGAGCCCGCAATTGCGCAAAACGATCTTCTTTTGGCCTCTGAAGAACGGCACGTCTTGCCAGGAAGGGATGCTTCCGTAGCCGGCTCCGTATTTGACTTGGGCCGTGATATGGTCCCACTCCTCGATTTTGCAGAGGGCCAGGTTCGTGGGGATATTGCCCATCATGACTTCATCAAGGATCTCGTCCACGTTGTTGCTCTGTACGCGGTGGAGAATCACGAGCGGCCTGCCGGGAAGTCGAACATTGACCAATGGCTCCTGCGCACAGAAACCGAAACAGCCGACGCGCGCCAGATGAACATCCAGGCCGCGTTTATCGATCATGTCTGCGAACGCATGGAAAACCGCTTCCGCTCCGTTGCCTGCGCCGCAGGTCCCCATTCCGACGGCGATGCGAGGACGGAAAGGCAGCAGCTTTGCCATTCCTGTCCCGCGAAGTGCGCTATAAGTGCTCAAATCACGAATGGGCTTCATTTCTTTGCAGTCTCCCTTTCCAGATGCTCTAATTCGCGTTCCAGCGTCTGCTCGTTCATGTGACCGTACACTTCGTGATTCACTTCGACTACGGGTGCGAGGGCGCATTGTCCAAAGCAGGCCACAGTGCGAATCGTGTACTTGCCGTCGCTCGTGCTGAGCGCGATCTTCTCCGCCGACTCTTCATCGAGATCGTGAAGTCCCAGATTAAGCATGACCTGCTCCAGAAGAGCGCGCGAGCCACGCGTGTGACAAGCCGTGCCGCGGCACACGCAAATAGTGTTCTTACCTTGCGGCTCGAGGTTGAAAAGGCCGTAGAACGTGACCACGCTGTAAACCCGCGCCAAGGGCGCGCCGGTTTTCGCCGCCACGTATTCAAGCGTCTCACGCGACAAAAACTTCTTTGGCTGGTGGTCCTGGGCTTTTTCGAGAATGCCGAGCAGGGCGCCCGGCCGCCCCAACTGTTCGGCAATCGCCTTATCCAGGAATTCCTGTTCCGATTCCACCAGCGGAACTGAGATCATTGTCGCCATACACACACTCCTCCATCTTCACAAGACAACTCAACCCAAGACCCGTGGGAGCCCCGTGGTCTACTTAAGTTTTACATGTTGCATGCAGTTTGCCATTTGAGATTAGGGGTAACTTATTGATTTACTTTGACTTGTTGGAAGGGCGAAAAAAAGAAGTCACAAGGAATGCGTGGAATGGCGCAGTACTTGCTAGACCCAAAGGCGGTTCGACCGCGTGCACTACGACATTTGGTCACAATCAGGAAAGCATTTCTATCCAGCTCTCAGGGTTGGCAGAGGATTCACCAGATATTTTGTCTGTGCGGCCTGCCAGGATATGTTGCGAAGTTCGATGCTTTGTAGCGCGATGATGCCGCTTCCGGCTCAATTGCGCCGGATTTCGTCCACGATCGTGCCATCCGGAGCCATCAATTGAATTTGCAGAGCCATATGACCCACGGCGTGTGTGGAACAACTTAGGCACGGGTCATAAGCGCGAACCACAGCCTCCACTCGGTTCAGCATTCCCTCCGAAAGTTTGGCTCCATTGACGAAATGCTTCGCCACTTGAAACACGCCGCGATTGAGCGCCAGATTATTGTGGCCGGTCGCGATGATGAGATTGGCCCAAATGATCAAGCCATTGTCGTCAATTTTGTAGTGGTGAATCAGCGTGCCACGCGGCGCTTCCGCAACACCGATCCCTTCCAGGTTGTTGGGTCCGGCAAAAGCGCGCACGTGCTTCGAGAGGATTTCGGGATCGTTCAACAGTTGCTCCATGCGCTCGATGCCATAGAGCGCTTCCAGGAGGCGAGCGTAGTGATAATAGAAAGAACTTAGTACTGCGCCGCGATCGAGCTCCCTGAACTCCGCCCATTCCTGATCGGCGAGAGGCGTTCCGCAGCGGTCGATGACATTCAAGCGCGCCAGCGGGCCGACGCGGTAGATTCCCTCCGGGTAGCCGAGCGGCTTGTAATACGGCGACTTCAGGTAAGTGAAGGGCTCCACGGCCTCGCCGATGTAGTCCTGATAATTGAGCACGTCCAACTTATCCGCAATGATCGAGCCGCGCGAATCGACAAATCGAAGGACCCCGTTGTACGTCTCGAAATCTCCGCTGGGAGTGACCAGGCCGAGAAACAGCGTGGGGAAGTTTGCGAAGGTCCGGATTTCTTCGCGAAACTGGTCCAGTAAGCCTTTAAACCACTCCAGAGTGCGCTGGGTTATCTTCAGAGCTTCCGGAAGCATGGCCAGAATCTTGTCGCGCACCTCGACCGAAAGCGGCTCACTCACACCGCCCGCCACCACCCAGGCGGGATGAATTCGCTTCCCTGCCATCCACTCAATAATTTGTTGCCCGATTTGACGCAGGCGGATTCCGTCGCGAGCGAGTTCGGGATTTGCCTCAAAAACGCCGAAGATATTCCGCTTGGCCGGTTCGCCGTCCATGCCCAGCAGGAAATCGGGCGATGAAAGGTGGAAAAAGCTCAGGGCATGAGATTGAACGATCTGCGCGAGGTTCAAGATGCTGCGTAACTTTGCCGCAACCGGCGGAATGCGAGTGGCCAGTATCGAGTCGCAGGCCTTGGCGGAAGCTACCAGATGGCTGACAGGACAGATGCCGCAGACTCGCGCCATCAGCGAAGGCATTTCATAAAAAGGCCGTCCTTCGCAGAGCTTCTCGAATCCGCGAAACTGCGTGACGTGAAAATGCGCGTCCTCGACCTTGCCATTTTCGTCCAGATAGATCGTGATCTTGCCATGCCCTTCGATGCGCGTCACCGGGCTGATTACGATCTCTCTCCGGGTTGTGGAATTGGTATTTTCCATTTCTTCCTCTGAATGCTAACCGAAATTCGATTTACCGCGCAGGTCCGGACATCTCCCCTCGAGCAGTTCCTTGAGCACATAGTAAATCGGATCGGCGGAGGGCGGAGACCCGGGCACAAAAACGTCGATCGCAACCACCTCATGCAGGGGGCGGGAAGTCGGCAAGAGCAGGGGCACACCTTCCGTCGGAGGTCCCGGCCGCAGCGTGGCGTTCTCCGTGTAAGCCCTCTCGAAGACCTTTTTGAGGCCAAAAGAGTTTCGCATCGAAGGCACGTTCGCCGTCACCGCGCAGTCCCCCAGCGAAACCAGCAGACGCGACTTTTCGCGGGCAATTCGGATCTTGTGCAAATCCTCTTCGTTTCCTACGGCCCCTTCCACAAGGGTGATATCGACATTGTCGGGAAACTCTTTCGTATCGACGACGGGGCTGTAGACGAGATCCATCATCCCCGCCAATTCGAGCAGCCGCTCATCCATGTCAAGAAGCGACATGTGACAGCCCGAACAGCCATCCAACCACATTGTAGCCACACGAGGCCTGCTCACCAGCGTCCCTCCCGCATTAATGTCAAATAGGGCAGGAATTGCCGCCGCTTCGCCATTTCCGTCACCGACTTTCCTTTCTCTGCCAGTGCGCCGGTGGGGCACACGTGGATGCATTTGCCGCAACCCGTACACGTGTCGGAATTGCCCCAGGGCTGATTCAAGTCCGTAATGACGTTTAGATCCACGCCCCGGCCCATGATGTCCCAGGTGTGGGCGCCCTCAATCTCATCGCAAACCCGCACGCAGCGCGTGCAGGAGATGCACCGGTTGGGATCATAGACGAACCTGTTGTGGGAGCTGTCGAGTTCGAGTTTCGGGTAGCGATACGGAAAGTGCACATGCGTCATCTGCTGGTTCTGGGCGAGGTTTTGCAGTTCGCAGTGCCCGTTCGAGACGCACACCGAACAGATGTGGTTTCGTTCCGAGAACAACAGCTCGAGAATCATCCGTCGATACTTGGAGAGGCGCTCCGAGTTGATCGACACTTCCATGTTCTCTTCTACGCGAGTGACGCAGGCCGGTTGAAGTTTCGGAGAGCCTTTCACTTCCACCAGGCACAATCGGCAGGCGCCCACCAGCGACAATCCGTTGAGATAACAAAGTGTGGGAATGAACATGCTATTCTCGCGCGCAACCTGCAGTATAGTCTGGTCACCGCGAGCGCTTACTTCCTTCCCGTCAACCTGCAGCGTAATGACGCGCACTTGAGGACTCAAGCCGGCACCTCCCTGGCACTGTGAATCTGACAGACATTCGCGGGGCACGCCTTGTCCTCAATGTGGACACGGTACTCTTCTCGAAAGTAGCGAAGCGTGCTGAGGACCGGGTTGGGAGCGGACTGGCCGAGCCCGCACAAGCTGGTGTTCTGCACCAGGTCGCAAAGCTCCACGAGCGTCGCCAGGTCCTGCGCGCTGGCGCTGCCATCCGTGATCCGCTCCAGAAGACCGTGCATCTGGTAAGTACCCACGCGGCACGGCACGCACTTCCCGCAGGACTCCGTCTTGCAAAACTCCATGAAGTACTTGGCAACATCCACCATGCAGGAGGAGTCGTCCATTACGATCATGCCGCCGGAACCCATAATCGAGCCCAGCTTCTTCAGAGATTCATAGTCTACCGGCATGTCCAGGGACTCTTCCGGAATGCACCCTCCGGACGGGCCGCCGGTCTGGACCGCCTTGAACCGCCTTCCCTCCGGTATGCCGCCGCCGATTTCAAAAATGATGTCCCGGAGAGTGATCCCCATGGGCACTTCGATCAGGCCCGTGTTGGCAACCCGTCCGGCGAGCGCAAAGACCTTTGTCCCCTTGCTCTTTTCGGTGCCCATGCGCGCGAACCAGTCGGCGCCGTTGCGGATGATGGGTGCGATGTTGGCGAAGGTCTCCACGTTATTGATCAGAGTTGGTTCGCCCCAAACCCCTTCTTGGGAAGGATAAGGCGGACGCGTTCGCGGCATGCCCCGCTTGCCTTCGATCGAAGCGATCAGGGCCGTCTCTTCTCCGCAAACAAATGCTCCGGCGCCCAAGCGCAGATCGATATTAAAGCTGAAAGTCGTCCCAAAAATGTTGGTGCCCAGCAAACCGTGATGCTGAGCCTGGCGGATCGCGGTCTTCAGGTTCTTGATGGCCAGCGGATATTCGGCCCGCACATAGATGTAACCTTGCGCGGCGCCCACCGCATAACCGGCGATGGCCATACCCTCGAGCACTCGATGCGGGTCGCCCTCGAGCACGCTGCGGTCCATGAAGGCGCCCGGGTCGCCCTCGTCGCCGTTGCAGATGACGTACTTGCGATCGCTGTCGGCCTTTGAAACCATGCTCCATTTGAGGCCGGTTGAAAAGCCTGCACCGCCCCGGCCGCGCAGGCCGCTGCGCAGCACCTGCTCGATGACCTCGCCCGGAGAGAACTCGGTAAGAACCTTTAGCAGTCCTTCGTAACCGTTGGCGGCGATGTAGTCCCCGATCTTCTCCGGATCGACGCGGCCCGAATTCTCGAGCACAATCTTCACTTGCCGTCTGAAGAACGGTTGGTCGGTCGCGCACTCCAGGCGGCCAACCGGAGACGCGTCCATCGATTTGATGATGTCCGCGGCATCCTGCGGCGTCACATTCTGGTACATCACGTTGTCCGGCTTCACCGAGACGAGCGGGCCTTTCACACAAAGACCCATGCAGCCGACGCCTTTAACCTGGCATTGCTTGTCCCGGCCTTGACTGATGACCTCTTTCGATAGTTCCTGCTTCACCCGATCACTTCCGGAGGAGAGGCAGCTCGCCGCCGTACAGACGTGAATCCGGTGCTTGAAGCGCAAGACCGCCTCTTGCTGGGTTGTGGCGATTTCGCCGAGTTCTTCAGGCGTCATGTTTCTCGATCCTTTCGAGTTTTGACAACAACGCTTCCTGGGTCACCAACCCGGAAATCTGCTGGTCGAAAACGGCGACAGGCGCGAGTCCGCAGGAACCGAGGCAGCGCGCCGTCACCAAGGAAAGCTGACCGTCCTCGGTCGTCTCCCCCGGACGAATTCCGAACTTCTGCTCGATGGATTGCAAAAGCTTCGCGGACCCTTTGATGTAGCAAGCCGTTCCCGTGCAGACCACGCAGGTATGTGCGCCAGGCGGCTTGAGGCTGAAATAGTGATAAAATGTCGCTACGCCGTATGCATGGCTTAAAGGCAAAAGCAGGCTGTTGGAGACATACCGAAGCGAATCGGTGTCGAGAAATCCAAACGACTCCTGAACGGTGTGAAGTGCTTCAATGAGTGCGTGCGATTCGTTTCCGAGCCGCCGCATCGTGGCCTCGACAATTCGCCACCTTTTGTCCGCATTTGGTGCAACCGGCTTGCGAAAACTAGTTCCCATGTCTGCTCCCGAAAAACGAAGACAGCAAGTCTAGCGCATGTTCTGCCGCAGGTCAAACTAGTAATTGACATGCCTTATACACCGCCTTCCCTGTCCTTTTTAGTCATGCCCCTACCGAACGAAAGCACAGACCTCATGGATCGGGTTCCGCGCTGGCCAGCCTCCAAGGCCACGTTCTAATTGGCTCGACGCTCGTCCACTCAGTAGTGATTTGGGATTAGGGTTGGGAAGTGGAACTGCGGGGATTCTTCGGCTCCAGGCAGAGGGA
>Ga0187883_10001505_pt1 | contig 14251 bp, 10 predicted proteins | sample June2016WEW_20_1_2_FD_132966 | JGI IMG/M metagenome (GOLD analysis project Ga0187883, IMG submission 132966) | Peatland microbial communities from SPRUCE experiment site at the Marcell Experimental Forest, Minnesota, USA - June2016WEW_20_10 | ecosystem: Environmental > Terrestrial > Soil >...
AACAGCCGCCGGGAAATCTCGGAGGGTAACCGCCGGGCGCTTTTCCAGGCTGTCGAGCGCAACGTCCAGGTAGTCATCGTCACGGGGCGCAGGTTTCACTCCGCCCTGCCGCTGGTCAGTCAAATTCCCTGCGTGGTCAATCTGATTACCTCGAATGGCGCGCTCATCGCGAATTCCTCCGGTGAGGTATTGCATCGGGACTTTCTTCCTCGGGAAGTAGCCCGGGAGGCGTTGGACGCGGTGCGCGAATTCCGTCCCTATTCTGTGGCCATCTTCCACAGCGCCGGCTACGGCCAAGTCACGATGCAGGACAACGCGGCCGCTGACGGACCTCTGAATTGGTATACCCAAAACAGCCCTCAATGCCTGCGGCTCGTCCCGGACCTGGAGGAAGCGCTGGACAGCGACCCCATCCAGGTGATGGTTGGCGGTCCGCCGTCGCGCATCGAGCCGGCAGAGTCGCTGCTCGAAGGCTCCGCGGTCCGGTCAAAGATCCACGTCACCTGGACGAAGTATCTGACCACCAATGTTTCCATCCTCGACGTACTTAACCGCGGTTGCTCGAAGGGCCGCTCACTGAAGATCTGGGCCGAGCGGTGTGGGATCCAGCCCTGCGAGATCATGGCATTGGGTGACAATTTCAACGACCTGGAGATGCTTCAATACGCAGGGTTGCCGGTCCTGATGGGAAATCACTGCCCCGAGATCCACCAGACTGGTTGGATCAAAACACTCGCCAACGACGAAGACGGTGTCGCAGCCGCGATCCAAAACTACGTCCTGCAGTGAAAAATGTTCTTCTCCCGGTTAATTTTTCACGCCCGACTAATTCGGCTTCATTCGTACGTCTATGATTCCACGCAATTTGCTTTTATTTACAAGATTTGCAACATTCTTGCACCAGCAAAGCATCGAATCAGGTAGGCAGGGCTGAAGAGTCTGTGTGAGAACTCGGTTCGCTGTCATTCCGAGGAGCACCCATGGGCCTGTGGCCCCCCGAGCGAATGAGAATCACGTACGACGTCCCCAGAACCCCGGCGATGTATTTCTTGAAGCCACCCTTTTCTAGGCGAAGGGGCCGGTGAATCTATGCGTATAAGCTTGCGCCTGATCGTTTCACTCATCCTGGGCGTCACTCTGCTTTCGGCGGTGTTTGCCATTATCCAGCAGAGAGCGGAGAAACGCGGGATGCGGAATGATCTGGCGAAACGTGCTGAGATTCTTGCCGAGAGTTTGGGAGCGAATGTGGAGCCCCTTCTCACCAAGCGCTCGCGGAGCAATCTGCAGAAGATCGTCACGCAGTTCGGAAACCGCGAGCGCGTGACGGGGATTGCGGTATTCGATACGTCGGCAAGTCTGGCGATCACCGCGGGACTACAGAGTTACATCGACGGAGAAATCGGCACCATCAAACAGGTGATGGCTCAGGATACGAGTTATGGCGGGTTCATCGCGCTTAACCAGAATCCCACTTACCTCTACGTGCTCCCACTGCACAGTGAATCGGGTGTGGCCGGGGCATTAGCGATCTTCAATGATGCCAGCTTTATCGACCACCAGACTGCGCAATTGCGGCGGGAAACCTACTTACACGTACTCATCCAGACCCTGTTTATCGTACTTACCACGCTGCTGATCATCCGCTGGAGCATTTTGCGTCCCATCGCCCGGACCGCCAAATGGATCCGCGACCTAAGGGACGGAAAGAGAGTACCTCGCCCCAGCCTGTCCGAGGGGGACCTGTTTAATCCGCTCGCGCAGGAGGTTACGCACCTTGCTAACAGTCTCGAAGCCGCGCGGGCAGCAGCCCATGAGGAAGCGCGGCTGCGCGAGAGCGCGGAATCGCTCTGGACTCCGGAGCGTTTGCGACTCCACGTGCGGAGCAAGCTGGGCGATAAACCGCTCTTCGTCGTTTCCAACCGCGAACCCTATATGCACACCACCCGAGGCAAGACGGTCGAGGTTGTGGTTCCCGCCAGCGGCGTGGTGACTGCGATCGAACCCATCCTGCGGACTTGCCAGGGAACGTGGCTGGCGCACGGGTCTGGAGACGCCGACCGCGATGCCGTGGACGAGCGCGATTGCCTGCGGGTTCCGCCCGACAACCCCCAGTACACGCTCAAACGAATTTGGCTGAGCAAAGAGGAGGAAGAAGGCTACTACTTCGGCTTCTCCAACGAAGGCCTCTGGCCGCTCTGCCACATTGCCCACACACGTCCCACCTTTCGCGAGAAGGATTGGGAGCATTACCAGGCTGTGAATCAGAAGTTCGGGAAGGCACTGCTCGAGGAAATGGCCGGGGCCGACGAACCCTTCGTGCTGCTTCAGGACTACCATTTCGCCCTGCTGCCGCGCCTGGTGAAGAAGGAACGCCCGGACGCCCGGTTGGCTATTTTTTGGCACATCCCTTGGCCTAACCCGGAAGCTTTCGGGATTTGCCCGTGGCAGCGCGAATTGCTGGATGGGTTGCTGGGTGCTGACTTGCTGGGGTTTCACACCCAGTCGCATTGCAACAACTTTCTGCAAACCGTCGACCGGGCCCTCGAGTCACGGGTGAACTGGGAGCGTTTCTCAGTTGAACGCGGCGGCCACGTAACCCAGGTGCGCCCCTACCCCATCAGTGTTGCATTCGCAGGGGCCGCCGAACAAGAGGCGCGGGAGAGCGACTCGCCCTATGTGGCCCGGGGAGCTTTGCTGCGCGAGCATGGAGTGGAAGCCACCTTCATGGGTATCGGCGTGGAACGAGTCGATTACACCAAGGGGATCATCGAACGCTTCCGCGGCCTGGAACGCTTCTTAGAAAAGTATCCGGTGTACTGCGGCCGCTTTTGCCTGGTGCAGATCGGAGAGCCCAGCCGCACGCACATCAAGCGCTATCACGACCTCTTAGGAGAAGTCGAGGCGGAAGTCGGGCGCATTAACTGGCGTTTCCAAACCAACCATTGGCGGCCGATCATTTACTTGCCCTGGCACCATACCCATCAGGAAATCCAGAAATATTACAAGGCTGCAGACCTGTGCATGGTCACCTCCCTGCATGACGGCATGAATCTGGTATCGAAGGAGTTCATTGCCGCGCGCGACGACGACCAGGGAGCTCTGATCCTGAGCCAGTTCGCCGGCGCCAGCCACCAATTGCGAGACGCTCTGATCGTCAACCCTTACGACACGGAACAATTGGCGGACGCCATGCATGTTGCTTTAGAGATGGACCCTCTGGAACGAAGCGCTCGGATGCATCGACTGCGGCAGGTAGTGAAGGAATTCAATATCTATCGCTGGGCGGCAGATCTGATTTCGGGGCTTAGCGAGATCCGCCTCGACTCTCAGGGTGACGCTGAAGCGGCACGGCACGCCCCCCCGGCTGCTCCCCGGCTTGTCCCGGATACAACCCCAAGTGAAGAGGCTTTCTTCGCCCGCCGCGAACAGGCCCGGTACTGAGGTAGGAAACGTTGGCAGAGGCAATTCTGGCCGAACAAATTGAAGAAACGGTGGAAGGGTTGGGGCCGCTCGAGCTGGTGGTGGGCATCCCCAGTTATAACAATGTCGCAACCATCGGCCGGGTCATCAAAACTGCTCAGGCGGGCCTGGCGAGCTATTTTGGGAATCGCAAAGCGCTGATTGTTAATTCCGACGGCGATTCGAACGACGGCACGTCGGAGGCTGTCGAGAAGATCCACACGGACTCCGACATGCTGCTGAGGGTGCGATACCCGCTCGAGCCCGTGCACCGCCTGACGACGCCTTACCATGGATTGCCGGGCAAAGGCAGTGCCCTCCGCACACTCTTCCAAACCGCCAAGGCCGGTCAAGCCCGGGCCCTGGTAGTGGTGGACCCGGACGTGACGAGCGTTACGCCGGAATGGTTCAAGTCTCTCTTGGAGCCGATCCTGTCGCTGGACTTCGATTTTGTGGCTCCCTATTACCAGCGCCACAAATATGACGGAACGATGACGAACAGCATCGTCTACCCGCTCACGCGCGCGCTGTACGGCCGTCGCATCCGCCAGCCGATCGGCGGGGAATTCGGGATTTCTGGGCGCTTGGCAAGCCATTTTCTAAAAGACCAGGTGTGGAACTCCGACGTGGCGCGCTATGGCATCGATATCTGGATGACCACCACGGCCGTGGCGAGCAACTTCAAGGTTTGCCAAACGCACTTGGGCGCAAAGATCCATGAGACAGAGGACCAGGAGTTGGACTTGAGTGCAGTGCTGGTTCAGGTCGTAGGCTCGGTCTTCAACCTGATGGAGACTCACGATGTGGCATGGCGCAACGTGTTGGGATCTCTGCCGGTGCCACTACTGGGATCGCCTCTCGGGGGCGAGCCCGAGCCGGCCTCGATCAACGTCCAACACACGCTGGCCTCGTTCCAGCAAGGGGTGCGCGACCTTCTGCCGGTTTACGAACGTGTGTTTTCGCCAAAAGAGATTAGCGGCCTTCAGTCCTGCGCCGCCGCCCCGCCGGATCAGTTCTCGCTCGAGGACGAGCTTTGGGTGAGTCTGATTTACGATCTGGCGCTTGCTTATCACCGGCGCGTCATGGACCGCGAACACCTGTTGAAATCACTCGCGCCGCTCTACCTGGGTTGGGTGGCCTCCTTTGCTCGCCAGACCGAGAGCGGCTCCGATGCGCTGGCGGAACACCGGATTGAGAGACTGTGCCTGGTGTATGAGCAATTTAAACCTTATCTCATTAGCCAGTGGCCGCAAGCAAGCCGGGAAAAGAGGTGAGAAGTCATGGAGGGAATGTGGACAAGAATCGTTTGGGGGCCGCTCCGCCAGCTCGGCGAACAGGCCCTAGCTAGTCTTTCCAGCCTCCTCGGCATGTTGGTTCTGGTCCTGCTGGGATTGGTTGTAGGATGGCTGGCCAAGCAAGCCGTTTACGGCGTGCTGCGCGCCTTGCGCTTCGACCGCCTTTGCGACCGGCTGGGAGTGGGAATGGTGGTGGAACGAAGTGGCTTGGCTCGGTCGTGTTCCTACCTCGCGGGTGAGATCGTGCGCGGCTTGATCGTGCTGACGGCTTTACTCGCAGGCCTGAACGCCTTGGGCACGCCCCTAACCCGCAACCTTGTGGAGAAGACATTCCTCTATCTGCCGCATTTTCTGGCCGCGGTGCTGATCTTGATTGTGGGCGTGCTGGTGAGCCGTTTTCTGGGACGCAGCGTTCTGATCGCCGCCGTGAATGAGAACCTGCGTCCGGCGCGCCTGCTGGCAGGTGTGACGCGTTTCTTTGTTATGGTGGTGACCGTCGTAGCGGCCCTCGATGAGCTGGGGATCGGCCGCACCACAATTATCGTCACCTTCGCAATTACCTTCGGAGGTCTGGTTACGGCTGCGGCTATCGCCTTTGGCCTGGGCGCGCGGGATCTGGCGCGCGATTTGCTGGTTTCCCAGTTCCGGCCTAAGCCCCACGTCGATGCCAAGGACACCATGCGGCATGTGTAGCGTCGAGATTGGAGGCCGAATTCACTTGAAGAAGGCTGAACAGCCGTTTCAATTCAAGACCGTGTCTTACCTGTCGCGGATCGCCAACGAGGTGGCAACTAACCTGACCCAACTCAAGCAGGGTCTGGAGACGTGCAGCGACGCTTCAATTTTCAACCACACTTTCCAGACCTTGAGCACCCACCACTTTCTCACCCGGGGTTTCTCCAACGATTTCGCCCAGTGGGCGTTGGCGTCGTGTAATCGACCCGAACTGGCGGAGCATCTTGCCTCCCTGGATATTCGAGACTACCTTTCACTAGCCGAATTGCGAGCCGACCTCAGACGGCTCGTGGCCGAGTACTGCGAGCAAAACCCACAGCAGGCCGAGCAGTCAGCTTTCGAGCCTTTCTACTTCTACGAGGCTCTTGGTGTCGAGGTGCCCCTGCAACTCGAGGCTTCGACGCTCCGGGAGTTTCGAGACGGCTTGAAAAAACTGAGCCATGCGGCATTTCATTTCCATTTCATTGCTTCTCGCCTGCGACTTCAGTTGCGCACCAACGACTTTTCGTATTGGCTGGAGAGTTGCCTCGATTTAGCGGCGCTCGCCCGGCGCGTCAACCGCATTGACATCTATACCAACACGCTCGAAAGCGCTCTGGAGAAAATTATCAGCCTGGTGGAGAAGGAATTGGACTCATGAGCGAGACGATGCCCATCCCGTTGTTGATCCGCTTGGACGACTACACTCCCGTCCTCGGTGAGCCGGAAGTAGCCGAATTGCGGACTTTGGCCTCCCGGCTTCAGATGCGCACGGTGCAGATGGTGAACTCCACGGCGATGGGTGGGGGCGTCGCCGAAATGCTCAACCGGCTGATTCCCATCCTGCAAGAACTGGGGCTCGCCATCCGCTGGGAAGTCATCACCGGCGGCAACGACTTCTATGAAATCACCAAGGCCTTCCATAACGCTTTGCACGGCGGGCCTTACACCATGCCGCCGGAGAGCTTTGACACCTTTCTCGCTTACAACGAGCAGAATCTCTTGCGGCTTCAAATGGAGGCCGAGTTTATCGTCATTCATGACCCTCAACCCGTGGCGCTCATTCGCGCTCGCCGGGAACATTTCGGCCACTGGATCTGGCGATGCCACATCGACCTCTCTCACCCCAATCCTACGGTCTGGGGATTTCTGGAACCGTGGGTCAACCGCTACGACGGCGCGATCTTCTCCTCGGCCGAATTCGCCCGGCACCTGCCCGTACCTCAGTATCTTTTCTACCCCAGCATTGACCCGCTCTCCGAGAAAAACCGTGAATTGGAGCCCGAGCTGGTTAGAAGCACATTGGAGCGCTTCGGCATCGACCCGCAGCGTACCATCCTCACGCAAATCTCACGGTTCGACAGGCTCAAAGACCCGTTGGGCGTTGTGCGTGCCTTTCAGATCGTAAAGCGCTATTTCGATTGCCAACTCGTCCTGGCAGGGGGAGGGGCCAGCGACGACCCGGAGGGCGAAGAAGTGCTGGCCGAAGTTCGCGAAGCCGTCGGGAATGACCCGGACGTCCACATCCTCAATTTGCCCCCCTGGAGCGCCACCGAGATCAATGCCCTACAAAGGGGTTCGACCGTCATCATTCAAAAGAGTCTGCGCGAGGGCTTCGGCCTGACGGTTACGGAGGGCCTCTGGAAAAGCAAGCCCGTCGTGGCCTCGGCGGTAGGCGGAATCCCTCTGCAGATCATCCACAAACACACTGGTCTACTTGCCCATTCTATAGAGGGGACGGCATATCAGATCCGTTTCCTGTTGTCCAACCCGGCCATCGCCGAGAGACTGGGACAGCAGGGACATGCCTATGTGCGGGAGCACTTCCTCATTACCAGCAGCGCAAGGCGTTACCTGACGCTGTTTCTGCATGTCTTGAACCGGCGCTAAAAGCGCCTTCCTCATCCCCATTCCGGAAATGGCGGTAGCCCTTCGCTGTCATCCTGATTCCTTCGCTTGTCATTCTGAGCCCTTCGCTTGTCATTCTGAGCGGAGCGGAGAATCCCGCTCTGGGTGCTCAGGGTAAACTCCGCGAAGAGCCTGTCCTGAACGAAGTGAAGGAATCTCGCTGTGCGTGCTCAGGGTAAACTCCGCGAGGAATCGCACCCTAGAGTTTCTACATTTTCATCGCCCTTGTTTGCGGCATGGCCGTTCTCGGCCACGTGAAGGCAGAAGGTCACATCTGTGTCTGTCTTAAGCCCCAAAGGGGCGATCTATCACAGCCCAGGCCAACGGCCTGGGTCAACGTCGCGCCTGCATTCTCGAAGCCCTGTAGGGGCGAAATTCGCCTCCGGCGCGTGGGTTCGCGGTGCTTGGTGCCGACGGCGAGAGCGATGTACAGTGGGGACAAAGATTGCGGCATGGGAATTATTCTATTCCGCCCTTTCAGGGCTGACCCAATCTAAACGGGCCGGAATCGCTGACCCAGGCCGTTGGCCTGGGCTGTGATAGATCGCCCCTTTGGGGCTCGGCAGCGGAGCTGAACACAACTGTCTCGACGGCGAGGCGGCACGATAAGGGAGTCAGGTCGAAAAGGCTCGCCGGAAATTTAGAAACACCCGAGCGAGGAATCTCGCTTTGAAAGCAACGGCACTGCGAGATTCCTCGTCACGTGGCTCCTCGCAATGACACACCAACAGCTTTCGCTCGCGAGAGCTCCTCTCAGGTCCGCAGAGTCTCGTTCTTCCGAGACTCTGCGGTTTTCTACGTTAACCCGGCGCTTATTATTGAGGAGTGGTTGTGGTGGGTGTCTGCTGCGATTGAGACTCGGAACCCGGGGTTTGCCCTGGTTGGAGCTCCGCTGCAGCGGAAGACTGCGGCACCAATATGCTCACATCGACACGACGATTCTGCTCTCGTCCACTGCGCGTCTTGTTAGGAGCGGCAGGATCGTCGATGCCGTAGCCGGCCTGGTAAATACGTACCAACGGGATCTGTTTGTCGAGCGTGAGGTAACGCACCACAGCGTCAGCTCGCTGTTCACTGAGCTGCAGGTTGTAGGGTTTCGGACCGCGGCTGTCCGTGAATCCTCGAACCTCAATGACGTAGTGCTTCATACCGGTCGCGGTTTGCGCGAGACTATCCAGGGTTTCGGTATCTTCCGGAGTCAGCTTGCTCTTGTTGATTCCGAACAGAATCGTGGCCTTTTTGACAGACTGAAAATTGTCCGCGTTTTCCAGTTCCTGTTTCACCGAAGCGGCGTCTGAAACTCCCTGTTGTGCGAGTCCCCGAGCGTCCACCGCCGACTGCTGGGCCTTGCTGGCGGATTGATTGGCCTCATCCGCAGAGGATTGAGCCTGGGAGATACCCTTCTCCGTTTTGCGGTCCAGGTCAGTAATCCGTTCCCCGTTTTCAGCCACCTGCTTGTTGGTATTATCGAGTTTGACTTCGAGTGGCTTGATATTGTCGTGAGTGTAGTTCTGCACGTATTTCTTGGTCGCGCACCCTGCGCTCAAGAAGACCAAGCAAAAGACCAGTGTCGCACTTGCTACCTGTCCGTACCTTCGCACGTCCATGGGTTTTGCCTCCGTTTTGACCCACTTGGAGATATATCGACGCAAAAGACCAGAGCAGCTTGATGACCAAAATATCGAGTGCTGATAACTCTCTGAAATATAATAAGTTATAGTGAACTTGGCAGTGCTGCGGAGCTTACTTTCTTATACGATCAGGAAAAAACTACTCGATGCCCATACTCTTTGCCTTGAGTGGGTTGACGATGGCCACCCCACGATATGTCGGCCGTCCGATTTTCATAGGCGGCTCCTAAACTCGGCACGTCAGTCACGCATACCACTATTTTAGGTGCTCAAACCGAGCCTCGTCAAGCAAGTACTTTCGGCTTGGCGCTCAATGCTGGTCGATCACTTCCGTCCCGGGCGGCGGAGTGAATTGGAACAAAGAGCGGCCGAGCGGCACATCCCGTTCGATGTGATCGAAGTCAAATTCCATGGTGCTCTGGTCGGGAAGGGTCACGAGCAGCCGACGGATGTCGAATTCGGGGCTTACTTCCATGAGCACCTGTCGATAATCCTCCTGGAATGCCTTTTTGGGATAGCCGCGCAGGACGCGGTCCTCAGTCGGGTGCTGGAGCGCGTCGGGCGCAAACTCGATCCGTGAAAAGACGCGCCGCAAATCGAGCCTGGAAAGCAAGAGGCGAAACGGGACTCGAATGTCGTCGCTCGCTTTGAGGGCGGTGCGGGTTAGCTGTTTCTCCTCCGGCACGTAAAGTTCGAGCGTTTTGCCATCGGAGAAGAACAGCTTCGATTGCGGCCTCTGGTAGTCCCACCGCATCAATCCGCCGCGCGCAAAATAGACCACTCCGGACTCACTCTGCGTTCTGCCCTCCGTAACGTAGGTCTGCGTGAAGTCAGCGCGAATCGTCTTGACCGCATGATAGCTCGACTCGAACTGGCGGACGAAGTCGTCAAGGGACGCATCTCCGCTGTCGACTGCCGGGCTCGGACCGACAACCCCCTCACCCGGCCCGCCCCGGCTGATGAAAGCGCCGGCTGCGGGCCACCCTCTCCCCCAAAGGGCAGAGGGACGGAGGTTGACCGGGAGGACGAGTAATAAGGCAACAATGAAACACGTGGCGCGAATCGGCCAATCGGGTGATCGGGTGATCGGGTGATCGGGTGAGCAGCTCTCAATGGGAGAGGTTTTGCCAGGACGATCATCGGACGAACTGATCAGGAGACGGTTCTTGTTCACCCGATCTCCCGATCTCCCGATCACCCGATGTTGTGCCTTCTCGATCATCGTGGCGTTTTCTTTAATCGCTCCACCGCCTCGAGGGCTGCCGGATTCCTGGGGTCCGTCTCGAGGCCGGCCGTGTATTCTTGCAGAGCTTCCCTGCCTCGGCCTTCTGCCTCCAGAGCCGCGCCCAGTCCAAAGTGCGCGTGGCTTTCAAACGCGTCCAAAGCCAACGCCTGCCGGAAGGCGTGCTCGGCATCTGGCCACCGGCGCCATCGACTATAAATGTCACCCAGCGAATTCCAGGCCCCTAAGGTGCCGCCGCTCGTCACGGAAAGGCGGTACTGCGCTTCTGCTTCTCGAAAGCGGCCGGCGGCGAAATAGAATTCCGCCAGCTCATTCCGGGCCGGAACGTAGAGAGGGGCCAGGGCCACCGCAGCTTTCAACTGCGCTTCCGCTTTGTCATCGGCGCCGGTTACGGCATATGTCCGCCCCAGGTTCATGTGGGAGTCGGCATAATTTGGCCGCAGCCGAATAGAGCGCTCGAAATCCTCAATGGCTTCCTCGTAGAGTTTTTTCCGCTCCGCGACGAGTCCCAGGTTGTTCAGGACCAGCCAGTGATCAGGGGAGCGCCGCAACGCCTCGCGCCACTCCGCCTCGGCCAGAACCGGGGACCCCGAGTTCCAGTATACCGCGCCCAAGTTGATCCGCAGCGCGATGGCGTCGGGCTCCGCGGCTAGGGTGGTTTGGTAGAACGTCGCGTCATCCCGCCAGACGCAGTTGCGAGTGACGATCCTGAGAACGCAAAGGGCGGCGATTATAACCAAGCCTGCGGCATAGGGCCTGCGAGCAGAGCGTTGTCCCGCAAGCTTCATCCAGATCGCCTGCCCTCCCCACGCCACAATCCAGCAGAAACCCAGTGAAGGAAGATAAAGGTAACGTTCGGTAAAAACGTTAGCGCCCAGCAGACGCCCATTGAGAACCGGCGCGAGGTTCAGGAAAAACCACACAAGGCCGAAGGAGATAAGGCGCTCCCTGTTCCAGGAATAAACAAACGCCCACAGGCACAGTCCCAGCACCACAAGCCCCGCGACCGCTCGAGGCTCGAACAGCGAAAGGCTCTTGTGAAATGTGTAAAAGCCGCAGAGATTTACCGGCCAGCAGATCTTCCAAACGTATTGCGCGATAAGGGCGAAGGAAGAGTAAAAGGCTTCGCGCCGGCTGATCTTCGGCAACTGTAAGACCGGCGCTAGCCCGCCAAAGATGCGAATTCTAAATAACAGATACGCGATGTCAATCAGCCACAAACTCAGATAACGGGATATCTTCTGCCCGAGAGTTGTTTCGGCACGGTCGTCACGCAAGAAGTGTTCATAAAAGGTCGCCAGAAAAGGCAGCGTCGCCGCCGGCTCTTTGGCCAGCAGCGCCAACGCGAAGCATAAGACCATGCCCAGTTCCGCGGCACCAACCCTTGATCCCCTCCGCACGATGTAGCGCAGGCGTCCCGCCTGCTGGCGCGCGGGTATCCTGCCCGCGCCGATGGTGGAGCGAGACGCTCCACCGACCGCGGGCGAGACGCCCGCGCTACGTACTGACGAGGGGATCACCCGCAAGAAGAACCAGAATGTAAGCAGGTAGAAAAACGTGAGCTGGAGATCGGTTACCGCGGCGATCCAGTCCACGGACTCGCTATGCACCGGATGGAGGGCGAAGATGACCGCGGCCACAAATCCCAAGGTTCGGTTATGGAAAGCACGTTCAGTAACGAGGAAGACGAGACAGACCACCGCGGCGTTCAAAACCAGGTTGGCCAGATGGTACCCGTAGGCCATCGGTCCGAATAATTGGTAACACAGCAGATAACCGAGCGTCATGAGCGGGCGGTAATAATTGGTCGTGCCTTGTGCGCCCACATACGACCACACGTTGGTTGCGAAGATCTCCCGCAAGTGTGAAAAGTTGCGCAGGTAGGGATTTCCCAGGATTTGCCGGTTATCGTCCTGGACAAAGCCATTCCACAGCGAATTCACATAGGGCAGACCTGCGATCACAATCAGCAGCGCGAGCAGTTCCTGCGTGGCCAACCGGCCCAGGCCGAGCTTGGGCGTCCGATCGGAGTCGCTCTCAGGGGGCGCCGGACTTTGATGCAGAACCATGGCTTAAACTAGCCTATTCATCAACTCCAATTTGAGCCAGCCTTTCCGCCCACTTCGCCGGCAGAGGTACAGGAATTGGCGGACTTCCGAAGCGCTTGAATAACCAGTTCGCGAGGAAGAAACTCGCGGGAGCCAGCACAAGGCCGGCCACCACGTCAATCAGGTAGTGGTAGCGGAGGTAAACGGTCGAGACCCAGAGGCTCAAGACCAGCGGAGAGACCGCCCAGAAGAGGGCCCGCGAGTTGCGCCAGGCATAGAGCCACACCAGGAAGGAAATCGCCACGTGCATGCTGGGAAAAACGTCGCGATGAATTCGGGCCAGATCCATGAAAGCGAGTTGCTGGTTAAAGAAGGCAATCGGCTGACTGAGCGAGACGGTGTAAACGTCGCGCAGGCTATAAAGGGGACCGACGGCGGGAACCAGGATGTAGCCGAGAAGCCCCAGGAACGTCACCACCATCAGGCCGCTCATCATTTCCCGGAAGCGCGCCCGGGGGCGGCAGAGGTACACAAAACAGCCGACCAGGGGAATGTTCAGGACGTGGTAGAAGTAGGAGAACTCCATCCAGGCCGTCCGCCCGGGCGTTATGAAGCGCTGAATGGCCACGCTGGCCTGAAACCCAAATAACCGCTGGTCGAGAGCAATCAATTCCCCGTCGCAGTCGTGCCGCACCAGCAGGTGCGTCGTATCGCCCCAGAGCGAGTAGTACATCAACAATATGGCCAGGAACGGAAACCAGTCTCTGACGATTTCCCAGTAAGGCCGTACGAAAGTCAACGGGTCAGCCGAGGAAGCGGACGACTCCTGCTTCCCGCCCACGAAATAGTGGACCAATTCCTTTCCTATAAGCAGGGTCATGGCAGGAATGATTATCAGGACGTCGGCCGGGCTCAGGCTGGTATGCGCGGCCCCGCGAAAAATGAGCCGGAAGCACAAAATGAGCAGGAAAAAAGCCAGCGCCACCAGATCTTCCAGGCGCGGATGAATTATCAGCCGGCGGTTATTGGCCATAGAGGCCTTTCAGCGCCTCGAACCTCTGTCGCGCTTCCACGGGAAACGGGAACCTGGACGTGTCCTCGAGAACCTTGAGAGCCTGTCGGCGGTTCCCTTCCAGAAAGTAGGCGTGCGCCAGGCCTTCCACAGCAAGCTGGTCAGTGGGAAGTACGTTAAGCACAGATCCGAAGAGGCGCTCGGCTTCGCCATACTGTTTTTGGGCTATCAGGATATGTCCCTGGAGAATCAGAGGTGGCAGATACAGCCGATTCTGACGGATCAGACGTTCGGTGATGCGCAGGCCCTCATCGTATCGCCCCAGATAATACAGGCTGACTGCGATTCGATACGAATCCACTTCGTCCAACTCACGGCCCGCCACCCGCTCCATGGCAGACGCGTCATCTACCACCGAAGCCCATTGGCCAAGAGCGAATTTGGTCGACTCGAGCGCTTGCCAATAACGCAATGCCCCCGGCCGCAACTGGACCGCCTGAAGCGCGTTGAGGTAGTTTTTTGCCGCGCTCGTGTGCTGAGTATCGCTCAAGCTGGACCGGTAATAGACTTCCGCAGCGATATCGTAGCCGAAATTCCAGGCGCCGAAAACCGCCATAGCCAGCACGAGGGCATACAGGAGCACTTTGGCTCGAGCCAGCCGGCTCACCAGCACGTGGTTCTCCGATACCTTCAGGCTCGCCACTCCTTTCACAGCCAGCAGGCTGAGAAACGACACCCCGAGGATCTTCAATAATTCCCAGAAAATGAAACGAACCTGCTCCAAGTCGTTGCTCCTGGCCGGCGGCATGCCGACGATCAGCCCCGCAGGGGCTAAACGTGAGATAGGGGTAGGGAGAAACGATTGAATTCGAATCCCCCTCCCTCCGAACCGGACTGGCGGATCTCCCGCATCCGGCTCTCCAGTCGGTGGTTTTACCTCG
>Ga0187883_10001507_pt1 | contig 14236 bp, 14 predicted proteins | sample June2016WEW_20_1_2_FD_132966 | JGI IMG/M metagenome (GOLD analysis project Ga0187883, IMG submission 132966) | Peatland microbial communities from SPRUCE experiment site at the Marcell Experimental Forest, Minnesota, USA - June2016WEW_20_10 | ecosystem: Environmental > Terrestrial > Soil >...
CTTCTCGGCGATCCAGGCTGACGGCTACCGCAGCCTGCAGGAGAACCAGAGGGTCGAGTTCTCCGTCGGCCAGGGCAGCCGGGGCCCGCAGGCGGAGCAGGTGCGCCCCCTCTAACGAGCTTGTTTGAGCTCTGCCCGTCGGCCGCGTCCCATCCGCAGGCTGACCGCTTATCGCGGTCTGACCTGCGCGGGGCGCGGCCGACGGCGCTGTTTGCAGGGGTGTGGCCCTGCGGTAAGGGCGGCTCGCGGGTCAGTTCGAGAAGTCCTGGGTCAGCCAGACCGTGCCCGCGTTCCTGCCCGAGCTGGCCCGGTACACCGCGATACCGATGCGGGTGTACGAGGTGCTCAGGATGTTCAGCCGGTGACCATCGCCGGGCGGCTTCTCGTTGAGCATGTCCTGGGTCAGTGCGACCGCCGCCGCCGCCGCGGTGGCCGCGGTGGCCCGGCCCTGGTTAGCCGACCCGGCCGGTGCCGGTGGGGATCTCGTCGGCCGCGGCCGGGTGGCGGGCGGCGGGCACCGCGGTGCCATTGAGGAAGGCCTGGATGGGCAGGGTGGCGGCACCGCGCGCGACCGCGTCCGGCCCGAGACGGCCCACGGTGATGGTGGTTTCGGCGAACGGGTGGGCCAGGGCGTGCTCGCGCGCGGAGGCGCGGATGGCGGGCAGCAGGTGATGGCCGAGCAGCAGGCCGGCCCAGCCGCCCAGGATGATCCGGTCGGGGCTGTACAGGTTGATCAGGTCGGCGAGCCCGGCCCCCAGGTACAGGGCCGTCTCGTCCAGGACCTTCGCCGCCTCGGGCGAGGTGTCGGCCAGGGCAACGAGGGCGGCCAGGGCGGTCTCCTCGTCGTCGCCGGGCAGCGGCAGGCCGTAGCGGTCCAGGATCGCCTCGGCCCCGACGTAGGCCTCGAGGTGGCCCAGCGACCCGCAGCGGCAGTCACGGCCGCCGACCACGATCGTGGTGTGCCCCCATTCGGTGCCGCTGGAGGCGCCGGCCCGCTCGGTGACACCGTTGCCGATGATGGACGCGCCGACCCCGGAGCCGATCAGGCAGACCACCGCGTGCCGCGCGCCCTGCCCCGCGCCGAACCACAGCTCGGCCAGCCCCATCGTGTTCGCGCCGTTGTCGATGTACAGCGGCAGGTCGGTGCCGGCCCGCAGCAGCCGTTCCAGCGGCACGCCGTCCCAGCCGTAGGTCTGCCCGTACAGCACGGTCTCGGCGCCGTGCTCGACCACACCGGGCACGCCCACCCCGACCCCGAGAATGGCCCCGGGCGCCACGCCGCTGTCGGCCAGCACCGCCGCCAGGCAGGACAGGATCTTCTCGACCACGACATCGACGCCGTGCTCGCGTGGCTCCAGCGGGTAGTCGGCGTTGGCCCGCACCGTCATGGTCAGGTCGAACATCTCGACGCGGATCCGGGTCTCGCCGACGTCGATCCCGACCACGTAGCCGTAGTCGGGGTTGATCCGCAGCAGGACCCGCGGCCGCCCGCCGTCCGAGTCCACCGAGCCTGCCTCGACCACGATGCCCTCGGCGATCAGCTCACGGATCACGTTGCTGACCGACGCCGAGCTCAGCCCGGTCGCCTCGGACAGATCCTGCCGGCTGCACGGCTGATCGAAGTACAGCGACCACAAAAGCACCGACCGGTTGTCCCGGCGCAGGTCACGAACCGTCCATCGCCTACGCTCCGGCATGAAGATCCCCCTTCGCTCACTTCTTATAATAAGTGCCGAGCGAAAGTGTCTGATCGTGCGGGTGGCCCTGTTGCCCCAAGGTTAGGCCATTAGCCCGCCTCCGCCGCCCCGGCCCTGCCGGTGGCGGGCTCGCAGGTGTGCATCACGTTGACGATGCCAACGCGGGCACCCGCCGCGCCGGCGCGGACGGCCTGCACGCCCAGGCCGTGCCCGAGCAGCAGGTGGTAGGACACGGGCACCGCGATATCGATGTCAGCCAGGCCAGGCGCCTGCCGGCCCTCGAGATTGCCGATCCAGGCCGCGCAGCGGGGCTCGTTGATCGTGACCCAGTCTTTGACCCGGTCCCCGATGACCCCGGCCACCAGCGCGGCGTAGTCGGCGAACCGTTCAGCGGTCTCCCGCGCCGCCCAGCCGCCCCGGTCCTGCAGGGCCTGCGGCAGGTCCCAGTGATAAAGCGTCGGGAAGGGAACGATACCCGCCTCCAGCAGCGCGTCCACGAGCCGGTCGTAGAAGGCGAGGCCCGCTCGGTTGACCGGCCCGTAGCCGTCGGGGATGACCCGGGGCCACGCGATCGAGAAGCGGTAGGCATCGACGCCGAGGTCCTTCATGAGCCCGATGTCCCCGGCCCAGCGATGGTAGACGTCGCCGGTGTCCCCGCCGCCGGTTTTGCCCGGAGTGTGGGAGAAGGTGTCCCAGATCGACGGGGCCCGGCCGTCCTCGCGGGCCGCCCCTTCGATCTGGTACGCCGAGGTCGCTATGCCCCAGGTGAAGCCAGTTGGTAGCACGCTGAGGTCGTCCATCGACCGCCCTTCTGCTGGTGGGGAACCTGGTGGGAAACCTGACGGGAGATCTGGCCTGCCGGGAGCCGGGGACGAGGCGCCGGGCGCACGGCTCACTTGACCGCCCCAGAGGTCAGGCCGGATACGAGATAGCGCTGCATGAGCAGGAACCCGGTGACCACCGGCACGCTGACGACCAGGGACGCGGCCATGATCTGGTTCCAGTAGACGTTGTTCTCGGTCGAGTAGTCGGCCAGCCCGACGGCCAGCGTCCGGGTGGCGTTGGTGGTCATCACCGACGCGAACAGCACCTCGCCCCACGCGGTCATGAACGCGTAGATGGTGACCGCGATGATGCCGGGCAGCGCGGCCGGGATGACCACCCGGAACAGCGCGCGGACCGGCCCGCAGCCGTCCACCAGCGCGGCCTCGTCCAGCGCCTTCGGCACCGACTCGAAGTAGCTGGTGAGCATCCAGATCGCGAACGGGAGGGAGAACGTGAGGTAGGTGATGATGAGGCCGCCGCGCGAGCCGTAGAGCGGGATGCCGGTCGCGTTGCCGATGTTCACGAAGATCAGGAAGAGCGGCAGCGCGAAGAGGATGCCCGGGAACATCTGGGTCGCCAGCACGGCCGAGGTGAAGACCCGCTTGCCCCGGAACCCGTACCGGCTCACCGCGTACGCGGCGAAGATGGCCACCACGACGCTGACGACCGCCGCCGAGGTGGACACGATCAGCGAGTTCAGGAAGTAGCGCGCGAGCGGCACCGTGTACCAGATGTCGTGGTAGGGCGCCAGGGTCAGCGGCGCGGGGATCCAGCGGAACGTGCTGGTCACGTCCTGCAGCGGCTTCAGCGAGCTGCTGATCATCACGTAGACCGGGATGAGCGCGAACAGGGCGAGCAGCGTCAGCACGATCCGCCAGGTCCACAGGAACGATGCCGGCGGCGCCATCACACCGCGGGAGCGCCTAGGCATTGTTCCTCCTCCGTGACGTGCCGATCAGGTACGCCGCCGTCACCAGCAGCAGGAAGATCAGCATGAGCACGGACATCGCCGAGCCCTCACCGAAGTTCCAGTTGATGAACGAGGCGTTGTAGATGTGGATCGAGATGACGTCCGCCGGGCTCGGGGCCGAGGTGCCGAAGAGCACGAACGGCGTGGTGAAGTCGTTGAACGTCCACAGGAACAGCACCAGGATCAGGACCTGGTTGACCGATCGCAGCGACGGCATCGTGATCTTCCGGATCTGCTGCCAGATGCTGGCCCCGTCGATCGCCGAGGCCTCGTACAGGTCGCGCGGGATGCCCTGCAGGCCGGCCATCACGCACAGGAACGCGAACGGCCAGTTGCGCCAGATCGAGATGATGACCAGCGCGAAGAAGCTGTTGTGCCCGATCAGCCAGAACGACGGCCGGCTGGTGATGCCGAGCACGTTGTGCAGCAGCTCGTTCACCAAGCCGTTGTTGTACTGGAACATGAACGACCAGATGATGACCGAGGCGTAGACCGGCAGCGCGAACGGCGTGAGGAAGATCGTGCGCAGCGTCCCCCGGCCGCGGAAGGTGTCCTGGGTCAGGATCGCCGCGGTGGTGCCGAACAGCCAGGACAGCCCGACCGCCAGCACGGTGAAGCTGCAGGTGACCAGGAACGAGTGCAGCAGCGCGCTGCCGACTGCCTCGTGGAAGTTAAGTGCGACGCGGTAGTTGGCCCACCCGGCCCACGGCGCCCCCGTCCAGTTCCGGATGAAGAACAGGGTGAGCTGCTTGAAGCTGATCAGGATCCCGAAGGCCATCGGGATGAAGTGCACCAGCAGCTCGAGCAGCAGGGCGGGCAGCAGGAACAGGTACGGCAGACCGCCCTTCCGGATCCGGCGCAGAAAGCGGCTCGACCGGGTCTGCGGGGCGGACGTGCGCCCCCGGCCGGCGTCGGAGCCGGCCGGGGGCGCGTCGCGGTGAATGCCGACCGTCACGAAGCCGCCTTAGCCATTCATACTTTGCTGGGCGGTAGCCAGCTGGGCCTTCACGGTTGCGGCGCTGACCGGCTTCCCGGACGCCGCGTCGGCCATCAGGTTCTTCACCGCCGTACCGACCTCGGTCTCGAACTGCGATTCCTTCGCTACCTGGGGCATGGCTTCGGCGCTGCTGCTGAGCACGTTGCGCAGCACCGTCTGCTCCTGGTTGGCGGCGGGGCTGGCCTGCAGCGCGGCGGTGAGCGGCGGGATGGACCCGTACTCGCCGTTGCGATTGATCGACTCGGCCTGGCTCGTCATGAAGTTGACGAACTTCAGCGCGGCGGCCTGGTTCTTGGAGTCCTTGAACACGGCCATGTTGATCCCGGCCACCATGGAGTCCGGGTTCGACGAGCTGGGCGTGCCCGATTCCACCGGGACCGGCGCGGTGCCGTAGGCGTCCTTGGCCATGCCGTCCGCCTGCAGCGCGGTGCCGGCGGCCTGCCACATGATCATGGCGTCCTTGCCCTTGGCGAAGTCCGACAGCGACTGGTTCTGGTCGTACTCGGCGTCGCCGGGGTTGACGATGTGGTCGGTGCCCATGAAGTTAACCCACTGCTGGACGGCCGCCACGTTCTGCGGCGTGGTGAAGGTCGGGTTACCGGCCGAGTCGAAGAAGCTGCCCCCCATCTGCTTGGACAGGATGAACACGTTGTGGATGTTCTCCGGGATGCTCGCGCCCTCGACGGCGAGGCCGTACTGGCTGCCGTGGGTGAGCTTCTTGCCGTCGGCGACCAGCTCGCTCCAGGTCGTGGGCGGGCTGGCGATGCCGGCCGCCTGGAACAGCGCCTTGTTGTAGTACATCGCGTAGGCCAGTGAGTAGAGCGGGACCGCGGTCGGCGGCTTGCCCGCCGCGCCGGTGGAGCCAACGGCCGAGGTGAGGAACTTGCTCTCGCCGCCGACCTGGCTGAAGGTGCTGCTGGTGAAGGGCAGGAACGCGCCGGTCGCCTGCAGCGAGGCCGACCAGGTATTCCCGATGTTGACGACATCGGGGCCCTGGCCGGACGTGGTGGATCGGCGCCAACTCGTTCCGTACCTCGCACTACCCCTACGCCGAGGAGGTCCTTGACTATGCGGACCGGAAGGGGGTGCTCGTCATCGACGAGACGCCCGCTGTCGGGCTGCACCTCAGCCTGGGGAACATGGGCGACCACGGTGCGCGCACCTTCTCACCCGAAGCGATCGGGAAGGCGGCCGCCGAGGCGCACCTGGCCGCCATCGGCGAGCTCATCGCCCGTGACCGCAACCACCCGTGCGTGATCGCCTGGTCGATCGCGAACGAGCCCGATACCGCCGAGCCGGCCGCCCGCGAGTACTTCGCCCCGCTGGTGGCTGCGGCGCGCGCGCTGGATCCGACCCGGCCCGTGTGCTTCGCGAACGTGGCCACCGCCCCGCCGGGAGCCGATGTCGTCAGTGACCTGTTCGACCTGATCTGCGTCAACCGGTACTTCGGCTGGTACGTCAGCCCCGGGGACCTGGACGCCGCGACGAGGCAACTGGAGGAGGAGCTCCGGGCCTGGGCGCGGTACGGCAAGCCCATCGTGGTGACCGAGTTCGGCGCCGACGCGCTGCCCGGCCTGCACGCGCTGCCCCCGGTCGTCTGGTCCGAGGACTACCAGGTGGCGCTGATCGCCGCGTCGCTGCGGGTCTTCCGCCGGATCCCGCAGGTCATCGGCGAGCACGTATGGAACTTCGCCGACTTCGCCACCGCCCAGGCCGTGCACCGTCCCGGCGGCAACCACAAGGGCGTGTTCACCCGTGACCGGCAGCCGAAGGCGGCAGCGTGGCTGCTCCGCGAGCTGTGGGCCCCGCGACGTCCATGATTGGCAGGTTTTCCGCAGCATCCGCGGGAAACCGACGCCGAACCGCCGTCCGAGTTAGCTGCCCATGGGCCAGGCCCGCAGCGCCGCCCGGGCGAACGCCACGCCCTCCGGGATCGGCCAGGGGGAGCCGCCGGGACCCGACCGCCGGGACCCGGCGGTTGTCTCACCCTTGCACCCCGTATGCGCAGAAAAATGTAGTTGCACTACGGAATTGCGTAGATCGTCGGAGGGGCCTCCAACGGCTTCAGCCGGACGCTAGCCGGGCTCGACCGCCAGGGTGCCGAGGATGCGGCTCACGTTTTCCTTCAGCTCGCGGCCCGCCTCCTCGCGCCCGGCGAGCTGGTGCAGTAGCGCCTGCTGAAAGAGCCCGTCCAGCACGGCGTACGCTACGGCGGGGGAGGTGACCGGGGTCAGTCCGCCGAGTTCGGCGTACCGGGTGATCACCCGCCAGATCATCTCCTCCCGGTGCCGGTCGATCTCGAGCACGTCCGCGCGGAAGGACTCCGTGAACAGGCTCTGATTGCGCAGGTCGTACCACAGCCGGTGCATCGGGGCATCGGTGCGCAGCGTCTGCGCCATCGCGGCGCTGAACTCCCGCCGCAGCTCCGCTGCCGAGCGGGCCGCGGCCACGATCTCGTCATACCGGGTGACGCATGCGGCCTCGTACTGCTGGACGCAGGCCGTGAGCAGCTCTTCCTTGTCGCTGAAGTAGTAGTGCAGCACGCCGTGCGAGAACTCGGAGTTCTGCGCGATCTCGCGCAGGCTCGTACGGGCGTAGCCGAGCTGCGCCAGTGTCTGCAGCGCGGCGCTGGCCAGCTGGGCCCGCCGTTCGGCGAACTTGTCGATCTGCCGGCGCGATATACGCTCCCGCCGGGACTCGGCCAGTTCCGTCACAGCTCAATTGTATCCCGGCCGCTGGAAATAACACCGGCCTGGCTTGACAGTTGTCCAAGAAACTCTTGACGACTGTCAAGACTTCGTTACGCTGTGACCTACGCCGCGTACCGGCCAGCCGCCGCCGCACAAGCCATCTCAAGGGGGAGATGCCGCATGGGTGTATCTGACCTGATCGGCCGCAAGGCACTGGTCACCGGCGGCGCGCGCGGCCTGGGCGCCGGGATGGCCGAGGCACTCGCCCAGGCCGGGGCCGCCTTTGTCATCGGCGACATCCGCGAGGATCTCGGTAAGGCCACCGCCGACACGCTGCGCGGCTCGGGGGCCACCGCCGGGTTCGTGCCGCTCGACGTGACCGACGACGCCAGCTGGGAGCAGGCCGTCCCCGTCGTGATCGACGAGCTCGGCGGGCTCGACATCGTCGTTAACAACGCCGGCGTGGAGATCTCCGGGCTGGTCATCGACCTGGACCCGGCCGACGTGCGGCGGATGCTGGACGTCAACGTGCTCGGCATCTCGCTCGGCATCAAGCACGCCTTCCGGGCCATGCGCCCCGGCGGCCCGGCCGGGCAGGGTGGCGCCGTCGTCAACGTCTCCTCGGTGGCCGCGACCATCGCGTTTCCCGGTATCGCGGGCTATTCGGCGACCAAGGCCGCCGTCGACCGGCTGACCCGGGTGGCGGCCATGGAGTCCGGCAAGCTCGGCTACGGCGTGCGGGTGAACTGCATCTACCCGGGCCTGGTGCCCACCGAGATGGGCAACCAGCTGGCCCAGGACGTGGTGACGCTGGGCCTGTTCGAGAGCATCGAGCACGCCGTCGGCAGCGTGGTCGGCCTTACCCCGCAGGGCCGCTTGGGCGAGGTCGCAGCGAGAACCCGCCGCGGGAGAACACCCGGATCAACACCTCCCTCGATTCGGTGCACGCGTCCGGGCCGCTGGGCCGCGCGCACTGCGTCATCCACGGCAACTCCAACTACAAGCAGACCGGCCTGCTGCAGGCCTACGCGGCGTACTCGCTGCTGCACCAGCCGCCGCACCGGGTGGGGTTCGCCTCCGGCTGCCAGGCGTTCGGCCACCGCGAGCTGCTGGTGGTGCTGCGCAGCTTCGGCCTGGTCATGGAGCCGAACCTGACCGTCCAGCACTGAGCCGCCCGCCGCGCCGCGCTGGCCGCGGCGCCCCGATCGTCTTCCGGGCCCCTGGCCTTTCCGATAGGGCCGGGGGCCTGGAAGACCACAATGTCCCGGCGGACCCGAGGAACTCCCGTGCGCCTGCTCGACTACCTGGACAAAGGCGCCTCCTTGGGCGCGGCCGCCCCCTGCCTGACCATGTGCGGAAACACCATGGACTACGGGGCCGTGCAGCGCCTGTCCTCCCGGATCGGCCGCGCGCTGGCGCGGTCCGGCCTACGCCCGGGGGACAAGGTCGCGATCCTGTCCGGCAACGACCCGGTGGCGTTCGCCTGCGTGTTCGGCATCTCCCGGGCCGGCGCGGTCTGGTGCCCGGTCAACCCGCGCAACGAGGCGGCGGAGAACCGTGACCTGCTCGACCTGTTCGGCTGCCGGTGCCTGATCTTCCAGGCCGCGTTCGCGCCGCTGGTAGGGAAGATCGTGCCGCAGCTGCCCCAGCTGACCACGCTGGTCTGCCTCGACGGCGAGGGCGCTGCGGCTTTCCCCCTTTCCGTCCCGTTCCCGCTCGCCGTCCCGTTCCCCCCGGCCGTCCCGTTCGGCCAGTGGCTGGACGGGCTGGGCGACGTGGCAGGCTGGCGGCATGGTGGCGGGGGCGGGCTCCAGGATCCCGGGCAGCGCCGATCCGGACGTCCTGGGCCAGGTGCTCCCGCTGGGCCGCCGCATCCGCTGGTCGCAGGGGTTCCAGCTCGGCCCTGCCTGACGATCGTGCCCGCCTAACGATGTGGTCAACACCGGGCCGCCAACCGGGTCAAGGGCCGGCCGTCGTACGTGAGCAGGGCATAGTGTGCTATTCGTCAGCCTGCGCCACAGCCGCGCCGGCGCGGGCAGCCCGTGCGGGCTGGGGCCTGCCGAGCGGAGGGACCGACTGTGCCAGCGGATACGCGCCCCGTGCTGTACATCATCGCGTGCGGTGCTCCTCCCGCCAGCCAGCTGCCCGGGTTCGTCCGCGATGCCCAGGACCAGGGGTGGGACGTGTGCGTGGTCGCCACGCCGGACGGCATGAAGTTCCTGGACGAGGGTAACCTGGCCGGGCTGACCGGGCATCCGGTCCGGAACCGGTACAAGCGACCTGACGAGCCCGACATCCTGCCGGCGCCGGACGCGGTGATCGTGGTCCCCGCGACCTTCAACACGATCAACAAGTGGGTCCAGGGCATCAGCGACACCCTGGCGCTAGGCCTGCTCAACGAGGCCGTCGGCCGGCACCTGCCGATCGCCGCGGTGCCCTGGCCGAATACGGCGCTGGCCACCCACCCCGTCTTCCTGCGCAGTGTCGCCACCCTGCGCGAGTGGGGCGTGCGAATGATCCTCGACCTCGGCCGCCTGCCGCAGCCCAGCAGCGCGCCGCCCGGCAGTGCGCCGGCCCCAGGCCCGGAGCCCGTCCCGTTCCCCTGGCCCGAGGTGCGCGCCATCCTGCCCGCTCTCCGCGCTCCCCGCGCAGAATCCCAACACAGCTAACCTCACGCCGCGTGCTCCGGCTGCGCTGGCGGCCTCGACACAGTTACCCTTCGCTACCTGAAAAACCTTGACTTGCGCCAATTGAAATCGGTTCATCGTTAGAGTCGTTCTGCCCGGCCGCCGTCCTGCCGTCGGCCCGGCGCTGGCCTCCTGGCCAGGTTCGTTCAGGAGGAAGCGATCAGATGAACAACGTCTCCCTGCACGACGTACACGCGGCTCTGGGAGAACTCGGCAAGTTCCGCTTCGGGGACATGCGGGTCGAGGACGCGCTGCACGAGATCGTGCGCACCACCCACACGATGTTCGGCGTGGACGGCGCGGGCCTCATGCTGACCGACGCCGAGCAGCATCTGCGCAGCGTGGCCGCCTCAGACGGTCGGCTGCGGCACCTGGAGGAGCTCCAGATCGAGCACGCCGAGGGCCCGTGCATCGCACCCCGCGGGTGTCTCGCCATTCCTCTAAATCGCCCGCGGCCTCGCACCGGCAGCCGACAATGCCGTTGTCGCGTTGCTGCTCTTAATGGCCTTGGGTGCGGCGTCATTCATCGTGAGTAATTGGATAGATCTCTTTGGGCCCGAGTCGGCAGACATCTGCCAAGGCTGACCCGGCCGCCACGGCGCCGGACACTCCGGCGTTCCGGGTCCGGGACCCGCTGGGCAACATCTGGTGGATCCAATCCCACGACGAGGACGTCGATCCCGCCGAACTGGCGCGGCGGCCGCAAGAACCCCGCAGCAGCCCGAGCGCTCCGCGACGTCGAGACATCCCTGGACACCGGCATGCACCAGCGGCCAGCCTGACGCCCCGACCCGACCCGACCCGGCCCGGCCCGGCCCGCTAGATCATGCTGCCTGCAAGCGGCGGGATTCGCCCACCTATCCACATGTCATCGTGATTTGTCGTGGCCGAATGGTAATTATGGCCGTGCCGCCCGGCCACGGTCTGGGCCGCAGCGGACCCGTGCTGCGGGGCTGGCCACCGCCCCGCTTCTCCTGCGCTAGCGGTGTTCCCAGGTAACAGATCCGTTGACGAAGCACGTATCAGGCGGGGGGCGGCGACCGCAGTTTGATCCTGAGTGTTATGGTGCTTTCTCTATAGGACCCGTGGCTCATTTATCTGGCTTTGGGGGAGTTGCCATGCGCCTGGCGCGAACAGTGATGGTAACCGCAGGGGCCTGCGCGCTCACCGCCGCCGCCGCGATGTCGGCGGGGTCGGCGGTCGCGGTGACCGGCGCGAAGGCGCCGGGCGCCCAGGCCGAAGTGGTCATCCGGCCCGGCGTGCATCACGCCGCGCACGCGAGCAGTGCCCCGCCGACGACCGCGTACTGCGAGGCGAACTACGGGATCGCCTGCTACGAGCCGAACCAGATCCAGCGGGCCTATAACCTGCCGACGCTGTACCGGCGCGGTATGAACGGGCGGAACGCAACGATCGTCATCGTCGACTCGTTCGGATCCCCGACCATCCGCCAGGACCTGGCCCACTTCGACCAGACATTCCACTACCCGGCGCCCCCGGCGTTCAACATCATCCAGCCGGCCGGGCAGATCCCGCCGTACGACGCGACCAACTCCGACATGGTCGGCTGGGCCGGGGAGACCACCCTCGACGTCGAGTACGCGCACACGGTCGCCCCGGGCGCGAACATTTTGCTCGTCGAGACGCCGGTGTCGGAGACCGAGGGCGTGACCGGATTCCCGCAGATCGTCACGGCCGAGAACTACGTGATCGACCACAATCTCGGCGACGTGATCAGCCAGAGCTTCAGCGCGACCGAGGAGACCTTCCCGAACAAGGCCACCCTCGACTCGCTGCGCGGCGCGTACGAGAACGCCTACGCCCACCACGTCACCGTCCTCGCCGCGTCTGGTGACAGCGGCGCCGCGGACGTCGGCCTGGACCAGACGACGTACTACCTGCACCCGGTGACCTCCTGGCCGGACAGCGACCCGCTGGTGACCGGGGTCGGCGGCAGCCAGCTGCACCTCAACGCGGCCGGCCAGCACACCGCGCCGGACAACGTGTGGAACGACACGTACAACACGGCGACCCAGCAGTTCATCTTCAGCAACAACGGCCCGAACCCGCTGGCCGGAGGCGGCGGCAAGTCCATCTTCTTCGGCCGCCCCTGGTACCAGAACGGCGTCCCGAACGTGGTGGGCGGCAGCCGCGGCGTGCCGGACATCTCGATGAGCGCGGCCTGCAACGGGGCGGTGGACACCTACCAGAGCTTCGGCGGGCAGACGCCCGGCTGGTACCCGACCTGCGGCACCAGCGAGGCGACGCCGCTGTTCTCGGGCATCGTGGCCCTCGCTGACCAGGTGGCCGGGCACAAGCTCGGGCTGCTGAACCCGTACCTGTACGCGCTGTCCGCGGCCCACGCGCCGGGCATCGTCGACATCACCAAGGGCAACAACACGGTGACGTTCCCCCAGAACGGCCGCAACTACACCGTGACGGGCTTCAGCGCGCTGCGCGGTTACGACCTGGCCTCCGGCGTCGGCACCGTCAACGCGGCCGCCTTCGTTCCCGAGCTCGCCTACCTGGGCCGGCACCGGTAGCAGTCAGCCGCCGAACGTAGCCGGCGGGAACCGCGGCCCGCACCGCGGTTCCCGCCGTTTCGTTTGCCGCGTGGATCAGCCGCGCACGATGCGCAGGGCCACCTTGCGATTGCCGCCGTTCAGCTTCACCAGCTCGAACCACAGCGGGAGCAGCGCGTCCACCGTCCCGGTGGCGTCCGGGCCGCCGACGTAGGCCGGTTCCAGTCCCACCGCCTGGATCAGCTCCTCGGTGGCCTGCCGGGCGCTTGCTTCGGCGGCGAAGAACAGGGCGGTGCCGGGCAGTGGATCGGCGAAATTCTCCCAGCCCAGCGTGTTGAACGCGCGGACGTAGCGGACGTCGGGCACGGCCCGCGTGATCGCGGCCCGGCTGTCGGGCGCCGCGCCGCCCATATTGTTCGTGGCGTCGACGACGGTCTTGCCCGCCAGGGCCGTTGCGCACTCCTCGGCTATTGCGGCGACCGCGCCCCCGGGGATGGCCAGCACCACGACCTCAGCGTCCTGCACCGCGTTGCCGATGGCGGCCAGCGGTGCGCCCCCCGGTCCCTCCCCAGCGTCCCGGCGGGCGCCGTACACCACGTCGTGCCCCGCGGCCCGCCACTTGCTGCCCAGCGTTGCGCCGATGTGCCCCGTCCCGATCACTGCGATCCGCATGCCGTCTCCCGTCCGCCCGTCGACCGTGTCCTGTCTACGCCGCTGACCCGCCCGGCGTCCATGCGGCCGGCCCGCCGCGGCGCAGACGGGTTGACGCTGCACGTCAGCGCGCGCTGAATAGCTGTGTCCAAACAGAACAGGCCTGGAGGGTAAGCCGTGAGCGAGCAACTGGAACAGTTTCGCATGCTGATCGGCGGGAAGGCCGCCGACGCGAGTTCCGGCCGGACCTTCGAATCCGAGAACCCCTATGCCGGCCGGCCCTGGGCGGTGATCCCGGACGCGGGCCCGGAGGACGTGGATGCCGCCGTGCAGGCCGCCCGGGGCGCCCTGGAGGGGGAGTGGGGCCAGCTGACCGGGTTCGACCGGTCCCGGCTGATCCGCCTGCTCGGCGACCTGGTCTCGGTGAACGCCGAGCGGCTCGCCCGGCTGGAGGTGCAGGACTCGGGCAAGCTGCACCGGGAGATGATCGGCCAGCTCAATGGGCTCGCCGGCTGGTACCACTACTACGCCGGGCTGGCCGACAAGCTCGAAGGCCGCCATATCCCCACCCCCAACCCGAACTACCTCGTGTACACCCGGCGCGAGCCGGTGGGCGTCGTGGCCGCGATCACGCCGTGGAACTCGCCGCTGCTGCTGATGACCTGGAAGGTGGCGCCGGCCCTGGCCGCCGGTTGCACCCTCGTTATCAAGCCGTCCGAGCACGCGCCCGCTTCCACGCTGGGCTTCGCCGAGCTGATCACCGAGGCCGGTTTCCCGCCCGGGGTGGTCAACGTCGTCACCGGGCAGTCCCGGGAGGTCGGCGCGGCGCTGGCCGGGCACCCCGAGGTGGACAAGGTGGCCTTCACCGGGTCGACGGCCACCGGCCGCTCGGTCGCGCACGCCGCGGCGGAGAACCTGAATCCAGTCACCCTGGAGCTGGGCGGCAAGTCACCGCAGATCGTCTTCCCCGACGCAGACCTGGCCGCCGCGGCCAACGGGATCGTGGCCGGCGTGTTCGCGGCCACCGGGCAGACCTGCATGGCCGGCTCGCGGCTGATCGTGCACGTCGACGTACACGACGAACTCATCCGGCTGGTCGCCGAGCGGGCGTCGCGGATCAAGCTCGGCGACCCGAACGACCCGGCGACCGAGATGGGCCCGGTCGCCAACGCGCCCCAGTACCAGAAGGTGCTCGGC
>Ga0187883_10001510_pt1 | contig 14205 bp, 8 predicted proteins | sample June2016WEW_20_1_2_FD_132966 | JGI IMG/M metagenome (GOLD analysis project Ga0187883, IMG submission 132966) | Peatland microbial communities from SPRUCE experiment site at the Marcell Experimental Forest, Minnesota, USA - June2016WEW_20_10 | ecosystem: Environmental > Terrestrial > Soil >...
CGGACTGGCGGCGCGGCGCATCGGTTTCGGGCGCCCCTCGACGGTTGCGCGCGCGCTTGCCCTGGACGCCGTGGACGGAGGGACGGACGACCTCCGCAAGGCCGTCGACGGAGCCCAACTCATCATCCTGGCTGCGCCCGTGGGAGCGATCTTGGATTGCATCCCGCGCTTGAAGGACATCACCTCACCGGAAGCGCTGGTGACGGATGTGGGCAGCACCAAACGTCTGATTTGCGAACGCGCGCGCGAAGCTTTCGGCGTTGAACCGTTGTTCCTGGGCGGGCATCCCCTGGCCGGAAAAGAGCGCTCGGGGGTGGAGAACGCCGACGCCGGTCTCTTCACCAACGCTCGCTACGTCCTGACGCCGCTCGCGGAGGGGGATCTCGAGGAGCCTCGCATCAAGGCTTTCGTCTCGCTGGTTTCGGCGATTGGGGCGCGGCCGTATTTCATGGATCCGGCCAGGCATGACCGCGCCTTGGCCTTCCTCAGCCACCTTCCGCAGCTCGTTTCCTCCGGATTGGCCAGCTTGATTGCAGAGGAAGACCGTAACTCGCAACTGCCCGTCGGGTTGGCAGCCACCGGCTTCCGGGATGTAACTCGCTTGGCGGAAAGCCCCTACTCCGTTTGGCGTGATATTTGCCGGACTAACCTCGAGAACATTCAATATGCGCTCGATGCTTTAGGTAAAAAGCTTGAGTTCATGAAGCACCACCTGGGCGACGGGGAGTTGGAGCGCGAGTTCGAGCAAGCCTCGAAGTTGCGCGAAGAACTCAAGAAGGCCGGTTGATTGACGACGGCCGATTGCTGACGCCGTTCGCTGTCATCCCGAACTAGTTCGCAGTCATCCTGAGCGAAGCGAAGGATCTCCGCAGTTCGTCGAACTCGGCGCGAACGCCACAACTACGGTGATTCTTCGCTTCGCTCAGAATGACAGATGGAAGGAAAGCTGCCGCTGGCCGGCGGGCGCGATTTTCGAGTTTCGATTTTTCGGTGTTCGATTTTCCATTTTCCATTTTCGATTTTCCGCACCGGAGGAAACCATGCTCAAGGATGTGCTCGTGCTTCTCGCTTCCACGCCAGAAAAGCTGAAGCAGGAACTCTCCTCAATGTCGTTGAAGGGAATGAAGACACGTCCGGCCGCGAACAAGTGGTCCGCGCAGGAAGTCCTCGCACACCTGGCGGACGTCGAGGAGATTGGAATGCGGTCGCGTGTGGCGGCGATGATTGAGGCGCAGCATCCTCTCCTTCCTTCCTTCGACCAGGAGAAGCGCGGGGAGGAAATGAAATACAACCGGAAACATCCTTTGCGAAGCCTGGCCAGTCTCGCGCGCCAGCGGGAAGCGAACGTAAAGTGGCTCAGAACGCTTAAACCCGCCCAACTGAAGCGGCGGGGGACGCATCAAAAAGTGGGCGAGATCTCCGTCGAAGAATTGGTGACGGAGTGGGCGTTTCACGACCTCGGGCACCTCAAGCAGATCCTCGAAATTAAACGCTATGCACTCTTTCCGCGAATCGGAAACATGCGGGCGTTCTATAAGCTCACGTAGTGTCGTGTCCCAGAAGATCGTAGTATATGTCAGCCCTTCAGCGATTGGGCGTCGTTGATTCTTGGTTGCGAATGCTTCGAGCCCTGAAGGGGCGAGCTAACAAAGCCCGGGCCAACGGCCTGGGTTGCGAACGAGACACCATCGTTCTCTGGGAGTAAGCCCTGCAAGGGCGAAATAACCAGGCATTGGCCTCCGCGGACCGTCGCCTCCGCCGCCCCGAACGGCTCATCACGCCCCTTCAGGGCTGGCAAATCGCGCGGGATGGATTCCTCACCCACGCCGTTGGCCTGGGCTTTGTTAGACCGCCCCGTTGGGGCTTAAGAATATCGTCAGCACGCTAGCAGACACCGTCGCATCGCCCGACTTACTTCACGAATTACCGGGACAGGACACGAGCCATCCAGCCCCTGTAAAGGCTGGGATGGCGGGTACAACAGATTATCTCGTGCCCCCAACCGGCGACAAAAAAAAATCACTAAGAATTTTTGAATCCTCTGCCGTCGTGCTTCATCTGTAGGGGAGAGTATGACCTGGAGAATCAAGGAGTTGAGGCAGAATGTCCAGGAAACTCGGCAAGAGTAACGATGTGTATATTTACTATTTCAGTACTTTACGGGAACCGGTTTTCCGGTGATAATGTCAGACGGGCTTGGCGGGACGCTGGTAATCCCATTTCCCAATTGAGTTAGAGGGTTTTCCAAAACAGACAAGTAGTCGTATCCGTGGCTTGTGCCCCACTGGTCAGTGGCAAAAGCCGTGGCAGATGGTGACGTGACATAACCGGCGATTCCGTTGGTGGCTCCGCCGTGCGGCTTCAAAGAAGGTACAGAGCAAAAATGTCTGGTTATATAACTAGTATATCGTTTCATTGATTTATATCCATGTTCTCGGCCTTGTGTTATGCTGAGCCATGGCCAAAAAATCGAAACGGGCGAAACTGCTCTTGACCTCGGAGGAAGCCAGCTTGCTTGATCGACTCCGCCAGTCGCGGACCGCACCCCGGAGAGAAGTAGAACGAGCGCAAGTGTTGTGGCTGTATCATCAGGGCGAAGCCATCGTCGCCATTATGAAGGCGGTCGGCATGACCCGCAAGAGCGTGGGAAAATGGATCGCCAGAGCGCTGACGATAGGAATTGCCGCAGGCTTGAAGGACACCCCGCACGGTCGCTCGCCGGTGCTGACCGAGGAAGCCAAGGCCTGGGTGGTGCATCTGGCTTGCTCGAAGCCGAAGGAGTGGGGCTACGCGGCGGAAGTTTGGAGCCGGCAGAGGTTGGCGCGACATGTCCGGCAGCAGGCGGTGTCGGCGGGCCACGCCTGTTTGGGAAGAGCCTCCAAGGCTACGGTGCAGCGAATTTTGGCTGCCCAGCCGCTGCAACCGCACAAGGTCGTCTATTATCTGGAACGGCGCGATCCCGCCTTCGAAAGCAAAATGAGAGACGTTCTGTTGGTCTACCAGGAAGTAGCGCTGCAAAATCAACAGACGCTTCCCGGCGACTCCCCGCCCTCGGTCATCACGGTCTCGGTGGACGAAAAGCCAGGAGTCCAGGCCATTGCCAACACGGCTCCCGACTTGCCGCCGGTTCCGGGACAGCACCCCACGCTGGCGCGCGACCACGAATATCGTCGCCTGGGAACCTGTTCGATCTTGGCCGGCTTGGACCTGCACTCGGGGCATGTGACGGCCCGCGTCGAACGGCGTCACCGCAGCCGCGAGTTCATCGCTCTGTTGCAAGATTTGGATGCCCAGTATACGCCTGAGGCGATGATCCGTTTGATCCTCGACAATCACTCTGCCCATATTTCCAAGGAAACTCGGGCGTTTCTGGCCACCCGGCCCAACCGCTTCAAGTATGTTCATACCCCAACGCACGGCTCCTGGCTCAATATTGTAGAGACCTTGTTCGGTAAGATGGCACGAACGTTCCTGCGACACATTCGGGTCCATTCCTGGGAGGAACTGCATGATCGCATCCTCCAAGGCGTTGCCGAGATTAACGCGACACCAGTCGTCCATCGCTGGAAAAAGTTCGATGCACCACAAATCATATAGTTCTCTTTCAATGAAACGATATACTAGTGTTGGACCAAAAGTACTATTGACAAGAGTACTAGTTTGGTACTTTACAGAGCGCCCAACATCGCTTAGAATGCGCACGGGTGGAGGATCTTCCTGGCTCTTCTCCCCCACCACGGAGTCTATTCCAGACAACTTGTTTTTCCGATCCGGCCGCAGTCCAGGCCCGCGCCCTGCACTCTCGAATGTCCGGGGCGCGGCTGTATTGAGCAGCCAGGGCAGTACCGTTACCGGCAGGGGCGCTGTACTGTTACATCGGTACCCTTGATCCGCGGCGCCGTAGGGGAGAATACTCGCAGCATCAAGTTCGGCTAGAAATTCAATTGGGCGGAAAGGCACGGTCGCAAATCCATGACAGTGTCAAAGGGATTCAATTTCCGAGTTGCAAGGCGGGGGTTGCGGCGAACCTTTGTCGGTGCCAGGCGCGAAGACGGCTCATCGCTTTTCGAGTTTGCGATGGTGTTGCCGGTGCTGTCGATGTTACTGATCGGCATTATCTTTGGCGGGATTACCTTTTATGACTACACGATACTAGCGAATGCGGTGGCGGACGGCGCCGCTGCCCTGGCGCAGGCCCGGGCAAGCCAAGCTAGCTCGGCTCCCTGCACAGCGGCGATTCAAATGGTGAAGACGTCCACGTACACACTGAACCAGTCGCTGGTCAACGTGGCAACGCCGACCTTTACCGCCGGGCAGAACGCGACGGTAGCCTCGGGATGCACGTTGACGAGCGGAACGAATCCGTTGAATGGCAACGCATGCACCGTCGCCGCGCCGTGTCAGGCTTTAGTTCAGGGCAACATGGGCACAATTTCCGCCACCTATCCCTGCACCCTGACGGTCCCATTCAGCGGAATCAACCTCTGTCCGTCAAAGGGCAATGCCGCCTGCGGCACCGGCGTGGCCTCATGTATCAGCGCGCAGACAACAATACGTATCGAATGAGGTCTCGTTTGTAAGTTGCGGCAAGACTGGCCTGCGGTCTACGGCCTGCGACCTGTGAAACTGAATTCAACGCAGGGAACGATTTCATGCTCCGAAAGGTATGGGTTAATCCCATGAAGCAAACTAACAGATTCGGGTTCGGACGTTCGTGGCACAAAACTCTGCGCACCGGTGCCCGCGCGGGAGGCGAAGAGGGTTCGGCGCTTTTTGAGCTTGCGTTGGTGACGCCCATCCTGTCGATGCTACTGGTCGGCATCATCTGGGGCGGGATTACCTTTTACGACTACGTGGTTCTGGCCGATGCGGTGGCGGCGGGCGCGCGGACGCTGGCAACCGGTTCAGCGGATAATATAACGACCCAAAATCCCTGCCAACTGGCGCAAGCCACCGTTCAGTCCGCGGCGCATTACCTCAATCAAACGAACCTCAACGTGCCGCTCCCGACGCTCACGGGGGCCGGTGGTTCGACGTGCAGTACCCTGGTGGCGAACGACACGGGAATCGTATGGGCCACGTACTCGTGTACCTTGGCGATTCCATTCACCAGCATGAACCTCTGTCCCCTGGCGCAGGGCGCCCAGATAAGTGTGACTTTGCAAAATTCCCAGAGCGGCACCATTCAGTTAGGGACGTGTCAATACGCGCACTGCATCAGTGCCATAACCACAGTACTTATCGAATGAGGTGGAACATGAACTCTCTATTTCGGCGGCTGTATCACGAGCAGGAGGGGCAGGTCCTCTACCTGGTGGCGGCGCTCTTGGTTTGCCTGCTTGGAATGGCGGCGCTGTCCATCGACATCGGTTTTGCGCTGCACGGACAGCGTGAACTGCAAGCCTCGGCGGATGCGGCAGCGACAGCGGGCGCCGCGGATATATCCAACAACGACACGGCCGCTGGGGCCGTGAGCTTTGCAAACCAGTACAGCGGGTTGACCTCGGAGAACAATGCCATTAAGGATCTGAGCAATGTGGCCATGGGCAAAGATTCGTCCGGAAATGCTTACCCGCAGGTGCAATGCCTTAATTACTTGAAGAACATAGGAATGATGTGTGGCAACGCCGCGGGCGGAAACTCCATGGCCGTTGTGGAAACAGCCACCGCACCGACGTTCTTCGGCAAGCTACTCGGCATCAATCAGATTCATCTGGTCGCGCGCTCTCTCTCTTCCATGAAGGGCGGCTCGCCGATTCCGGCGAACATCGCGGTTCTGGTTGATACCACTCCCTCGATGAGCCAGACGGATGGCAGCGGAGATTGCACGAATGCCGCGATTCCCGGACTCGGTCACACCCCCACGAAAGAGGATTGCGCCAAGTGGGGAGTCCGCACCTTAATGGACCAGCTCTCGCCATGCGCCACCGGCTTGGCTTCCTGCGGCGCCGTCACCAACGGCAACGTCCAAAACGCGGTCGACGAGGTGTCCATACTGACGTTCCCGGGACTCGCAAACACTACGTCCCAGACAGCCGATTACGCGAACTGCGAGGCACAAAACATTCAGCAGTATGCGTATGCGCCTGCCGCCCCTACCTCCACCCCTCCGTACTCTACCGTCGTACCGCTTTCCAGCGATTACAAAACTACCAACAGCAGCGCCCTGAACGGCGGTTCCTCACCCCTGGTGAAGTCGGTGGACTGGCAGGACGGCGCCGGCTGTAATTCCAGTAAATACGGCCTCGAGGTTCCTGTCGTGTACGACACCGAGTTTTCGACCGCGATTGATCAGGCGCAGGCGAACCTCTCCGCCCTTGCGGCGCCGCGCTCAGGCATGCAGAGTGCCATCATCCTTCTCAGCGACGGCGACGCCACCGCGAGGTGGTGCGTGTCAGGTGTCTGGTGCGACGCCGGCTGCGGCCCGAAGAACTCGTGGTGCCTGGGGGTTGCTGGCCCCAATATGCAGATGGATTTCACCCCGACGACCCCGCAGAAGTTTGGCGTGAACGAGTGCCATCAAGCGATCAACGAGGCCTATAACGCCGCACAGACGGTGAATCCCGCGGGGCTGAAAACCTGGGTCTACTCGATCGCCTATGGCTCCTCGACATCGCCCTATAGCGGCGCGAACCCGAACGGCAGTTGCATTACCGACGCGGCGCCTGTTGGCACCAGCGCCATCTCCGGGTGCAGTACTATGGAGCAGATTGCTTCAGACCCCAACAAGTTCTACGCCGACCAAGGAAAGCCTGACGATGGTTCTTCCGCATGTAAATCCCCTGCTCACCCATCGATCATGGACCTGAGTGAGATCTTTACGGCTATCAGTGGCGATTTCCACACGACACAGTTGCTGCCGTGGGGCACGACGTAGGGGAGGGGCTTCCACAACGGTCAAGGAGTAAGACGTGTAAGGCCGCTTGGTGCGCCGGCTGGCTTGCACGTTACCGGGCGAGCAAGCCGGATTACGTGGACGGTTTCACGCCTAGACGCAAAGTACGCCAGGGTCGAAACACCAGGATATTTCCCTCTCTCCAGTGCATCCTGGTTTGACACGTAGCGCCGGTTCTGCGAGTTCCGTCGCCGCACTCCAGTACCAAACTGGCCCAGTACCGTGACTGCGGTACTGTTGTCCTTTGAAGTTGTAGGCAGTAATAAGGTGTCATCGGTATTTATAGCTCGGAGGTACCTGCAATGAACTCCAAAAGTCATCGGCCAATGCGGCCATTTATGGGTCTGGCAATCTTCACTATCGTTGCCGGGCTCACCGTCTTCATGTCCGGCCAGCAACGCGGGCAAATGGCCAGCCCGCAGAGCAATATGCACGTTCCCATCTTGACTTCCGGGCCGCAAGAGGAGGAGTTGCCGGGGTTGCCGGATGACTGGAGCTTCCACCACCTGACCTTTACCGATCCTGGAACCGAGGAAGACGCGATCGACGCCGGCCGCCACGATGAGTGGCTCAGGATCGTCAACAATCCTCGTTACCTCATCCAGCAGTTGAAGCGGCGGCAACCGGTCGAGGGGCCCTGGGCGGACGAGGTCGCCAAGCTGAACGCGAAGGCACGAGCGCAGGAGGAAGCCGGGGAGGCCGAGCCGAGCGCGAATCCGGCGGAGCAGTTGGAAAGCTATGCTCGGCCCGTGAAAGGCCACAGACCGGTTAGGCCGGTCAAGGAGGGAATCGATCGCGACTGGAGCATGTACCTCGCCCAGGACGCCGCGGCGAGCTTCACGGCCACGGTAGCGGCTCCCGCCTCGGGCAACATCAGCGGTAGTTCGACGCTGGTGGTCGATGGCGTAACCTTAAATGCGAGTCCACCCACGGCCGCTGTCGGCACGGTCCAGGTGAACTGCACCACGGCCTCTTGCGGCACCTATACGCTTACTATTGGGACCATGACGTATTCGATCCAAAGTTCACTTTCCGGCAATTCTCCAGCCAACCAGGTGCTGGACGGTGGCTCGGGTACCGGTCACACGAATACTGCGAAAAACCTGCGTGCGGCAATGCTGAATCAGTCAAGTCAATGCGGCTCCACGAGCGGCGGAACCTGTTTCAGGAACCTGGCGGGTGCGAACCCAACCGTAACACCGGGGACGGGCGCTAATCCCCTAAGCCTGACCGCAGCAACTCTGGGCACCGGCGGCAATAGTACCGTTTTGTCGGACACGGGATGCATATACACTCAAAGCCCGTGCACCGGAGTCAGTGGCGATCCAACCGAAGTTAGCCTGGACAGTACAAACACCCAATCCACCGTCATCAGCACCACGTTTGGCGCCACGGGTACCGCCGGCACGGACGGTACAACGTCGGGTAGCCCACCGACGTTCGCTTATTGGTCCGTCAACAATTATGCCACCCAGTCGGCACTGGCCTCTAATCTTGCGTCAGCCATCAACACCAACCCCACTCTGGAGACGGCCTCTACAGGCGTCTCCGCAACTTCGAATTCGAACACCAGCAGCAACCTGACCATCACCGCACTATCGTCCGGAACGGCTGGAAACAGCTACACGGTCGCGGCGGGCAGCTTCGGGGCTTTTACCCCCGCCAGCGGGAGCCTTTCCGGTGGCTCAACAGGGGGCATGGCAGCAGGCCAATACCCTGCCAAGTTCAGCTTCTCGACCACGAGCGCAAAGTGCAGCGACTATGTTGTCTACCCCACAGGAGCTGTCGGCACTTCGAGTCAGGCCACCATCGTGGCCTTCAATAACCTCTACAGTGGCTGCAGCGGCAGCGTCCCGGGAGTCTACTGGGCCTACAATGCACCGGTCAGTTCGACGAATGGGGTCGCGACGCTCTCGCCTGTGATCGACTTCAACGGCACTCAGGTTGCCTTCGTCGAGACCGTCAGCGGCACGTCCTATCTGGTACTGCTGCGCATGACGAATACGGGAAGCACCGTTACCACGGCCACTTCGGTAGCTAATAGCAGCTATAACGGGTGCACCGCGCCTTGTTCCACGACGTTCAGTCTTGGCACCACCGACAGCAACTCCCCACCCTTTTACGACTACAAGAACGACGCAATATACGTAGGGGATGACGCCGGCAATGTACACCGTTTCAGCACCGTCTTTCGGGGAGCCCCGGCCGCGGGGTTCACAACCAGTGTCACCGGCGTCGAAACCAATAAGCACTTGACTGGACCGGTGGTGGATCCCAACAGCGGGCTGATCTTCGTGAGCGATAACTCCGGATATTTGCACTCGATCACCTCATCCGGCGGCAGCGTGCTAACCTCCGGCCACATGGATTTCAATGTTGGATTTTCGGACGCACCGCTTGTCGACTCCACCACTACAACGTCCTTTGTCTACACTTTCGGCCAGCATACTACGACGACGTACATAAACCAGTTCAATGCTTCGAGCAGCATCAGCGGCAGTACCGGAACCGCCAAGCAAATCGGCTCCTACGCTTCCACCACCCTGCCCGTCTACGTCGGGGCGTTCGACAATCAACATTCTACCGCGAGTAACGGTAATCTCTATTTCTGCGCCCTTGCCTCCAGCAGCAGCACCGCATACCCGACCCTCTACCAGCTCGCCATGAACTCGACTTTCACCGGCACCGCCACAGCCTACAACACGGTGGCGAACGGCAACGCCACGTGCTCCCCGGTCACCGAGTTCTACAACGGCACCACGGACAACGCATACCTGAGCGTAACCGCGAACGGCAGCGCCACGGGATGCCCTGGCGCGTGCATTTACAACTACTCCCTACCGACCTCCGGCAGCGGAACTGCGGGCTCGGCCCGAGCTGGTATGTCTGTGGCCGGCGGCGCCAGCGGGGTCATCATTGATAACAATGTGCCATCGGGCACCCTCGCGGGAGCCTCGCAGATCTATTTCTCCTCGCTGGGGAGCGAGACCTGCAGCACCAGCGGCGGCACGGGCGCCTGTGCCGTGCAGGCCTCCCAAGCAATTCCGGCAAACGCCACCGGCACGGTGACTCTCATTACCGACCCGGGCACGTGGCCGGGAAACCAATTTTGCACATTGAACTGCACCACGCCGACGACCATCACGGTGGGATCGACGACTTACACCTTCAAGCAAACGCTAAATGGATCAGGTGCCCAAATCCTAGGCTACGGAGTAGGCGGCACGGCCCAGGATGAGGCGGATACGGCCCAGAATCTTGCAGCCGCGATCATGGACAACCAGAGCCTATGCTCGACGGATTCGGGCCAGCCATGCTTCTCTAATGTGACTGTACCGAACCCCAGCGTAACGGCGACGTACTCCAGCAACGTAACCACGCTGACAGCCACAACGCCGGGCAGCGCAGGCGATTTTACGCTAACCACCAATTATTCGACCGGCATCACGGTGAACGAAATCAACGGCAGCCCCTGATCTTCTGGAGTGGATTCAACGGGGTGCAGAACGGCTGCACCACTGGCAGCGCCGCGAGTAGCAACGCCATGCAAGCCTCGCAGTCGCCGCCGTGACATGCGGGCGCACTGGGGCCACCCTGGAGTGCGGCAGCGAAGCTGCCGCCTTAAAACTCCCAGTGTGAAGTTTAGAGGTTGAATACAGGCAAGCGGTTTCACGCCACGACGCGAAGTACGCCAGGTTCGTAATGCCAGGATGTTTCTCTCTCTCCGGTGCATTCTGGCTTGGCACGTAGCGCCGGTCTCGCAGACACCGGGCCGGCGCCGCGGCCATATCGAAACCCACCCCCCTTCAACTTCGGTCCCAATTTTGATCCTCGACGCCGGTCTTTACAGGCTGCAGAAAAACCCTTGAACACTGTCATTCTGAGCCCTTCGCTTGTCATTCTGAGCCCTTCGCTTGTCATTCTGAGCGGAGCGAAGAATCTCGCTCTGCCGCTCAGGGTAAATTCCGCGAAGAGCCTGTCCTGAACGAAGTGAAGGGTCGGCAGATGCTGGCCTAAAGGCCAGCGCTACGCCGAAACTAGGACACTACCCTCCGTTTCGAATTCTTGAAAAAGCTCCCTAATTCATTCGCGCCGATTGCCGAAGTGAAGGTTTGGAGGGACTAGTTTTTGCGGCAACGGGCTTCTGCTAGCGCGGGCGTTTCGCCTGTCGCGGCGCACGCATCTCCCTCGTCCCGAATCAGGCGCGAGGAGGTGTGAAAGAATCAGTTCACCACTGAGGCACAGAGGCACTGAGAGTCCAGAAGAAAGGTAATTCTCAGTACCTCAACGCCTCGGTGGTTGATTACTTCACACGTTCAGCCGCCTGCGCCACTTTGCCTGAACCGGACAGGTGGAGTAAGCGAGGTGACAATTCACGTCTAGTACCTTCGTAACCTTGCCCCGTGGCCAGGATTGGCGGAAAACTATGGTCTAGCGTAGAGCCCAGATTGGTCCTTCGGGAAAGGTACGGTTCGATTCCAATGAAACTGTCCACCATGCTCCATGTCAGGCCGAAAATGCGAGTGGGACCGTGCGGGTTTGCGCCCGCACGAGGCGAGGAAGGCCAGGCGCTGTTTGAGTTTGCCGTGGGAGCGCTGGTGCTCTGCACATTTTTCATCGGCATCATCTACGGCGGGATAATGGCCTATGACAGGTCAGTGCTGGCCAATGCGGTCGCCATCGGCGCCAGGAGCGTAGGAGCGGGACGTGGCGACTCGACCGCCTGCACGGACTCCCAGACTGCCCTCACCTCCGCCGCTTACGGGCTGAACACGTCGCTGATTACGGTCGTGTCTCCCCCAGTGTTCACTGCTACCAGCGGCTCCGGGGCCGGGACCTCTTCCTGCAACGTGACCACCGGAACCAATCCGTACACCGGCGTCGCATGCTCGGCCACTACGCCTTGCCAGATTCTAACACAGGGGGAGCTGGCAACCGTTGCCGCCAGCTACCCGTGCAGCATGTATTTTCCACGCCTGAAGATCAACCTCTGTACCATAGCCCAGGGCAATACTGTAGTTACGAGCTCGGGCGGCACGATCACGGTGAATTGTCCGTACACGTATTGCGTTTATTCGATAGCCACGGCGCGAGTCGAATGAGGCGGCGGTTGTTAACGAGACTTCCGAGACCTTCGACTTGTTATCCGGAATTGCAGGCCTCCATCGAATATGCAGCGCGGAGGCGGCTCTGAATGTCAGAAAGGCACGGGTACGGTTCCATGAAACATTCTACGATATGGGGCTTCAGACGATCCTGGCAGAGAGTTTTGCGCTCAAGCATCCACCCCGGCCGAGAAGAAGGCTCTGCGTTGTATGAGTTCGCAATGTCGCTGCCACTTCTATCGGTCATGCTGGTGTCGATCATTTTTGGAGGGATCACATTCTTCAACTACGTCGAGCTGGCGAATGCGGTGGGGGTTGGCGCCAGGATCCTGGCAACCGGCAGACAGCAGGGCGCGAGCGCTTGCTCGCAGGCGAACACGGCGCTCACCAACGCCGCGGGGAACCTCAATACGTCTCAGATCAGCATCGCGGCGGAGAGTTTCGCCAACGGCTCAACCTGTACCGCGACATTGCTGCCCGGCGATGCCGGGACCGTAACGGCCACCTATCCGTGTAACCTGCCGATCCCATTCACCGGTCTCAATCTTTGTCCTATGCCGGGCGGCTCCAAAAGTCCCCTGCAGGGCGGGATTAAGCTGTGCCCGTCCTCATCTTACTGTATCAGCGCGACAACGACGGTATATATCGAATGAGGTGGAACATGAAATCTCTTCTTGGCAGGCTCTATCGCGAGCAAAACGGGCAGGCCCTCTATCTGGTTGCGGCCTCCCTGGTCGCCATTCTAGGCATGGCGGCGTTATCGATCGATATCGGTTTCGCCCTGCACGCCCAGCGCGAACTGCAGGCCAACACCGATGCGGCGGCGAGCGCAGGAGGGGCAGCCATGCCCAATCCCGCCACCCCTTCGGTCTACGATGTCGTGACTAAATTCAGCGGCAGCTCGAAGTACAGCGCTCTGTACAACGTGCATAACGACCTCAATATCACCAACGTGAGCGTCAGCTTTACGTGCCTCTCGACTACCGCGTACCCCGGCTATAGCCTCCCTCCCTGCGCCGCTGCTGCCAGTTATCCCTCCTGCGGAATCACCGCTTCTAATCCGGCGGGAGGCTGCAACGCGATCAAAGTGGTGGAGACAGCGACGGAGCCCACGTTTTTCGGCAAGATCCTCGGCTTCAAATCGCTAACCGTCACGGCCACCTCAGTCGCCAGCGCCAGCGGCGGGGGAGCGATCCCGTACCACATCATGCTGGTGCTGGACACCACCAACTCCATGGGTTCGGGTACGGACACCGGCTGCGTGACCGGTTCGAGCAATTCATACACACCTGAGCAGTGCGCCCAGTTTGGCGTTCAGACCCTCCTCTCCGAACTCGCCCCCTGCGCTGTGGGGGTGTCAAGCTGCGGCAGCGCCGCGGCGGTCGACGAGGTCGGCGTCATGTCGTTTCCGGGCATCTGCAGCGACTCCAATTCAGGAGTTACGACCGCAAACTGCCCCACTCTTTCTTCTTCCGCGACGTTAACCAACACGACGGCTAACCCTACTTATGCACCGAATGATTACGCGTGCCCCGCGGCGGACCCACCCATCGCCGAGTATAACAACGACCCGGAATACCTGGTCGTCGGGTTCGGGAACGATTATCGGCTTTCTGACAATTCCGCGTTAAATTGGAACTCCGACGTCGTTAAAACCGATGGGGCGGGAACGAGCAACTGTGGGATGCCCACTCCGGGCGGCGAGGGAACATTCTATGCGGGCGCCATCGTAGCGGCACAAACCTATCTCACCAACAACCACGCTTCGCATGTCCAGGACATCATGATTCTCCTCAGCGATGGCAACGCGAGCGCCAGCTCCACGCAAATGGGTGGGAACGTGAAGCAGACCGTGAGCGGCAGTCAAATCACCGGAATGAACGGGAACCTTTTCTCAGCCACGGCGGAGTGCACACAGGCCGTCAACGCGGCGGTTTGGGCCCGGGGCGTCAAGCAATCCGATGGCACCTCCACTCAGATCTACTCCATCTCCTACGGCTCGGAGACTTCGGGGTGCACCTCTGGGGAATCCGTACCCGCCATAGCGGGCAATGACGCCAATACTCCCTGCGCCACGATGGCGGGCATCTCCTCCTCGCCGTTGTCACAGTATTTCTTTTCGGTTCCCCAAACGGTAAGCGGAAAGACCAGCACTGTATGCAGCGGCGCAGTGCCGATCACCCAGTTGAGCCAGGTTTTCACCAC
>Ga0187883_10001512_pt1 | contig 14194 bp, 7 predicted proteins | sample June2016WEW_20_1_2_FD_132966 | JGI IMG/M metagenome (GOLD analysis project Ga0187883, IMG submission 132966) | Peatland microbial communities from SPRUCE experiment site at the Marcell Experimental Forest, Minnesota, USA - June2016WEW_20_10 | ecosystem: Environmental > Terrestrial > Soil >...
CCGGCGATCACGAGACCGCCGACGATATCCATCCAGACTGCAGCCCAGTCCATGACGAAGTATTGGCTGATCGCGGTGAGACCCTTGTCCGAGATGATACGCTCTCGTGATCGCCGGTGCAATTGCCGCCTGGGTCCCGCAGGATTTCTGGAAGACGCTTTTTTTGAGCGATCATCCAATCTTGGCCACGCTGTGGGGACCGCTTGTCGGCCCGCTGGTCGCTATCATCACCTTCGTCTGCTCGGTCGGGAACATCCCGCTCGCTGCTGTGCTGTGGAACGGCGGAATCAGCTTCGGCGGCGTGCTCGCCTTCATTCTCGCAGACCTGATCGTGCTGCCAATCCTGAACATCTACCGCAAGTACTATGGATTGAAGATGGCCGCGTTCCTGCTCGTCACGTTTTATGTTGCGATGGCGGCGGCGGCCATGGCCGTTGAAGGATTATTTGGTTCCCTTGGTCTCATTCCGCACGAGCGCCAGGCCCGCGTCGTCGAAGCATCGATTACGTGGAACTACACGACATGGCTCAATATCGGGTTTCTTCTTCTCACAGTCTTTTTGGTGTGGCGGTTCGTCACGACCGGCGGCATAGAGATGCTGCGGATGATGAATAAACCGGCGCGCGGCGACGAAGCGCATCACCACGTCCATTGAAACTCTCTGGAGGCGTTGTCACATCGCAAAATTGAACGCGTGGCAAAGCCGCCGTCATGTCGGGCTTACGCCGTGCCGACGACTTCACGCCACGTCTGCATGGCCGATGCCCTGAAGGCTCGCCGTTCTTGCGGAGGCCAGCTCGACCGGCTCCGCTTTAGAATTGCCTACGTGCCGTTCACTCGTTCCCCGCACATTCCGGCGGCAGTGAATGTCGGCTTGGGGGTCAGCCTGCGAAAAGCTCGTAACGAGCATATTTTCCGTAATGCACCCGATAGCTGCCGGAAGCGAACCGTGCCAGCACTTACGTTCAGCGCCATTTCCGGACATAGCTCCAACAATTCAAGTGTGGTTATAAGAGGTTCGATTCGATTTGCTCTGCGGCGCAGAGAAGCTGAAGGATGACGATGTCGCCGCTTGTGGGACCATTCGCTAGGGCGCGGCCAGAGACCATCGCGGTACCAACTGCAATACCACCAAACGCTTCGTGGAGCCCGACTTCACGAATTCCATGAAGCAAGACAGTCCGAGAATGTTTGATTTACTGCTGGCTCAAAACTGCACATGGAGCCGCACCGAGCCGATCGACACCGGCCCGCGCACGTAGTTGTATGCGGGATTGGCGACGAATTGATAATCCGCAGCTAAAAAGGCATTCTCTGTGAGGCCAATTGAATAGTACGTCTCGACGATTGACTCAGGCCGGTAGCTTAACGCGCCGTCACCGATGTTGACGCCCAACCCGCCGATGCTGAGAAACTTCTGATAATTGCCGGAAATACCGTTAATGGCTGTCGCCAACCCGACCTTATCCAGTGGACGCCCCCACGACGTTCCTGTCAAGACACCGCCAAACGAGATGCTTGAGTCGATATCGGTATAGATGATTTCTGATTGTCCGTTCCACCAGCCGATCCGAGCGAACAAACCGAGGTCCTTCGTCACGCTTAGCTCGGCATTGCCGACAATGCCGTATTGCGATCGCGTCTTGCGCGTCGCCGCGATGTCCGGCGTACCACCATCGGTCAAAGGGTTGATGAGATAGGGATTGTTGAGCGTGGCGGCGTAGCTGCCGGCATAAAATTGCTCCTCGAAGCCCGTGACGCGCAATACGCCGGAGGCGCCGAGAAGCGAGTAATTGTGCTGGACCTCTACAATGTACTGGCCCCGCACGAAGAGCCTCGTGTCGAAATTTTCGCCATTGGAAACATCGGGCACCAGGAAATAGCCGGCGCGAACCGCCCAGTCCTTCTGGTTCAGATCGAGCACCGTCCCGTAAGTATACCCTTGCTGATCGGCGGAATAATTGAACGCGCCGGCATCAACCAACGCCCAATTCATAAAACTAACGCGTCCATCGTGCGAGTAGGTGTTGTTGTCGAAGATGTCGCCGACCGCAAGTTTGCCGAACGTGAATGTCAGCCGGGAAATATCTTCCTTCCCGGCCACCTGGTTGGGACCGTCCGCGATATCCTCCTGGTCGCCGCCTAGACCAAAGACATGGCGAAGAAACAAGCGCGCCGTATTGTACTGCGGAAAATCAAAGCCGGCCTTCTGGGCTTCGATGTCCGAGAAGCCGGCAAGGCCGTGCGTGTTGGCAAGACCGAAACCTTGGAACGGCTCAGGATTGTAATAGAATTCGGTGCCTGTGTAGGGCTCCTTGTAACCGAAAAATCCAGTCACGCTGAACGTATCGCGCGTTTGCCATGTGGGTTCAAGGCTGTTTGTTCCGGTGTACGCGGCGGGGAACGGCGCGTTGGACTGACCGATGAAAGTCGACTGCATATGGATACTCATATTATCGCGGACCGATTGCGGAAGAATCCCGCCTGTCGTTCCCGGAGCGGCGGGATTGTCGTTGAAACGATAGTTCAACCCGAGCAGCACCCTCTGGAGCGTGAGATCGGAATTATAGTGCTCGCCGGCGACCGGAAGGTAGGTGTTGGCGCGAGCGAAATCGAAGAAGGCATATTCGAGCTTGGCGCTCAAATTCGCGGTCAACAAAACCTCGACACCGGCCCCCGCCGTCCAGCCGGGCCGCCAGAAGTAGACGTTGTCGTCGACGCTTCCGCTTGCGTAATCCGTGGTGTTCAATCGGTCTCGATCATAGGCGAAACCTCCGGTGCCGTAGACGAGCCAGTCGCCGAACACGTAACCGACGCGACCGCCTAGCGAGCCGAATATTTTGACGTTGTCGTTGACGACCGACGGCCCCAGGGCGGCGATGTTCTGCTGCAGATTGCTCCGCAGGATAGCGGGAAAGGAGAAGTCGGCCTCGACGCCGAGCAGGAGACCTGAGGCAGTCACGTGATTATAGCCTGCCTGAAGACCGGCGGAGAGGGGGCCCAATTGGTGCGCGTAATCAATGTGCTCCTCGCCGACCACGCTTGTTTGGCCGATCGAGGGCACGCCTGAAGGATCGCTGGCGTAAGACGAGCTTCCCGAGAACAGGTATCCGACATTTCCGCCAGCGTAGAAGCCTTCCCAGGGACTGCCCGACTTGAAGACCGGAGGCCGTGGGAGAACCAAATCGGCGGCGAGAACCGGGTGTCTGGCCAAGGCGATCGTCAATGCGAGCGTCGAAGCTCCTGCGATTGCATTGCTGCGGATTCTTTGCGCGCGTGATTGACCAGCGCCATCCCCGATTTTCGGCACATTCCCCTCCTCTGATTGGCCATCGGGCCGACCCGGCCACCGCGAACCTGTCCTTCCAAGTATTTGAGTCTATGCTGCACCATGCGCGGAAAAGATCTTTACGTCCTTAGCCGCCGGTTCAGGCGGACGGTCGGTTGCAATTTTAGCTATGCCGAAAGAATTTTCGATGTATGCTAAAACTACAAAAATATCATACAAAAGCGAGGATATGTGTTAAACTGGCAACACATGTTCAGGAAGACTTTGAATCAGGATTTCAAAAGACACGCTCACCAGGATGGTAAGCCTGCCCATAATCACAGCCACACTCATCCCATAACCTAGATCAGACCGGCCTTAGAATTGACTTTTGCATAGGGGTATTTGGTCTAGCGTGGTGACAAAATGTTGATTGCGAGCCTCTCCAATCTCTTTAGCGACGCAGGTGGGAACTTGCGAAACAAAGTAACCGGCATCTACACCCTTCTTTTCGCTGCCAATATTGCCACATGGGGTTGGGCGCTCGTTGCATTAAAAGATTTTCCAATTCTTTTAGGGACAGCGGTGCTCGCTTACAGCTTCGGTCTGCGGCATGCTCTCGACGTCGATCATATTGCTGCCATCGACAACGTGACCCGCAAACTCATGCAGAGAGAAAAGCAACCCGTGGCCGTCGGCCTGTTTTTCTCTCTCGGCCATTCCACCGTTGTCTTCGCGCTCACTGTGGCCATTGCAATCACAGCGACGGCTTTTCAAACCCAATTCGAATCCTTCAAGATGGTCGGTGGCGTCGTCGGGACCCTGGTTTCCGCCTTCTTTCTATTTGCCATCGCCCTTGCAAATATTATCGTCCTGTTCTCAGTCTATCGAACCTTTCGGACAGTCAAGAATGGAGGACGGTACGTCGACGAGGACCTTGATTTGATGTTAGCAAATAGGGGGTTGCTCGGGCGCGTGTTTCGCCGCTTTTTCCGGCTGATCGAGTGGAGCTGGCAAATGTATCCACTTGGCGTTCTGTTCGGGCTTGGCTTCGATACGGCTACCGAGGTAGGTCTGCTAGGAATCGCGGCGACACAAGCGTCGCATGGTTTGTCGATCTGGTCGATTTTGGTTTTTCCTGCGCTATTTATGGCCGGCATGACGCTGGTCGATACAACAGACAGCATCTTGATGCTTCGTGCTTATGGTTGGGCTTTCGTGAAACCTATTCGCAAGCTGTATTACAACCTGACCATCACAGCGGTATCCGTTGTTGTGGCCGTGGTCGTTGGCGGCCTTGAGGTGCTTAATCTCGTCGGCGATCAACTTGGCTTGACAGAACGCGGGGGCTTCTGGGGCGCCATCGGGTCGCTCAGTGATAACTTTGGCGTCCTCGGCGTCGCGATCATTGGGATTTTCATCGCGGCGTGGCTGATCTCCTACGTGGTCTACCGAGCCAATCGCTATGACGAAATTGAGGTAGAAGCGTAATAAGCCAGGTCGATAGCAAAGCTTCAGCACGCATGAGGGTTCCTGCGACGCGAACTGTCAAAAAGCCTTGCGAGAACGAGAAATAAATAGATGCACAAGGAATTAAATTCGTCCGCACGATGCCGGCCGCGAAATTGAGTGCACCGGCCTACCGGAAAAATGTGATGTCCGCTTTGGGTCGATGCTGTCGAAAAATCTGGCATTTTGCTTAGCGTTGAGGTCTTCCGACGGAGATGTGCCGGCAGTTGCTATTGAGGCACTCTCGATATGGGTTCGACTTTGACGCGAACCGACTGATCCAATCGTGAGCGATTTCAGGCAAACTATGCGTACCGTCGGGTTGATGGCGGCGGCCCAAGAGTCCGGAGCGCAAGCGTTTTAAGGTTTTGCACAATGGCAGCGAGATGAAACTCGTCGCGCGCACCGGAAAGTCCCCTGAGCCGCATCCGCTCGAATCCATGGTGTGTCTTCAAGTGCGCGAAGCGCATCTCAACACGCTTTCGTTCGTCTCGCGATTTGGCAAACGCCTTTGTCTTCATCTTCCGCCGCGCGATATCGCGGGCATCCTCATGGATATCGCGCGGGATCTTGCGTGCATCGGCCGTGGTACAGCACTTCGCTCGTATGGGGCACACATCGCAGTCCCGCTTCGAGGCGCGGTATAGCAGCGTGCGTCCGTCGTGCACGGTGCCGCTGGTCTTAAGAAGTTTCCCGTTGGGGCAGATGTAGGCTCCGCGCTTCCTGTCCCAGTGGAAGTCCGAACGGGAGAGGATGCCGTCCTGCCGATCGCTCATTTCCCATACCGGGATGTGCGGGATAATTTTCTTCTCCTTGACCAGCCAGCCGAGGAACTTGCCCGTCCCATAGGCCGTGTCCGCAGCAAGGCGCCTTGGTTTCAGATCGAAGCGCTCTTCTGCTCGATCCAGCATCGTTTGTGTTGCGGCAACTTCATCGTAGGTGCGGGCCGGCGTCGCCTCGACATCCACGATTACGGCATTCTCGATATCGATGAGGTAGTTCAGCCCATACCCGAATTGCACGCGCTTGTTGGCCTTGGCCGTCCAGGCCGATTGGGGATCCGACGGCGAGATTACCTTGGGCGGCTGGCGCTCATAACGGCGCTGTCGTTTGCCCTCGGGTCCACCACTCTCATTGTCATTCTGGGCATCGCCTTCAGCCACCGTTTCGGCTTCGAGTGCTGCAAGATACTCAGCCACCGCACGCTTCTGCCGCTGTTTCTCAGTCCAATCGATTTCAGCACGCGCCTTGCCGTGATAACGGCTCGCGTTCGCCTCCATGACGCTCGCGTCCACGGCAAACCCCTCGCCCTTGACGAGACCCATCCCCATCGCAGCTATGACGACGCGCTCGAAAATATGGCGCAGGATGTCGCTCTCGCGGAATCGGTTCAGCCGGTTCTCGGAGAACGTCGAGTGGTGGGGAACCGCGTCATTAAGATCGAGCCGGCAGAACCACCTATATGCGAGGTGGAGCCTCACCTCCTCGCACAGTTTTCTCTCTGAGCGGATGCCAAAGCAGTAGCCAACGATAAGCATCCGGATCAGCAGCTCGGGATCGATCGAAGGCCGGCCGATGTTGCTATAAAACGGATCCAACTGTTCGTGCAGATCGCCGAGCACAGATGTCACGAAAACGTTGATCCGGCGCAACAGGTGGCCCTTCGGAATCATGTCATCGAGCCGAAATTCGTAGAAAAGGCTCGCTTGCTCTCGATACTTTCGCCCCATCATCGCCGAATCTTCCTGCCTTTCGCTCAATCAGTAGGAATCATCGTTGAATCCGTAACGCAAACCCTTTTTCGACGGCATCGACCCAAAGGCGACCTTCCACTGTGATGAAGGACGCGCGGTAGGTCGCCACCCAGGGGACCGAGTTTTCCGGAAGGCAACGTCGCGAAGCCCGGCGCCTAGGTAAAACTCCCGCGCCTCACGGCGCGGGACGACAAGGTTTCACAATCCAGCGCGCTAAACGCGCAATAGGATGAACCTGATGAGCGTGGCCAGCAGGAACAGGGCGCCAACGGCGAGGCCGCTCCGCACCGTCCTGAATTGATCCGAGCAAAGGTGCGCGTTGGATTCATAGAAGAAAATCATGAGCGCGATCCAGGCCAAGAAAATTCCAAAGGCCGTGTATTTGAAGTATTTGAACCTGTTGGGAAAATCTTTATCAAGCCAGGACGGTGCAAGTCGCGGATATAAGAGAAATACGAAAATAGCGAGTTCACCAAGGGCGAAAGGCTGCGTGTAGATCAGAGGCGTCGTCACGTCTATTTTGCATTTTCCGAAATGTGCGTATTCCGCCAAGGCGGCGTAGATCGACCAAATCAGCCAACCGACGAAGCTTATCGCGAGCGCACAGAACAGCAACGTTAGCAAAATTTGCGCTAACCCAGTCGGCGCGCGCTGTATCTGATAAACTTGTTGGTTCGAGTTCCCCCCACCCCATTTCGAAAAGTATTGCAGCGCCATGAAAACCGCCAGCAGCGCCGCCCATATCCATCCCCAGGGGTTGCCGACCAAGACGATGGGCGAGACGACGGACAGGATCACAACGCCTCCCGCCATCGCATAAAAAGCAAGCGTCGGTTTGGGAGGCGGGGGAGGCGTCGACGTGCTCTTGTTCAGATAAACTCCAGCTGCGGCCAACCACCAAACCCAAAATACAGCGGTCAAAATCACCTCCCAGTTCCAATGATCGGGGAGAAAAAACGAACCCGCCAGCAGGAGGAAAAGCCCGGCGAGGGCAAACCCTAAAGGAACGCCGATCCGCAAGCCGCCGAGGAATTTGTAAAACCTGTCTTGCTCGGTCGCGAACAGCTCCCCTATTGGCTCGTTCAAGCCGAATGGTCGATAGTCGCGGCGCACAAGGAATTTGGCGATTTCTCCCCAGTGCTTCTCGCCAATGGCTCCGCCGTGTCCGCCTGTGGCAAAGAGCTTCGACTGAGTGAAGTTGTTGTCGTTCAATGGCCAAGCATGCTCGCCCTTCTTGTCGGTGGCTGTTTCGTCGAAGCCGTCGAAGCCGGCGCCGCCGAGATCGGTGAAATATTCGAGGCTCTTGGGAAGGAGCGCGACGACCCAGTCCTCGCCTCCGCGAGCGTTGTGGAAACTTTCGACCTGCTTCTTCTCGCGCTCGTCGACCCAATTATACTGCGGATGAACGACGCAGCCTGCGAAGTACATTTTGCCAAAGCGCGCCCCCGGATAATCTTTCAATGCGCGGGCGCCAATATATGTGCCGTTGGAATGGCCAACATAATGCAGCCTCGCCGCGGGATAGGCGGCTTTGACGCTCACATAATTGTCCATGAACCATTCGACTTTGCTCCTGCGTATCCACGGCAAGACGAAGGGAAGCATGGGGAAATAGCCGTAGGTCTGGGTCCATGACGGGTAGAATTTTATTTTTTCCGACGCATTTTCTGGTTTCTGCGCGCCTTCCGTTTGCGACTCGGCCTCCGAAGAAGCGCTCGTAGGCGCGGCGTTCGCCAACGCCGACCCTTCTCCTATTTCCTTGGCTTTTCGCTTTTCGGCTTCGTTCTCAGCGTTCTTTTTGGCCCATTCCTCCTTAATCGCGGCGGCGACGCGATGGGTCCAGTAGCCGTCGTCACGGATGCCGTGCATGACAAAGACGACGTGCTCCACGTTCTCGTCGATTTCCGGCGGCGTATCGAGGAAATTCACCGGATTGCGCAGGGCTCCCTTTAGGACGGAGTCATCCGCCGGCTTTTCGAATTGCTCTCGAGTGCTCGTTAGCGCCGCCGTGAACAGGTTTTTGCGCGTCTCGTCGCCTGATAATTTGACCACCGCTCCATGGTCGCAGCTTTCCATTTCCAACATAAAATAATTCTTGCCCGACGGCGTCTTCACGCCCGCATCGCCGCATGGAAGCCACGCCCTCACGCCTTCGACGTCGAGGTCGACCTGATCCTGCGGAGAGACGAAATCGTCCAACGATCCTACAATCTGAACAACGAGCGGATTGATGGTCAGCGGCTTGCCGTCTTTCTTTCTGTCCGCAGGGTCGTCGAGCGTCGCGCCCAGCTTGTGTTCGTTGTATTTTTCGCGGAGGTCTGAGTTGTGCCAGCGCCGATAAGCCATCCACAACAAGCGCGTCTGCACTACGAATGGCGCGCCCTGGCGCATGTCCAACATCGTACGACCCGGCTGCCAGCTCGCCAAAGCGCCGCTGAATTCGCTCAATCGGCCGACGACGCCAAGGGCATTCAAACCAATGCTGTAGAACCAGCTGGTGCGCGGCGAGACGCTCCATCCCTTGTTCCAGCTCGCGAGGAGGATTAGACGCTCGACCTTTGGGGCCCAATCGCAAGGCAAGATTTCTTCATCCGGAAGGCCTTTCAACTTTGGTTGTTTTTTTCGTTGATCCAAGACCTTTTCGTACAATTCGTCGCGTCTCTTGAATTCCTGATCGTAATCTGGCGGATTGAGCGAACCTACAAGAAACACTCGCCTCAACATGTTGCCGCCCAGACTGTGGCCGATGAACACGACTTTGTCGTATCCGCCCAGCTTCTTGCTCCATATTTCGTCGAGATCAGCCACCAATCTCAAGACGATCTCATCGGCCCCGGTGGGATCCAGAGGATCGGAATAGGGCAATGTCGGCGAATAGATATCTACGTTCTCTTGTCCGAAGGCTTTTTGGACGGCGTGTTTGACATCCGCCATTTTCTCCGACGTCACGCCATAGGCGTGAAGCACGACGGCGAGCGTTGTCGCGCCCAGCAACGATGAGAACTCCGGGACGTGATAGTTCAGATTGAGATTGACGTCGCTCATCGAACCGACTCCGAATGATCAGCGGTCTGGGCCAAACTTGTCCCAATTTCGTGTTTGCAACAAGCCCAATATTGCGGTCCGCTACCTACGGAGGCCAAAGCATGAGTCGACCGCTCGAGCGAGGCCCATGGCGAAATTCTTTATAGTCAAAGACGTGCGTCTCAATTGCCTTGGCTTGATCGAGCGACATGGGATCGCCGCATGTTGCCCGAAACTACCTGCGGCGAGCGCAGTTCACAGTATGTCATCAAATACTGGATCTCGAAGGCTTGTGAAGGTCCGGAATTGGCGCTGAACGTAAGTGCTGGCACGGCTCTCTTCCGGCAGCTATCGGGGTCAATGCGGAAAACATATGCTCGCTGCGAGTTCTTCTCTCCATGACCCAAACCGGCCATTGGCCGGCCACTTCGAAGGTCGGCGACGGATGAAAAACGGATATTTGCTTAAGCCGCCTGAATGTCGCCAGTGCGCCAATTGTGGCTTCTCGCCTCGCCGAGAAATCGCGAGCGAACTCCTGAAAGTACCAACAATGCGATCCAATAAATTCAACCGTCGTCAAGGTCGCGGCCCGCGTCACGAGTTCTGCGTCAGCCCAGAGACGGCGACCAGCAGGATCGCTCCCAACACCAGGCCGATGACGCCAAGGGCAGAGAACACAAAGACCTGCCAGCCCTTGAGGTTCTTGCGCTCGGGATCGTTGAAGAATTCGGTGAGTTCCTTGTTGATCGTGATCACGGGCAAGAGCTGAGCCAGGCTGGCGCAAGAGCACCAGATTACTCCACGATTCTTCGCCGCTGGAACGGTCCACCAAAGCAGCAGCGCGCCAGCCAGCCAAAAGACGAGCACCCAAGGTATAACTTTGAAAGTATGCGAGCCCACGCCAAAGCCGGCCACGGAGCCGAGAGCGGTTTGAAGAATGCAGGAGCCTAGCCGGTTCTCCTTGCACGCCATCTCGCGTTCGCGCTCGCGGCGGAGAAAACGGATATCGTCGGCGGCGTCGCGATCGCCCGAGTTTGTGAATGCAGCCGCGAGTTGCGCGTAGGTCGCCGGACTATAGGCGGGATCGCGCCTTGCCCAATTGTCCCACCATTTCGCCTCTTGATCACCAATCCGCGGCCCGGTGTCTCCATCGGTTCCGCCAAGACGACCGAAAGTCAGGCCTTCAAGAAGGAGTTGGCCCTTCGCAGGCCAGACATTCATCGCATCCATCCGGTTGCCGATATGCACATTGCGCAGGTTCAGAGCGCCGGGTTTGCAGTCATTTCCCTTGCAGACGACGGATTCATGCGCGCCCCCGAGTTGCAGGTCGGCGGCAATCGACGCGCCCGATAAATCGAGTCCAGCCAGACCAGCGCCGCGCAGGTCGAGACTACCGCCAATACGGGCCAAGTTCATATAGACCTGACCGGCGTAATGGCTATCGTGCATGTCTATATTGCCGCCGGCCTGCAAGAAGGAGGCATCCAGCACGCCCTCGAAGCTGGCGTCAGGCATGAAGATATTTCCCTCCACCTTGGAGCCCATCAGAAGCACCTGGTTGTATTTGACCTCGCTGGCCTTGTACTCTCCCGGAGATCCGGCGCGACTAGCGAACTCCTTTACACTCTCGGCGGTCAGCGATCCCATTTGTAGATTGCCGCCGACCTTTAATAGACCGGCGATCAGCGGCCCGTCGAAACTGGCGCCGACCATTGAGACATTTCCCGCGACTGTTGCGCCACCAATATCCACCATTTTGAAACTAGAATCCCGCCACGGGTCTGATTGCATGATCAGATTGCCATCCACATGCAAGTTTTCGGCATGTAGTGCGCCCTCGAAATCGGCGCCGCTCATGTCGAGCTTTCCCTTGATTTTCGCGCCAGTGAGATTCACCTCGTTGAAGGTCGTCCTATTGTCCGCGCCGGATTGCATCGATAGATCGCTCCCGACCTCTATGGAGGAGGCGTTCAGCGTGCCATCAAAATGGGCGCCGGTCATGCTAACTTCGTTATCGACCTTCGCGTTGACCAGACTTACCCCCTTAAAACTCGTCGTGTTTTGAGCCAAGGATCCCATGACCAGATTGCCGCCGACCTGCAACAAGCTGGCGTCAAGCGTGCCATCGAAACTGGCGCCGGTCATCATGATCTGTCCCGCAATCTTTGCGCCGCTCAGGTACACAACCTTGAAGCTGGAACTGCCCATGACCAGATTGCCGCCGACCTGCAACATGCTGGCGGACAGCGGCCCGTCGAAACGTGCACCGGCCATGGAGACGAATCCGGCGATCCTCGCGCCGACCAGAAACATCCCCTTCTTGAAGCTAGTCTTGTTTTGCTGTTCGCCACCCATCAACAGATTGCCGCCGACCTCCAGGGCATCGGCGTTCAGCGTCTCATCGAAGTCCGTGCCGGGCATCAAGAGTTGCCCGTTGACCTTTGTGCCGGTCAGATTTACGGCATTCATAAATCTGGCGCTGGTCATGTCGACTTGTCCCGCGATCCGTGCGCTGCCAAGACTCACCGAGTTCTTAAAAACGGCGCCATTGTTCAGATTCAAATCGCTCTCGGAATGCAGACTGTCGGCCAACAATTCACCGCTCATCAGCGAGTCGCCGAGCTCGATCAGGCTGTCGGTCCGCATGCCTCTCAAATCGATTTTGCCTTCAATGCGACTGCCATCGATCTGAATTGCCCGAATTACGCTCGTATCCGTGAGATCGAGATTTCCGACAATCCGGGCGCCTTCAATGCCGACGCTCCCCAAGGGCGTCGCCTCCCGCCACGGGGCTCGCGTCAACAAATCTTGCAGAAAGCGGGCGGAGAGTTTGCGGCAGTCGTCTTGCCAGCGCGGGTCGTTCTCGTCCTTGGGATCGAGCCTTGGCGTGCGACAGCGAGTGTTGAAATCGGCTGCTTCGCCCTGCTTGATCTGCGACCAAGCCCAGCCCTCGGCGGTTTTGGGGTCGTCATAGAGCCCGCGCGCCGCAGTTGCGTCGAGCGAGCCCAGCGACAGCCCCAGGGCGCCCAATAGCGCCAATGAAAGCGAATACGAGCGAAGTAATAACGCGCCACCCATTCCACGCACTTTCCGCATAAGTTATTCGTCCTGACGGAAGGTGGACTGATTGTGAGCCTAAACCCACTCAATGGACTTAGTCAAAGTCGGGATAGAGCGGGAACTTTTGCAAACGGGATTTGCTATGCGCCCTGGATGGTCGCCCTTTGGGTCGGAAGCAGCTATTCAGCACCCGGTCGCCGGATGACCGCTCCTGGCGCATCCCGGAAATGCCGCCCGCCGCGATCGACGGCCGCTTATGGTGCCCAATCGGACTCTGGCAAGGCGCCCAACGTTGCGCTTAAGAGCTCAACCAATCGGCATTAGCTTGTAGCAATGGCCTCGTCCTCGATAGGCTCAATTAGGCCAGGATCATCGCCTCCCCGGCCCGACGCATTAACCCGCTTCGAGACCGGCCACATACGCAGAAGGTCATTTGGCGCGGGCCGCAAGAGCTCGACACCCGCCTTTCCGGTTATCCGCGAGCAGCTTCCTTCTCTGACCAAATTTCCAGAATCGGCTCGAGCAGAGTGGCCCACAGGGTTTGGTCCAACATGCCTCATTCTCGCGTAACCACGCCGATAACCGCCTGAGCGCCGGTCTGGACTTCCACCCTCTCAACCCGAACGATCTGGGTCACGCCGCGCTTCATCCGGTAATAAGTTTCGATCGCACTGTGCAACGCCCGTTCAAGTTTCGCGCAAGCGGTCGCCATCGCGATCATGTTGCGTTCGCCGATGCTGTGGGTTCGGCTGAGCACATTAAGCGAGGCCGTATGCAGACAGGCCGCGTGAATCGCGAGAGCCGCTTGGACTTCATTCTCGGGTTCCAAGCTCGCGATTAATTCTAAGGCCGCAGACAGACTAGTCGTCGTGCCAACACCCTGGCCAGGCAGTTTGGATGCTTCTATCAACTGCCGAAGGCTCGCCTCGACGAAAAGGGGCGAAGCCGTGGCAAATAGCTCCTTGAGCCGTGAGCGCCAGCCCGCAACATCTCCATCCGGAGCGACTGCGAAATGCCTTGCGTTTCCGTCAATTTTACGAACTTTGGCGACCATGGGGCGCCGCCGCCGTTTCATGGCAGGTGCCGGAACACTTACTTCGCGCGCCCGCTCACAACTCGTATCGATCATAGAATTTGCCTCCCGTCCAAATCGCCGCGTCAATCCTCTGGCCCATTTGCGCTCGACCTTGGCCTCGTTGGTGTATGCGCCGTCCTTATAGGACCCATTTCTGTCTCCAATGGGAGCCCCAGACCCCGGTGCCCCACCATGAAGGTGGCACCTTGTACGACCCGCTTCCTTGGGCTGTTGGCAAAGCTGCCCCTTCTTCGTTCGTGCGCCACACCTGTCGTTGTGCTGTAGCCGGTCGGACGGCAAGGCAGACATGGGGTTGAGTTCAATTTTCATTGGTACCCCCCCTGGCGCGCCATTTGGCTTTCCTTGATTATTTTTAAACTCGCCGAGCACGCGGCGGTCTAGCGTAACCATGCACTCAGGTCCAATTGCCTGAACGCTTTAGCCTGGGTGATATTCTTGACGTTCCGCGCGAAGGAAAAGCAATTGGTAAGCAGTCCGGGTTCA
>Ga0187883_10001517_pt1 | contig 14174 bp, 13 predicted proteins | sample June2016WEW_20_1_2_FD_132966 | JGI IMG/M metagenome (GOLD analysis project Ga0187883, IMG submission 132966) | Peatland microbial communities from SPRUCE experiment site at the Marcell Experimental Forest, Minnesota, USA - June2016WEW_20_10 | ecosystem: Environmental > Terrestrial > Soil >...
TCCCCAATCCAAAGCCGCTGGCTCAGCTATCAATACGCTGACAGGGACGCGCTCACAGATCTATTCGGCGGGGCCTTCAATCAACCTACTGACCAAGTACGGGCTCTTCTCGGTGCGCTACTATGAAGAGTTCGACGCGCATGCTACCCCGTCGGGCCGACAATTGATGTTCAGCCTTGAGCTCGCTTTTGGTTAGAGGAGCACAATGAAAAACACCAACGTGTGTGGCGATGAGTTCTTCGCGATCGGAAGGCGCGAATTCGTGCTGGGGACGACTGCGGCTCTGCTTCTTTCAGCGCGACTCGCATCCGCTCAAACCACTGCAAGCTCTCAGAATGCCCAGCCAAAAATCGTCTTTAAGGACGGTCTTGCTGTTCCGATTCCAGCCAATCCATCATTCGGCAAAGGCAAAGACAGAGCATTAGTGCTGGGTGGTGGCGGCGAGTATTTCGCTGCCTGGATGCTCGGGTTCGCATATGGCCTCAACGCCGGGGGTGTGCCGTACGAAATGCCTGACGTGGTTGTCGGCACTTCGGCCGGATCGGTCGTTGGCAGCGCAATCGCAGGCGGCCATCTCGCGCGGCTGACGAAAGAATTTGATTTCTTTGGTGCCTTTCCAAAGATTCTGGCTGCCTTGGTGCCAACGGCTGCTCCAAACCCAAGCCAAATTCGTGCTCGCGATCTCTGTCAAATCGCTCACGACGCCAGCATTGAGACAATCCAGTCGATTGGCCGTGGCGCCATGGCCGCAAAAAATCCTGCCGTCTCCAAGCTTCAAGACATGATCGAAGTCTTGACCGGTAATCGGTCGTGGCCAAGCCCCAAGTTTCATGGAACGACAATGGACTGCTACACGGGCGAGAGACTTGTTATTTCAGAAGCGAACAACATCCCGATCTCCCACGCAGCCTCAGCAAGCATGTCTCTCCCTGGCATTTTTGGACCAACGTGGATCGACGACCGGATTTGCATGGACGGCGGAATGAGTCCAACCAGCACCCATTGCGATCTGGTGGCTGGCGCGAAGCGAGCCCTGGTGGTCTCGCTCACCGACGGGACGAGTGGAAGCGGTCCGCGCTTTTCGAATATTCCCAACGCCATTCAACAAGAGCTCCGAGATCTTGAAGCCGCGGGAACCAAGACCCTTCTGATCGCCGCCAATCCAGGTCAGGTGGACCTGGTTTCGCCTGCTGAAATTGGTCCGGCACTGAAGGCGGGATATGACCGTGCGGTTAAAGAAGCTGATCGTGTGAAAGCGTTCTGGGCCTAAAGATTGAGGGCCGCACGTGCCAACACTGAACAGTTTCGGCATCCCGCGGCGTAATTTCCCATGCTACTGCCCGAGATGGGCGATGGCGTTGCGCAGCGGAGCGCTGGAAATCTGAATCAGGCCGCCGAATGGCCGGTCCAGCTCCATGATCAGAAAGATCGCACCTGAAACCGATAGCGCACAGAGGAACAGGGTAGCGATGACGGTCGCGTTATGGGGCGCGAAAAGGCCGAAGCTGAGAAAGATGATGGTTACCCAGAAAACCAGCAATACGAGAAACGGGATAGGGATCGAGCGGCCTCCCTGCTCGAACAGCAACCAGCGGGCCTGTCCAATATCGATGCTCATCTTCAGGGCTTGAGCCTGAAGAGAACGCTGAACTTCGTTTTGCGGAGAAAGTTCCTGGATCTTGTCGAAGAAGCCTTCGGCCACAGCCGAGTTCGGCGCCAGCTCCGCGCGTCCGGAACGGCTCTCCGGCCAGATCCGATCAATCATGCCAGAGACGGACAGCTTGAGCAGATCGCGAGCTTCTTTTGACTCTGGCCCGTAATGGGCGAGCACGCGATCGAGCAGAATGATATTGGCGGAGAGTTGCGTGAGTTCGTTTCTCTGCGCGTCGTAAGAACTCTTTGCCGAGTTGGTCAGCAGAGCGAGAACCAGGGCCGACATAGTCGCGGTCAGTGCCATCCCCAGTTTGATTACATCTTTGGAGTCCGCGCTCAGATGATGCTCAGGCAGAATAAGGCGAAGAGCCATACCCAGAAGTACGCCTCCAAAAACACACGCCATCACGATCCAACCGATGCTCATCGCGCTCACGGGTATTTCCTCCGAACCTCAGGTTGCGTTCTTTAATGAGCCGCTTGACCGCGAGAACTGATCGATTCCCCAGGCTACCGTGGCGCTTGCGAGCCCCAGAAATTAGGATACAGCAGCGAGAATCCAAACGTGATTGCATACCGCGGAGCCGGCCCGTCGCCCGACACGTTCCAAGCCGGATCGACGAAGCAGTTCACGTATTGTGGGCCAATTTTGAAGACTCGGCCAACTCCCGCATCGACTGGCAGCTGCTGCTTGTTCGTCTCCCAGTCGAAAACCATTTGTGGCTCAGACCTGACGAACCAGCCATGGCCAAGCTGGTAAGTAATGAACGGCTGAAGAAACAACGCGTTCGCAGCAGGGCGAGTGGCATCTCCCGCGAAGGAAATTGGATTTTGCGCTAGTATTCCGAACAGCCATTTGCGCGGCGCGAACGCCACCGCCGCTGCGGGTCCAGCCTGCCATTTACCCTGACCGGTGGTCAGGTCGCTAGCCGTGGGGAAAACAAAGGTAGGTCCCACTCCGAAGAGCAAGCTATGACCTGCATCAAGCACTGCGAGATCGACGAAGCGAATGTCGCCGAACCCCGTCAATGACCCGAGCGGAAGTGGTAGCGTGACCGCAGCGGGAATCGTCAGCAGTGATAGCTGTGGGAACGGCAGCAACCGATATTGCGGCAGAGGCATACCGACGGCGATCGAAAACAGATTGCCCTGCCCACGCAATTGGCCCTGGAAAGCGGGCGCGTATGCATCCTGCAGTCGAATCTGAAAGATACTCGAAATCGGCGCGTTCGCCTGATTGATCAGGTCTGCCTGCGAGAGACTGGTTGCATTGCCACTGTCAGCCTGCGCGACACCTGCTCCTATACCAACTCCTACCAACAAAGCCAGGATCAAGGCTATTGCGTAATTACTCATTACCTTAAGTATCGGAATCGCGGGTTTTATCTGCCACGTGCTGACTTGCGGATTGGCTCATCTGCATTCCCACCAGCCGCGCAACCAGGATCGCCAGGTAAAACTGTCCCGTGATGCCTTCTGCGACCGCCGCGTAGCGGGCTTGCAGAGTCAACGGAGTGATGTCGCCGAATCCGATGGTCGAAAGCGTCGTCAAGCTGAAGTAGATGAGAACCGGGATAGTCTGTTGCTCCGAAGCAGGACCCCCGGCACCGAAGCTGAAGGCGTTGGGCTGCAGGTCGTGAAGTACGATGTAGAAGAGCCCAAATGTCAATCCGAACAGCAGATAGGTCGAAATCGACATGCTGATGACTTCCCGCGTGACCTCTTTCTGCTTCAACACGGCGCGCAACTCATTCCACGTAATGAAGGCAAAGAGCAGGAGCCACAAAATGGAACCGGCCAGATAGAGCGAACGGCTTGGTGCGAAGGTAATTGCGAATCGTTCAGCAATCGCGGGAACTCCCAAGGTCCAGGCAATGATGCTTCGCCTCCTCCTTTGGGCCAGGAGGGTTTCCCGGTCGCCCACCAACTCATCGACGTCGATGTTGTAAAGGGCCAGCAGAAGGAGCACCAACATCGCGGTGCTGAACATGATAGCGCCAGCTCCGGAATCGCCGATCAATGGTCGCACCAGAAACGCGGCGGTGATCGCGGCGAGTAGCACGGTATGCCTGCGCGGCGCGAGACGAAGGCGGATTTCCTTTCGCAATTGTCCTAGAAGGCTGGCCTCGATTGACATATGCGCGCAGTCCCGCCGCTACGGCCTCATTTGATGCTGTTCTGAAGCTTGACCATGCTCTGTTGGCTGACCTTGATGAATCCTCTACGAGGGCGATCCAGATCCATGGTGACGAGAATTACCAAAGTAATGATCAGAGACATCGTCACCGTCACCGAGAGATTGCGCCAATCTCCTATCCCACAGCCGAATCCCACAATCCCCATGGCCAGAATCGCCACAAAAAAAAGGAGAAGCAGAACTGACTCGGGCACGTGATTCTGTCTTGCGATGTCACGCTTGGTGTGGAGATCGATGACTTCGTTGAGCGAACTAATGAATAACCCCACCGGGATGGAATGAGGATCCTTATTCACCGCATCCATCGCTTGCGACCAAAGCTGTGCCTGCAACTGGTCGGTCTGATCGTTAACTTCATCCAGCTTCTTCTGGTCCACTCCGGCAGCATAGTATTCCAGGCGGTTGGCAACGTAGTCTTGCAGCAGTTTGACCACCTTGACCTGATAGGGTTCCGCGAGCGCCTGCGAGCGAAGGTAGGTAGTGTCTATCGCATTGGCTTCTTCGAGAACCAATTGTTTTCGAGTGTCGAAACGCGATTCTGCCATTGCGAAAGAAAAGGCGAGCAATAGAGCAAGCAGACCAATCATCGCGCCCTGTAAGGTCGTGAGTTCAGACTTCGCAGGGTCCTCAAGGCCGGCCCGAATCACGCGCCCGCAACGAAAACCCACTTCTGTCGCGACCAGCAGCAGTCCGAAAAGCACGGCAACGACGAGGAGCTCGCTCCGTTGATACAGGAATTCATCCACGGCTATCCACTTCCTATCGAGCAACGCTTGGGCCAGAACGCGCCCTCAGGTCGATGCCGCATCCTGGCTATTCTCACCTATAGACCTCCATCCAGCTTCCAAACTAATCGTTTCATTTGGCCCGCTCAGGAAGCCCAACGACGCGAGGTGAAGGTGGATGGCTTCTCGCAACTCTCCTAAGACGCCGACCTCGATTGACATATGCACCTAGTCCCGCCGCTAAGGCTTCTTTTCGGCCTCCGCACGGATGGCGGCGGCGATGCCGGCGCTCACCTTAGCAATTGCCCGGCTGTGCGCGGCGGCCAGCGCGTCGAAGCCTTGACCCTGCACGGGCTCGCGAGCGACGGTGCGGCCCGAGCGCGATTCACCGCCCGCCGTTTTGCGCACGGTCCACACTGCTTCGACGAGCGCCGCGTCGCCTTGAATCGACTCGAAGCGCTGAACGTCGATCGTGACCCTGTAGTCCGGCGTGAAGTTAGCCAGCTGTGCCGTGGCCACGTTTGGTGTGCCCAGCAGGACGACCAGATCGCCGGCGACAGCGCGCGCGATGGCGTCGTTCAACGGCGCGACCCACCGATTAAATTCATCGACGTCGACGCGGTTCGGTGCGACCTGAACCACAAACTCCGGCTGGTCCACCGAAGCGGGTATCGTGACCGGACCGACCATGACCGCGGCGCTCGTCGCCGGCGTGCCGTCTGCTGTCGCCGTGGAGGCCAACGAGTAGAACCGCGCCGGCGCCGTGCTGCATCCGGCCACTGCTACCAACGCGATCGAGATCAGTTGCGCGATACGCCGTGCCATCACTTCGCCTCCCCCTTCTTGCCGCGAATGAGCGCTTCGGGATGGCGCTCGAGATAGTCTGCGAGCACGCGCAACGATCTGGCTGCACGGCTCACCTCCTGCAACGTGCTGCTGAACTGCTGGACCTGGGCGGAATTCGGCTCGGTGAGGTTGTTGGTGTTCTCGAGCGTGCCGCGCGCGCTCGCCAGCGTGCCTTGCAGGGTCATCAGCGTCTTGTCCAGCTGGGTAATCGCTTTGCGGAGGTCATTGCCGATCTCCTGGAAGGGTACCTTGTCGAGCTTCTTGATGATGTTCTCGACGGTGGCCTCGGTTGACTCGAGCTGCCCCGGAGTGGTCGGTAGCTGCACGGGTTTCTGCGACCAGTCAACCGTCGCGGGGGGTGCACCCGGGAAGAAGTCGAGCGATACGTACACGGCCCCGGTCAACAAATTCCCCGTCTTAAGCTGCGCACGGACTCCGTGGGCCACCAGGCTGTTGATCAACTTCCTGCGCATGGTCTCGAGACTTTCGCCGGGCTTCAGGTCCAGGATCTGGACTCCAAGTCTCTGCGCGTCCACATGGATAATCACCGGCACCGAGAACTCGAAGGTCTTCAAGTCGACTTGCGCGCGAACATCCTCGACCTCGCCTACAGGAATGCCGCGAAACTCGACCGGCGCGCCGGGTGCCAGCCCCCGCACCGAGTCCTTGAAAATGAGCTCATAGGTCTGAGGATTTCGGGGAGGCGGGTTAAAGGCCTGGGCCCGGTTGGCGGACAGGGTGAAGACGGTGTTCTCCTCGGCGGGCGGCAAGACCGGATCCGTCGCGGCCGTCTCGAACGCGATACCGCCTATCAGAATCGACAAAACCGACTGCGTCTGCACGGTGAGACCGTTTGCCGACAGCGACACATCGACTCCGCTGGCGTGCCAAAAGCGGGTGTCCGGGTTGACGTACTGGTCGTACGGCGTTTGCACGAACACCCTGACAGTCAGATTCTTACCGTCCTTGTCGAGTTCGTACGACGCGACCTGGCCTACCTGCAGCCGCCGGAAGTATATCGGCGTGCCGGTATCCAGCGAACCCAGGTCGGGGGTCTTCAGGATGAAAAACCGGCCGGGGATTTCTCCGGTTATCACCGGCGGCGTTTCGAGCGCCACGAAGTCGCTCTTGGTCTCCTTCGAAGAGCCAATCTCCACGCCGATGTAGGCCCCTGAGATGAGAGTGCCCAGCCCCGTCACGTTGGCGCCCGATATCCGCGGCCGCACGACCCAGAACTTCGTGTCTTCGACCAGAAAGCCTTGCGTCCTGGGAGCCATCTGCGAGGTGGTGATCACGCGCTGGTGGTCCTCCGACAGCCGGATATCTGTGACGGTGCCGATGTCGACCCCGTTGTAGTGGATCTTGGTTTTGCCGGCTTCCAGCCCTTCCGCAGATCGGAAAACGATCGTGATCTTCGGCCCCTCGCCCAGGACCCTCGTCACTGCCACCCATGCGCCGACAATCGCCGCCACAATCGGGATGACCCAAACCAGAGAGAGCCGCGTGCGTTTCTTGGGCACACTCCTCGACTGAGGGACAGAAGGGAGCGGTGGATCGCGATCAGGCATAAGTAACCTCTTTCGAACTTGTGGAATCCCAGATCAGCCGCGGATCGAACGACTCGACCGCGAGCATCGTAAACACCACCACCGCCGCGAAGAAGATCAAGCCGGGCCCCGGCTCCACCGACATAAGCGGCTGGAGCTGAATGAGGGCCGCGGTGAAGGTATCGACAAACACGTCCACCATCGACCACCGTCCGATGAACTCGACCATCCTGTACATCCGGACCCGCTGCCCATTGTTCGCGACCGAGCCCTGCTGCGCCGTGATTAGCAGATATCCGAGCGCCAGGATCTTCGCGCTCGGGATCATGATGCTTGCGACGAGCACGATGATCGACAGCGGCCATCCCGTCGGCGACCAGAGCAGCACTACCCCTTGCATGATGGTGTCGGACTCGGCGCCTGCCGCCGTGGTCGTTGTCAACACGGGAAGCACGTTCGCCGGGATGTAACAGATCGTCGCTGCTAGCAGGTATGCCCACGTCCGCTGGAAGCTGGCGGGCTTGCGAAACGCGAGCTCCTCGTCGCAGCGCGGGCACCGTCCTTCGTGATCGCCGGGCGCGGGACGCGAGAGCAGGCCGCAGCCTTCGCAGCTTTGCAAGCCTTGCTGCATCGCGGTCATGGCGGTCGGACTCACGACGTTTCCTCCGCCACAGTGTTCCCGTCGGCGTCGCTCCACGCTTCGTCCGCCCACTGGACCCTCTCCCACACTTCTCGGGAGTCGAAGCTGGCCGACATCCCGGCCAGGATGAAGACCAGCACCCAGAGCACGAACAGCGCCATTCCCGGAATCACCGTCGCGTAATCCGCAATCTTGACCAAGGCGACCAGCACGCCGACCATCATCACCTCGATCATGCTCCAGATGCGGGTCGTCGGGTGATAGCGCAAGAGCGTTCCCACCCATCTCGGCGGGCGTTCAAGCCGCGCGCCAAGCACGATCGCCAGCATCAGGCCTATTTGGAGCGCCGGCGCGACGACGGCCGTGAACAGCACCAGCACTCCGACGATCTTCTGCCCATTATCCCACAGGTGCTGGGCGCCTCCGATCACCGTGGTCGAGGCATCGCGCCCGACGATCGTCAGGCCGAGCATGGGAACAGAATTCGCGACAATGTACAGCACCACCGCTGCGAGCGTCAGTGCGAGCGTTCGGTTGAGCGAGTCCTCACGATGCCGCCACAGCTCCTTGTTGCATCGCGGGCATCGCGCGGACGCGCCCGGCGCAAGTTCCGGGATGCGCTGCAACAGGTCGCAGTGCAGGCAGGCTATGAGCGAGGTGTCCCCGACCGGCTGGTTATAACTCATTGCGGGATTGCTTCTGACGGAGATTCCCCAAGCCTTTCGGCGATGCTCAGATATCGAAGGCTCATAATGCACCAGATGGTCATGGCCGCATGCAGCACAACCGCCGGCCACAGAACGATACCGACCGGCTGCGACCGGATGCCGGCAGCCCCAAGGATAATAGCCACACCGAGATTATAGAGCACCATCGCTGCCACCAATCCTCTCGCCGAGCGGCTTTGCGTATCGCCGCGCGCAAGCCAGAATGCTGCTCCCAGCGTAAGCAACGCGGCCCCGCCGACGCGCGCCACGGTCAAGCCGGCGAGTGTCTCCAACGGCGCGCCGAGCAGGAGCGCCACCGCTGCCGAGGGGAAACTCAGCAGCGCCAAGCCGGCGCCTGCTTCTATCACCGCGGTCGCGCTCTGCAGAGCGTCCACTGACGAGGAACTGTTGAACAGGGCGCCCGCGGGTTTCATAACTGCTATTGCCTGCCCGCCTAGTCCCTTGCCCGGGCGAGTCGCTCCGCAATGATCTTTCGGTCCGCGTCCGTCAACTGCTCGGGCCCGAGGTTGAAAGTCAGCTTGTCGATCGTGCCGGTGAAGCGGAACGGAACCTGGTAGTCGTTGTTCACCGCCGTGCGCGTATCGCTCCCAACGTCGAACGTCTCGTCTATCGACATAAGTAACGGAATCGTGTGCGGGATCTTCTTGCGAGCTATCTCATTGCCATCGACCGTAAAAACTCCCGTGCCACCCTTGCCGGGCCCCGGTCCGTCGTATTTGAAGTCGAACACTATTGTGTGCTTGCCGGGCTTGAGTGCATCGGCTAGCAATCCGCGACCTAACGGTCCCCCCTCCCATCGGTAGTGCGTCAGGTCGAGAAGGTTGTAATCGAAGATCGGCTTGCCTTTGAGCAGGTAGAGGCCGTAGCCGCCGAAGCGTCCGCCCATAGTCACGATCATTCCTTCCGCCCCGCCTTTGGGGATCGCCACGTCGGCGGTGATGGTGTAGTCCCTGTCTAAGATGCTCGGAGCATTACCGGGCGGGATCCCGGAAATCTCGCCGGAGTAAGTGAAAACAGTTCGCCCGGCGACCGCGCTAGGTCTCGGGGTTACGGCGCGCGCGAACCCCGAGTTATCCAGGGGCAGGACCTGGTACTTTGCGGCCTCAGTCAGGAACAACGCCTGCATTTCTTTGAGCTTGTCCGGCATTTTCGCGGCGAGGTCGTTGTATTGCGAGTAGTCGTCGGCGATGTTGTAAAGCTCCCACTTGTATTCGTTCATGGAGGGCATAGCCGCGCCCAACATCCACGGTGGAACCGGTGGCATCGTGGATGCGATCCAACCGTCATGGTAAATCGCGCGGTTGCCGGCCATCTCGAAATACTGCGTATCGTGCTTTGACGGTGCGTTGGCGTTTGCCTTGTCGAACGTGTACGCCATGCTCACGCCTTCAATTGGCTTCTGCTTGATCCCGTTGACCTCTTCGGGTGCCTTGATGCCGGCGGCTTCAAGGATCGTCGGCACTATGTCGATGACATGGTGGAACTGGCCGCGGATACCACCGACATCGTTGATGTGACCGGGCCATGAAATGGCCAGTCCCTGCCGGGTGCCGCCGAAATGCGATGCTACCTGCTTGGTCCACTTGAACGGAGTGTCGAACGCCCAAGCCCATCCCACCGACATGTGCGGGGAGGTTTTGTCCGAGCCCCAGTCGGCATAGTGCAGTAGCTGCAAAGGCATGGGAACGTCTAGTATGCCGTTGTAGGCGGTCATTGTGTTAAACGTGCCCTCCAGCGTGCCTTCGGGGCTGGTGCCGTTGTCACCGCAGATATAGATGATAAGAGTGTTATCGAGCTTGCCCTCGTCCTGAACCTCCTGGATCACGCGACCTATCTCGTTGTCGGTGTATGCGGTGTAGCCAGCGAAGACCTCGGCCTCGCGCGCGTACAGTTTCTTTTGCAAGACTGAGAGCGAGTCCCACTTCGGTAGCTTTGCGCCACCATACGCGGCCTGCCCGTCCGGCCATGGGGTAAGCTCGGTATTCGGCGGGATAACGCCCAGCCGCTTCTGGTTGGCGAAGATCTCCTCGCGCAACTTTTCGTAACCCATGTCGAACTTGCCTTTGAACTTATCGATCCATTCCTTGGTCGGCTGGTGCGGCGAGTGGCTGCCGCCGGGTACGTAGTAGAGAAAGAACGGCTTGTCGGGCGCGGCTGCGTTCAGATCGCGCATGTACCTGATGGCGTCGTCCGCCATATCGGTGGTGAGGTTGTAGCCGGGTTTGCCGACCCACGGAAACACCGGGGTCGTATTTCGAAAGAGATAGGGCGTCCACTGGTCGGTTTCTCCGCCCATGAACCCATAGAAATACTCAAAGCCCATTCCGACCGGCCATTGGTCGAAAGGCCCTGCGACGCTGTATTGAAAACCAGGGGTGTTATGCTCCTTGCCAAACCATGACGTGGCATAACCATTCTCTTTCAGGATCTCGCCTATGGTGGCGTTATCTGGCCCTATGATGGAGTCATAACCCGGGTAGCCTGTGGACAGCTCGGTGACCACGCCGAAACCCACTGAGTGATGATTGCGGCCAGTGATCAGAGCGGCGCGCGTGGGCGAGCACAGCGCAGTGGAATGGAACTGCGTGTAGCGCAATCCGGCCTTGGCGATACGATCCATCGCGGGCGTCGGGATGACGCCGCCGAAGGTGCTCGAAACGCCGTAGCCCTGGTCGTCGGTCATGATGAGCAGGATGTTGGGCGCGCCCTTGGGCGGCACGACGCGCGGCGGCCACCACGGCGTGGAATCCTTAGCGCTTTCCTTGATCACGCCGCCGAACGGCATCGGTGGCGGCGGGAGTTGTTTCCCGTCAAGCGTCACGGTGGCGCTTGGCGAACCCGGTACGCCCGTGATTTGCTGGGCCGAAACTGGGGTTGAACCGAAGAGACCGGCGGTAATCAGCAGAGCAAGTACCGTCAAAGTCGCAGCAGTCTTCTGGCGTCGAGCGTTCATGAGGCGATGCCCTCCCTCGTCAATCGGTTCGAAATCGGTCACTCCTGTGCGACAAATTCGTTCGAGTGCGCGGCCAAAGCCACTCTGCACTTTCCATCAAGTCTTTAGCGACCCGAGACCGTCCGCGGCCCGCATAGTCGGCCGCGCTCCCTAAGCACCCCATCCTTGCGCCGCGTAATACCCGCTCACCTGGTCGACAATCTGCTTGGCCGTCTGATCGGCCAAAAACCCCGTAGATGATGTCACATTCTTCACGCCGCCGGCCGCCACGTTCACGGCCAAGGTTGTTGCTGCTGCAGCTCCCCCTGCCGCTGCACCTGCAGGCCCGGTGATTCCCGCTCCTGGCATGTAGCCGCTGTCCGCATGAGTGCTAAAATCCATCACTTGCTGGGAACCTTGGTCTGTCTTCTGGTAGCCTTGAACTACGGTATCGAGCGTAGATTGACCAGCGCCCAGCCCGATAACCATCCGGCGAAGTCGATTGCCCTCATTGATGTCGGTGAAATTGCCATCGATGATTAGTACGTTACTTCCGGTGGGTGGCGTACCGCGGCTCAGACATGTTGTGGTGATGCCCTTGTTTGTGAGGTTTGCCGCAACCTGCACACATACATTCTGCGCTGTCTGGTCAGCGAGCTGAATTTGTTGGTCGGTCTGATTAGCACCCGACATTGCTACGTATGCCCTTCGGAAAATGCCCTGGTTCATAGTGACTTCAGAAGGATCGACAGCAAACGGGTAGATGACGATCGCTGAGGGCCGCGCGGTGCTGATTGGCGCCTGATAGGATTGTTGGGTCGTTTTGGCGCCGGCACAACCCGCCACGATGATCGCGAATGAAAAGAGCATTGTCCTCAAGCCCGTTGAATTCATCGATTTTCTCCTCACTGGAAAGTGTTCACTCCGCTTAGACCAATTCTGAACAATCGCCCCAGACATTTCCCTTGACACCACATTCTGCATCGCGTGGACGGTTGCGACTATTGTACCAAAGTACAATATCTCTCCCCGGGAAAATGCGCGAATCTACGTGCACTTTTGGATGAAACGCGCGAAGACGGACTTCAAGCTTCAGCTCACGTCTGGACGAGCCGACGCCGTCGCCTTGATCAGACTCGATGCGAAAACCCTGTGGACGGTCCCTTATTCGAATGAAAAAATCAATTGTAGGTGCCTCTCGGGCCGCCGTCGCGGCGCTAGCACTGCTTTGCCTGCTCGTTTCGACCGCTCAGGCCCAGGCCGCAGCCGACCCGCTTCCGTCGTGGAATGAAGGACCCGCGAAACAGGCAATCATCAAATTTGTCGCGGCGACCACGACCGAAGGCAGCCCGCAATTCGTCTCTCCGGGCGCTCGATTTGCCACCTTCGATCAGGATGGTACGACCTGGGTCGAGCATCCAATTTACACGCAAGTAGTGTTTGCGCTTGACCGGGTCGTAGTGCTCGCGCCAAAGCATCCGGAATGGAAAACGACCGAGCCGTTCAAGTCGGTGATCGCCGACGATCGCGAGGCGATGGCGAAGTTCACGACCAAGGATCTGGAGAAGATTGTTTTCGCGACCCATACCGGGATGACCACCAGCGAGTTCTCAGCGATCGTGAAGGACTGGATCGCGAAAGCGCGGGATCCGCGTTGGCATCGGCTCTTCACCGACCTGGTGTACCAACCGATGCTGGAGGTCATGCAATATCTGCGTGCCAACGGCTACAAGACATACATCGTCACCGGCGGCGGTCAGGACTTCGTTCGCACGTACGCGGAGCAGACCTACGGCATCCCGCCCGAACAAATCATCGGCTCGGCGCTCGAGGCCGAGTTCAGCTACAACGATGCCGGCAACGCGATCCTGATGCGACCGCCCAAACTGCTGGTCAACAACAACTTTTCCGGCAAGCCCGAAGACATCTACCTGTTCATCGGCCGTCATCCGCAAGCCGCGTTTGGCAACTCGACTGGAGACCGCGAAATGCTGGAATACACGCAGGCAGGTGGCAAGGGCGCCTTGATGATGCTGGTCCTACATGACGATCCAACCCGCGAGTACGCCTATGGCCCAGCCGAAGGCCTGCCTGCGAGCAACGTGGGCACCTTTACCCAAGCGCTCTACGACGAAGCCAAAGCCAGGGGCTGGAACGTAATCAGCATGAAGAAGGACTGGAACCGGATTTTTTCCTTCGACAAGTGAGCCGCAATTTTCGGCGGCGAAACCTTGGTTGTCGGTTGTCGCGCCGTCAGATCGCCGTTCCGTTCTCCTGCTTCCCGACCGCAGACACCGTCCATTGCTCGAAAAGGCTGTAGCCCAATGCCACCAGCGTCGGTCCAAGGAACATGCCGATAACGCCGAAGGCCAGCGCTCCACCTAACACTCCAAGCATCACGAGAATCATCGGCGTCGAGCCACCACGGCTGATGAGAAGCGGCTTCACGACATTATCAAGAGTCCCGACCATCACTCCCCACGCCATGATGAAGACCGCCCACGCGGTCGAGCCTTGTCGATACAGCCAGAACGCCGCCGGCGCCGCGACGATAGGTGGTCCTCCAGGTACCAGGGACAAAAGAAATGTGACGAATCCCAGCGACACAGCGCCCGGCACCCCGGCGATAGCGAAGCCAATCGATGCGACCACGCCCTGAAGGAGCGAGGTTCCGAGAATGCCGTAAACGACCGCGCGAATCGTCGCTCCGGCGAGATCGAGAAGACGATCGCCTTTCTCCCCGGCGATCCGATGAAGCGCAGCATGGAGTTGCTTAGCAGCGGCATTCCCGTCGCGATAGAAAAAGAACGCGATAATCAGACTTAGAATGATCTGAAAGATTCCCTTGGCAAGCGCATGCCCGCCCCACAGGACGATTGTCTTCGCAGCGGGTAACAGCCTGGCCA
>Ga0187883_10001518_pt1 | contig 14173 bp, 8 predicted proteins | sample June2016WEW_20_1_2_FD_132966 | JGI IMG/M metagenome (GOLD analysis project Ga0187883, IMG submission 132966) | Peatland microbial communities from SPRUCE experiment site at the Marcell Experimental Forest, Minnesota, USA - June2016WEW_20_10 | ecosystem: Environmental > Terrestrial > Soil >...
ACCGAGCCGATCACGTCGGCAGTTTTCTGCGCCCGCCTGAGCTATTGGAAGCGCGCCGCAGCGCCGCGCAAGATCCCGAACGCCTGCACGCCATCGAAGATCGCGACATCGAGCGCGTTCTAGCCAAGCAAAAGGAACTCGGCTTCGAGATTTTCACCGACGGTGAATTCCGTCGCCGCAATTTCATGAGCGATTTCACCGACGCAGTCGAAGGTTTCGATCTGGGAGACGCCGTCGCGCGGTCTTGGAAAGCCGGCCAGGAAAAAGAAGCCCCCGTCAGCAGCGTCACCGGCATCGTCACCAGAAAACTCCGCGCCGTCGAGCCCCTCACCGGCCGCGAGCTGCCCTTCCTCAAAAAACACAGCCCCGGCAACATCAAAATGACGCTGCCCAGCGCCACGCAATTTCCCGCCATCTCCTTCAAACGCGGCGTCACCGACAAAGTTTACCGAGATCATTCCGAATTGCTCTGGGACATCGTCGCCATCATGAAAACGGAACTGGCCAGGCTCTCCGCCGAAGGCGTGAAGTACATTCAGATTGACGCGCCGCGCTACAGCTATTTCATGGACCCCAAATGGCGCGAGTGGATTCGCACCGAGATGAATATCGCGCCGGACGCGCTGCTCGATGAATCCATCCGCGCGGACAACGCCTGTTTTGCCGCCGCCAAACGCCCCGGCGTCACGCTGGCTATGCACCTCTGCCGCGGCAATAATCGCAGCCACTGGTACGCCGAAGGCGGTTACGATGCCATCGCCGAAAAGCTTTTCGCCACGATGGCCGTGGATCGTTTCCTGCTGGAATACGATGACGATCGTTCCGGAACGTTCGAACCGCTGCGGCTGGTCCCGCGCGATAAGACCGTCGTCCTCGGCCTGATCAGCTCGAAAAAACCGCAGCTGGAAATCGCGGATGACATCGCACGCAGAATCCACGAAGCCGCGCGCTTTTTCCCGCTGGAAAATCTCGCGCTCAGCCCGCAATGCGGCTTCGCCTCCACCATGGAAGGCAATCTTCTCACCGAAGAAGAACAGTGGGCCAAGCTGCGCCTTGTTGCCGACGTTGCTCGCCGCGTCTGGAGCTAAAACGGCACCACGATGCGAAGAACTGCGTGGCTTGACATTCGCAAACTGGAGGAGAAGAATCCACACGAAGTAAATCGTACAAATGCGCAATAAACGCGCATTGTGTGCTCGCAGGCAATCCGCGGCATTCGACTCGCGATCCACGTTCGCAGAGGAAGGTGCATCAATGCTCTCCACTCCCTACATTGACGGGAAGGCCATCGCAGTTTCGCCCTCCGCGATGGCAGACGTTCTCAACCCCGCCAATCAGAAACCATTCGCTAAAATCTTCATGGCGCAGGAACAGCACATGCGCGCTGCGATTGATGCCGCGCACGCTGCAAAGGCGGCCTGGGGAAATTCGCCCGCCGCGCTGCGCGAAAAGATTCTTCATCGCGCTGCCGACGAACTGGAAGCAGCCACCACCGAGATGGTCGATTTGCTAATCGGCGAGGGCGGCTCCACGTTCGGCAAAGCCCATTTCGAGGTGCCATTTGCTGCGAATATGCTGCGCTCCATCGCGGGAGAAGCGCGGCGAGTGCAAGGCGACGTTTTTCCCTCCGACGTTTCCGGATTGCTCTCGCTTGCGATCCGCCGCCCGCTCGGAGTCGTCGCGGGTATCTCCCCATTCAATTTTCCGGTGGTGCTTGCGCTAAAAAAAGTCGCGTTCGCTCTGGCCACCGGTAACACTTTCGTCCTGAAGCCGTCCGAAGAAACTTCGCTGGTGGGCTTGAAGCTCGCTGAAATATTTGAGAGGGCCGGCCTGCCTCCGGGCGTGCTCAACGTCGTGCCGGGCGACGGTCCCACGCTCGCCCGCGTGCTGTTCGATGATCCCCGTGTGAAATTGATTTCTTTCACCGGATCCACAGCTGTCGGCCGACACATCGCCGTCGAATGCGCCAAGAAAGGCAAGCGCGTAATTCTGGAAATGGGCGGCAAAAGCCCGCTCGTCGTCCTGAAAGATGCGGACGTGGATTACGCCGTGGACACCGCCTGCTTCGGCATCTTCATTCACCAGGGACAAATCTGCATGGCCGGCTCGCGCATCATCGTCGAAGCGCCGATTTATGAAACTTTTCTGCAGCGTTTCGCTGCCAAAGCAAAAACTCTGCAGGTCGGCGATCCGCGCGACCCGCACACAGTCATCGGCCCGCTGATCCGTTGCTCGCAATGCCAGATGATTGACCGCAAAATCAAGGAAGCCGTCGCTGCCGGCGCGCGCGTCCTCACCGGCGGTACCTACGAAGGCAATTTTTATCAGCCGACCGTCGTTGCGGACGTCACTCCCAGCATGGCTGCCTTCCGCGACGAGCTTTTTGGCCCGATCGCGGCCGTCAGCCGCGCGGACGACGCCGACCACGCGCTCGCGCTCGCCAATAATTCATCCTACGGCCTTTCGTCCGCCGTGCTCACCAATGATCTGCAACTCGCGATGCGTTTTGCGCTCGAACTCGAAGCCGGCATGGTGCACCTCAACGGCCCCACCGTGCACGATGAGCCCACAGTTCCATTCGGCGGCGTGAAAGATTCAGGCAGCGGCCGCGAGGGTGGCCGCTGGTCGGTGGAAGAAATGACCGAAGTGAAGTGGGTAACAATTCAAATGGGCCGCCGCCACTATCCGTTTTAAGAATAATGTTCTGCGGGCTTGCAACAAAGCGAAAATCTTGACGGGTGGGAACCAATGTCAGGATTTCCGCTCACGAAAAAATCAGTTGCGAAGCGCAGCCCATGCCGATCATCCGGTCGTAAATTAAATCCAGGGTCATACGAATCGGCGTGAGCACGCTGCGCTGTTGACGAATCAGCTCGTGTCGCGCGGCGAAAGGGATCGGGTGGGTGAATCCTTCCAGCGCCGCGGAATCGCCGTGGTGCACCAACTCTGCCACCGCTTCGCGCAATGATACCAGGGTCGCCCCGTCTCTACCCGAAGTTTGTGGTTCGGATCCCTGACCCGCCATTTGCCTTCGCGAATTCAGGCAGGCGCCTTGGTTCTTGTCGAGGCCGATTATCGAAATAGCGTGCGCCTATCGCCCAATTAATGTATCCTGCGCCGTTTCCATGCCATAGTGCAGGAGAGCTTCGGTGTCTCGCCCCACTACTCACAAATCCGTCAAACGCACGAATCGCCCCGCCCCATCGACGACTCCCGCAGTTTCCGCCGCCGCGCCGCCCACTCCCTCGGCGCAAATTGATGCGCTCACCGGCGATCCCGATTTCATGACGTCGCTCGCTCGCGGCCTCGCCGTGATCCAGGCCTTCTCCCAGAAAAAACGCCAGCTTACCATCTCGCAAGTCAGCAACAAAACCGGCTTTTCGCGCGCCGCCGTCCGCCGCTGCCTTTACACTCTCGCCAAGCTCGGTTTCGCCGGCTCCGACGACAATCGCCATTTTTTTCTGCAGCCGCGCGTTTTAGCGCTGGGCCATTCCTATATTTCTTCCATGCCGCTCGCCACCGCCGCGCATCCCATCCTCGAACGCTTCAGCCGCATCATGCACGAGTCCTGCTCCATCGCCACTCTCGATGGCCTCGATGTCGTTTACGTCGCGCGCGCCAACGTCACGCGCATCATGGCCATTGACCTCGGCGTCGGCAGCCGCTTGCCGGCCTTCTGCACGTCCATGGGCCGTGTGCTCCTTGCGAATCTGCCGCCCGAGGAGCTGGAATCCTTTCTCGCGCGCATCGAATTTACGCGTTATACCGACCGCACCATCGTCACTGCCGATAAACTCCGCCCGATTCTGCGCACCGTTCTGCGCAACGGCTACGCCATCGTGGATCAGGAACTCGAACTCGGCCTCCGCTCCATGGCCGTGCCCATTCAAAGTCCCAGCGGTCAGGTAGTCGCCGCGGTCAACGTCGGCGCCCATGCGCAGCGCGTTTCCAATCAGGAGATGCTCAACAAATTCCTGCCCCACCTGCGCGCCGCAGCACAGGAACTTTGCATGTTGTTGCGGTGATGAACGCAACAATGATCGAGCCGATGCTTGCACCGGGCAAAAAATGAGCATGGACGCCATAGACTATTCGCGGCGCTACGAAAACACCCTCGTAGCCATTCTGTTCTTTTCCTGGGGCACGGTCTTCCTCGACCGCATGTCGCTGCTCTACCTCTCTCCCTACATCCGTCCTGAATTCCATATCACGCACGAGCAAGTCGCGATGTTGGCCTCCATCCTCGCCATGACCTGGGCCGTTTCCACCTTATTTTTCGGCGCACTCTCCGATCGCTTCGGCCGCCGCAAAATCCTCATTCCTGCGGTCTTCGCTTTTTCGCTTTTGTCCTGGCTCTCCGGCGTGGCGCACACTTTTCACCAGCTTCTTCTCGTGCGCGCGCTGATGGGCATCGCCGAAGGCCCCTGCTGGTCCATCATGACCGCGTTAATCGAAGAATCTTCCACGCCCAGCCGCCGCGGACGCAACATCGGTATCGTCGTCAGCGCCGGCGCACTGGTCGGTCTCGCCGTTGCGCCAATCCTCACGACGCAGGTGGCTGCGCGCTTCGGCTGGCGCTGGGCCTTTTTCGTGTGCGGCGTGCCGGGAATTTTGATGGGCCTGCTGATGTGGAAATTCGTGAAGGAGCCACCGAAAAAAACTGGCGCGGACGGCGAGCGCCTCCACCAACCCCGAATCCGCGATTACTTCAGCATCCTGCGCTATCGCAACGTGTGGCTCTGCTGCATCGGCGCTGCAGGTTTCATCTCCTGGCTATTTTTGTCGAACGTCTTCGCGCCGCTCTACATCACCGAAGTCGCGCATCAGGCACCCACCACCGCCGGATTTCTGCTTGGCGCGACGGGCCTCGGCAGCTTCATCCTCGGCTTTATGCTTCCCGCGCTGTCCGATCGCCTGGGACGCAAGCCCGTCCTGCTCGCCATGGCCGCGATGTCCACTCTGGTCCCGCTTGTGCTCTTGATCCAACCGCTGTACGCCTATCCGTGGATTCTGGCGGCGATTTTATTTCTCACCAACGCGGGGCAGGGCATGCCCACTCTAACCATGGTGTTGATTCCCACCGAAAGTGTCCCGCCGCAATTCGCTGCCACGTCCATCGGTCTTGCCACGCTCGTCGGCGAAGTTTTCGGCGCGACGATCGCACCCACTCTGGGTGGCGCGCTGGCAGAAAAACACGGACTCGGAATCACCCTGCTGATGTCCGCAGGTGGTGCAGGGCTTTTATTCCTGGTGGCGTTGTTCCTGAAAGAGACCGCCAACGTTAGACACGGCACCGCGCATTCGCAACCCGTCTCCGAACCGCTCCACTAAAGCGCTGCAAAAAATGCAATCGATGGATTGTTTCGACCAGCAAGCCGATGTGACGCCGGTTCGCGCAGCCCTCGTTGACGGCGACCGTCGTTACTCGTACGCCGAACCAGGCAGAGCCAGCCCATCACCCGCGCCGTCCGCTTGCGATTTGCCGGCCCTACGGTTTAGACCCGCGCGCACGTCCATCGCCATTCGCACTCTCCTTCAAGCTCTCATTGGCCCGAAAAATCACGTAAGCGCGAATCGCAGCCGCATCGCCGCGCGAAATCTCTTTCGCAAAAGAAACCATCCCATTCTCACGCAAGAGTCCACCCAGCACGACGCTAAACCACTGATCATTCGTCAAAGTGTTTGAATAACGTAGGTCCGGCAAAACCCCTCCACTCACCGCCACATCTCCATGACAATTTCCACAGAATCTCTGATACAGCGCCTCGCCCCGACGCACCGTCCTCGCATCAGCCACCGCCGCAGGGGGATGCAAGACTTCCGGTTCCATCTCCGGCAACCCCGGCAAAACCGTCTTCCCACCCAGCTTGAACGCCAACATGCGCGACACATTTCGCACGCGCCCCGATTTCAAAGCCAGTTCGCCGGCAGCCAAAGGAAAAACTCCGCCCCATCCCGCCAAAATCGCGACATACTGCTCGCCATTCACCATGTAAGTGATCGGCCCCGCGATCGCGCCCGTCTGTATCGCGTAAGACCACTCCTTCGCGCCCGTATCCGCGCGATACGCTTCGAAATTTCCTTTCGCCGTCCCCTCGAACACCAGATTGCCCGCCGTCGCGACTACTCCGCCATTCCATGCTTCCGGACGATCCACGTCCCACGCCTGTTTCTGCTGAATCGGGTCCCAGGCCACCAGCCGCCCGCGCACGCTGGCCATGATTGCCTTTTTGGTCTGTGGATTCTGCGGCATCCCTGCGGCGGCGAAGTCCGTTCCCGTATCGAATGCAAAATTCTTAGCGTGAAAATCGGTGTCGGACTTATACCCGAATCCCGCATCCTGAATCGGAATGTAAACCAATCCGGTCACGGGGCTGTACGACATCGGCTGCCAGCTATGCGCGCCCAAGGGCCCGGGAATTATCACTTCCGGATTGCGTCCCGGATAACGCGCCACGGTCGTCTCGATCGGGCGCCCGGTTTTCATATCCACTCCGCTGGCCCAGGTGATATGCGTATAGGGCGCGGCAGAAATCAGCGCTCCCGACGCGCGGTCCAGTACATAAAAAATTCCGTTCTTGGGCGCGTGCAACAAGACTTTCCGCGGCTTTTCTTCGATCGTCAGATCCGCCAAAATCATTTGCCCGTCGGAATCGTAATCCCACGCCTCGTCCGGATTTTCCTGGTAGTGCCACACGTATTCGCCGGTCTCTGGCCGCAGCGCCACAATCGAGCACGTGAATAAATTATCGCCGCCGCGCGGGCTGCGAATGCGCGGATTCCACGGCCCGCCATTGCCCACTCCAATAAAAAGCAGATCCAGCTCCGGATCGTACACAATCGAATCCCACACGGTTCCGCCGCCTCCGTATTTCCACCACTCTCCGGTCCAGGTATTCGCCGCCTTCGCCAGGATCGGATTCTCGAATGGTTTCGTGGGATCCCCCGGCACCGTGTAAAATCGCCACGCCATCTCGCCCGTTTCCGCGTCGTACGCCGAAACGTACCCGCGCACGCCCAACTCCGCGCCGCCGTTCCCGATGATCACTTTGCCTTTTACCACGCGCGGCGCCCCCGTAATCGTGTAGCGAAACTTACGGTCAATCGTGAGCATCTGCCACACCCGCCTTCCCGTCGTCGCATCCAACGCTATGAGCCGTCCATCGAGCGTTCCGAAAAATACTTTGCCGCCCCACACGGCCACGCCACGATTCACCACGTCGCAACAAGCATTCACGGCCCACTCCGGATTCACTTTCGGGTCGTAAGACCACACGGGCGCGCCCGTCGCCGCGTTCAACGCGAAAACTTTGCTCCACGCCGTCGTGAAATACATCACCCCGTCCACCACGATCGGTGTCGCCTCCTGTCCGCGCCGCGTGTCCAGGTCGTAAAACCACGTTAATCCCAGCTGGCCGACGTTCTGATCGTTCACTAATTTCAATGGGCTGAAGCGCTGCTCGTTGTAAGTCCTCCCATGTACCAGCCAATTTCCCGGCTCGCGGTCCGCGCGCAGCACACGCGCTTCATTCACCCCCTGCCCAGCGCTCGCCGCGCCAGAAATTTCATCCTGCCCGCTGCGTGAAACACTTCCGCCGCAGCCGGCGCTGCAAATCGCCGCCACGCTCAGCGCCATCGCCAGCGCAGCGAAAGCCCCCGCCCGCAGCGAATCCTTTTCAGTGTTCAAATTTGCTCCCGCACCCACATCATCGGCCCGCGCCCCGCTTCGATACTGCTTTGCGCCGTGCAAGTCAAGCCAGCATCCCGCGCCCTTGAGGGCGATATTCGCACAAGCGCTCGATTAAAGGCTTGACAAACCCACACCGTGGCGTTAAACGTTCTGCCCATAAAGGGTGTGGATGCGGACTATCCAGCTCACAAATGGTGTCCGCTCAAGGGGGGAACCATGGGCGCACGTCCGGCGCTGCTCGCGGTCCTTGTTCTCGCACTTCTCTTCGCTTGCTCCGGCCGCGCGTTCGCGCAAATCACCGTCGCGCAACTAAATGGCTCCGTACACGACGAGAGCGGCGGCACGGTAAAGAACGCCACCCTCACCCTGCGCGACACCGCCACCAACGCCGTCTATCGCACCACCTCCAACGATTCCGGCCTCTATGTAATTCCGAACCTACCGCCCGGCACCTACGAATTGACCGTCGCCTTCACCGGTTTCGCGACCACCGTTGATAAAGGCATCGTCCTTACCGTCGGCCAGACCGCCACCGTGGACTTCAATTTGAAAGTGGCGACACAAAGCGAACAGGTCGTAGTGACCACCGAAGTTCCGCCCATCGAGCCGACCAAAACAGAAATCAGTCAGGTGATTGACACCCAACAGATTCAAGACCTGCCCATCAGCGGACGCCAATTCACCGATTTCGCTCTCCTCACTGCCGGCGTCGCCACGGGTCGCAGCAGCTTGCAGTCCACCATCACCGAATTTGAAACCACTCGCATCTCCTTCGCTGGCATGCGCGACTTCAGCAACATGATCACGGTGGACGGCGCGGACAACGTCAACACCGCCACCGGTTCGCAGCGCTCCACTCCGCCGCAGGAATCGGTACAGGAATTTCGCGTAGTCAACAACGCCTTCGGCGCCGAGTACGGACGCGCCCTTGGCGGCATCGTCAACATTGTCACCAAATCCGGCAGTAACGACCTTCACGGTTCGATCTACGACTACCTGCAGAACAATGCCACCGACGCGCGCTCTCTCCTCCAGCCCGCGCCCGATCAATACGTCCTGCGCCAAAATCAGTACGGCGCCGCGCTAGGCGGCCCAATCAAAAGGGACAAGATTTTCTTCTTCACCAATTACGAAGGCCAGCGCCGCGCCGAATCGCCCACCTACCCCGGAGTGCTCTATCAAAATATAGGCCTGGTAGACGACGCGAAGGCAGCCCTGGGAATCGCCCCGGAAGGTTGCACCATGGCCATAGCGAGTTGCACCCTGTCGCCTCTGCAATATCTAAATTCTGTTTTGAAGACGAAAAACAACGACTACGGCATCGCCAAACTCGACTACCAGCTGAACGCCAATAATCACCTGTCTCTCCGTTACAACGTCGAAGACGGCCGCGACTTGAATGAGCTCGTCGGCAGCACACTGGACGGCGGCGGCATCGGCGCACCCAGCAGCGGACACAATCTCTTCCTGCGCGATCAATCCCTGGTCGGCGATCTGGCCACCACCCTCAAACCTGACCTGGTAAACACATTTCTCGCTCAATACGGCCGCCGTCACTACAATTTCCCCGGCGTTACCGGCCAGCCGAACCTGGACATCCCCAATACGCTCCTGTTCGGCCATAACTTCGGCGTGCTCGACGCCATCTATGAGAGCCGTTTCCAAATCACCGATTCCCTGGCTTGGGTCAAGGGCAATCACGTTGCAAAGTTCGGCGTGGATGTGAACTACATCAACAATTTCGTCATCTGGCCGGGATTCACTCCCATGCGCATCGTCATGCCCGGCCTGAATTGCCTCGTGGATTTTGCCAACTTTGTCGATCCCACTGCGGGAATTGCTTCCAATCCCGCCGATGGTCCCTGCCCGACCGCCACAGCTCCGTACTTCCCCACGCAGCCCGGCGCTCCCTTCGGTCCCAACAATAACGATCAGCCCTTGAACGGCGTCCCGATTGTCTTCTGGGGCGCTCCCGTGGGCACTGTACAACCCGCTGCAAACGGCCAACTTCCAACTCCGCCGCCGATTCCCACGAATTGGCAGAACGCTTATTTGCCCACCGAAACCGTGAATTTTTCCGAAACTCTGGATCACTCCTACTACGGTTTCTACGCCCAGGATCAGTGGCGCATCAGACCCACGCTGACGATCAACTACGGTTTGCGCTACGACTTCGAAACAGGACTCTCTAAGCAGATCAATCCGCACTACAACGGCGTCCAGCCGCGCATCGGCCTGGCTTGGTCGCCCAACAATAAGACCGTGGTCCGCGCCGGCTTCGGCCTCTTCGACGACCGCTATAATTTGTCCTTCCTGTTCATCACCCAGCCGCAGCGCCCCGTAATTATTCCGGGTGAGACCTTGCCCGGAATTCGCCAGGGTGCCAATACCGCCACTTGGGTTTTGAATCAATTGACGCCGCAACCGCCGTCAGCGGGTCAACCATTGCCGGCAGCCGCCGCCGCTACCCTCGTGACCACCGGCCAAGTACCAGCTCAGTACATCACTGGTCCGTGCCCGCCTTCCTGCACCGCAGGCGCCGGCATGGTCCAACACGACAGCAAGATCCCTTACTCCGAACAAGCCAACCTGGAAATTGACCGCGAACTAGTGAGAGGTCTTACGGTCAGTGCCGGCTATCTCTGGGTCTCCGCCCACCATCTGGTGCGTGCTGAAAACCTCAACGTCTGCCCGCCGTTCGGTGCGCCAGCGGGCACCACCGTTCCCAGCGTCACTCCCGGCACCCCTGCTTGTCCGCCGGCAGAAGCGCCGCCCCCCGCGTGGCCCACCGGAAAAGCCTTCTTCTACAATCCCTTCAATCCCGGAGGCTCGCCCGCTTTCGGCAATGCGGGCCTGCTCTACTACACGGACAACACCGGCAATTCCAACTACAACGGGCTGACCTTGCAGCTGAACTATAGATTCAACAAAATTTTCACGCTGAACGCCAACTACACCTGGTCGCACACGTTCGACGATGGCACGTTCACAACCTTCGTCAGCACGCCCCAGGACCTCTACGATCGCCCACTGGAATACGCCAATTCCAACCAGGACGTTCGCCAGCGCTTCATTACCAACTTCAGTATCGAAGGCCCCAAGGACAGTTTCCTGCGCAATTTCACCTTCAGCAATATCGTCACGCTGCAGACTCCGCGACCCTTCACGCTATTCGTCGGCTTTGACGCCAATGGCGACACCAACCCCGTGACCGACCGCGTCGGCCTTTCGCCGCGCAACAGCTACTACGGCGACGACCTCTATTCTTGGGATCTGCGCGTCTCCCGCTACTTCCAATTTAGAGAACGCTACAGGCTTGATCTGATGGTGGATGCATTCAACGTCCTGAATCGCGCCAACGTCGACGAGGTCACCTCCGTCTACGGCGCGGCTGTCTTCTGCGGTCCGGTCCCGGGCCGCTACAACGACGCCGCCACGCGCGCGACCCAGGCCGCCGCAATCGCCTTCGACACAGGATCCGGTCCACCGACCTGCCCTCTCACGACCTTGGGGCCTGTCCCAGCGCCTCCAGTGCCCAGCGCCAGCTTCGGCAGCCCCAGAACCATGCTAAATCCGCGCCAGTTCCAATTCGCGGCCAAGTTCTCGTTCTGATCGCGGATCTCGAAAGCAATGGATCGAGAGCCTTTGTCGGTCGTGGCTGAAGCCACAATCTGGTCCCTTTTAAGGCCCGCGCGGCTCTAACCGGCGAGGCCGTGAATTTTGAGCTGGTGCAAAAGTGTCGCGTGTCGTCCCGAACGGAACCCCACCGTCCCGCGCGAGTATCGGAATCACCTTGCCTCCCGCGGCGTTTCCACCCGGTGCCGCACTCAGCGCGGATAATCTCACGCAATCGCTTCATAATATAATACTGGGGTTGCGGCCCGTGCTCGTCACAACGGTGGGCGATGTCCCGGCATCCACGGACATCAAGCTTCTGGCAAACGTAGGCGACGCGATCCGCCGCCAAGTACTCGAAATTCGTAGCCTGGTTTTTATGATTTTTTACCAAATGAAATGACCACCAAGCCTCAACTAAACGATCGCGTCCGCCCCGTCCGCCTGCGCAGCTCCGGTGCAACTCTGCACCAGCTCCCGGATGGAGCGATGCTGGTTCGCTCCGACGAACCCCTCGGCCCATACCCTCGAGTCCTAACCGATCGCCTCATCCACTGGGCAAAAATCTCGCCGCACAAAGTCTGCGTAGCCAAAAGGGAAGCGGACGGCGAATGGCGCAAGCTCACCTACGCCCAGGTTCTGCAAGCCGTAAACGCCATTGGCCAAGCCCTCCTCGATCGCGGCCTCTCCGAAAACTGCCCCGTCGCCATCCTCTCTGAAAACGATCTCGAACATTTCCTTCTCATGCTCGCCGGCCAGCATGTGGGCATCCCCACAGCCCATATTTCCCCGGTCTATTCCCTCGTTTCGCGCGACTTCGGAAAACTGCTCCACACCCTAGGCCTCCTCACGCCCGGCCTTGTCTTCGTCTCAAATGGCGAACGCTACGCTCGTGCCCTGGAAAAAGTAGTTCCGCCCACCACAGAAATCGTGGTTACCACCGCACCCCTGTCAGACAGAAAGACAACGCCGTTCGCCGAACTCATGACCACGAAGCCAACTTCCGCTGTGGAATCCGCCCACACGAAAATCCAGCCTGACGCCGTCGCAAAAATCCTCTTCACCTCCGGTTCCACTGGCATGCCCAAAGGCGTCATCAACACCCACCGCATGATCTGCTGCAACCAGCAAATGATCGCCCAGGTTTTCTGTTTCTTGCAGGACGAGCCGCCCGTTCTCCTTGACTGGCTTCCCTGGAACCACACCTTCGGCGGAAATCACAATACTGGCATCGCTCTTTACAACGGCGGCAGCTTCTATATAGATGACGGCAAGCCCGGCCCCTCGCTCATCGAAGAAACCATCCGCAACCTGCGCGAAATTTCCCCCACCGTCTATTTCAATGTCCCCAAAGGCTACGAAGACTTGTTGCCGGCACTCCGCTCCGATGCACAGATGCGCGAGAATTTCTTCCGCCACTTGCGCCTGCTCTTCTATGCCGGCGCAGGCCTGTCGCAACCGGTCTGGGACGCCTATCGCGATCTCGCCCTGCAAACCTGCGGCGAGCGCATCATCATGGTTACCGGCCTCGGCTCCACGGAAACCGCCCCCATGGCGATTCAAACCACGTGGGAAACGGATCAGGCAGGTGTGATCGGCATTCCGATTCCCGGCGTCGAAGCCAAGCTCGTTCCCCGCGGCGCGAAACTCGAAGCGCGCGTGCGCGGACCGAACATCACGCCGGGCTACTGGCGCCAGCCGGAATTAACCGCGGAGGCTTTCGACGCGGATGGCTTCTACAATTTCGGCGACGCACTAAAGTTTGTCGATCCCGCAGACGTCAACAAAGGTTTCCTCTTCGACGGTCGCTTCTCGGAGGATTTCAAACTAGCCAGCGGCACATGGGCCAGCGTCGGTCCGCTGCGTTCCCGCATCCTGAGCCACTTCGCGCCATTCGTGCGCGACGTAGTCATCGCCGGCCACGACCGCGACGACGTCGGCATGTTAATTTTCGCCGATGCCGACGCTTGCCGCGCTCTTTGCCCTCAGCTGAGCCGCGACGCAACCGCTCCAGAGATTTTCTCAAATGACCAAGTTCGCGGGCGCTTCCAAGGCCTGCTCGAATCCGCCGCCGCAAATTCCACCGGAAGCTCGAATCGCGTCACCCGCGCCATCATTATGGAAGAGCCTCCATCGCTAGACGACGGAGAAATCACAGACAAAGGCTCGCTAAATCAACGCGCCGTTCTCGATCGTCGCGCCCAAATCGTAGAAGAACTTTACGCGCCGCAATCATCCTCGCGCATTCTGCGCGTCAAGAGCATCAAGGAGAATTGACTCCTGCCGTTCATGAACACCACCGGCGGTTTTTTCATCGCCTACGACGGCATCAATCTCCTCGACGGCGTCCGCACTCCCTTCGTTGACAGAAACTCCGCGCTAGGCCGTGCCCCCCACAGATCTCGGCATCTAACTACCCGGGCCTCCCTGAGCGAATAGAAAATCTCAGCTAGGGAATCTGAGCCGAGACACCATCACGCTTCTTCGCGAACAAAGACCCGTCAGATTCCTGTGCACACTTGTGCACCTCTGCGAATCCTCCCTGGCCCAACTGTCCGAAGTCTTTGAAGTCGGCCATCTTGGCCGGCCGATCCAATCGAAGGTTACGTAGAAGTTGCGCGGAAAAAACCTGGGTCTCTAGCTCACTCGAAACAAACAAGAAAAAATGGTGGAGGCGGGAGGAGTTGAACAACGACGCAGTACTGATACCGCGTAACTTACAGATTCTATTAAGAGTTATAACCGCTCTTACTGACCTGACCGGGGTTTTTTGTACCAGCGGGAGTGAGAGAGAATTCACTCTGGAGGGAAGCTGGTATGCCGATGAAGAAATACAAGCCGGAACAGATCGTGACCCTGCTGCGGCAG
>Ga0187883_10001524_pt1 | contig 14135 bp, 12 predicted proteins | sample June2016WEW_20_1_2_FD_132966 | JGI IMG/M metagenome (GOLD analysis project Ga0187883, IMG submission 132966) | Peatland microbial communities from SPRUCE experiment site at the Marcell Experimental Forest, Minnesota, USA - June2016WEW_20_10 | ecosystem: Environmental > Terrestrial > Soil >...
CGTCTACCCGGCAGAGATCGAGGACATGATGTACACCCATCCCGCGGTCAGCGAGGTGGCAGTGCTGGGGGTCCCGGACGATCGGCTCGGCGAGGAGGTCAAGGCGTACGTCACCGTCAAGCCTGGCCACTCTGTTACTCAGCAGGAACTGGTCGATTTCGCGAAGGAGCGGATCGCCGCTTACAAGTACCCGCGGACCGTCGAGTTTCTCGATGAGATGCCGAAGGGCCCATCGGGCAAGATCCTCAAGAAGGAACTGAGGGCCGACTGATGCCCTCCGAGCAGAACGGATCTCGCCAGATGCAGAAACTCAGCGGTCTCGACACAATGTTCCTGTCCATCGACACGTCGACGACCAGTGGTCTCGTTGGCACGCTCTTCATCTTCGACCGGGACGGCGCACCGGACGGAGCGAACCGCGCCGCGATCCGGGAGCGCCTGCTCGACCGGCTCGATGCCATCCCGCCGCTGCGCTGGCGGCTCCGGGAGGTCCCCCCGCGCTCGGGCCTTCAGTACTGGGACGACGATCCCGAGTTCGACATAGACGATCACCTCAATGACAGGGTGCTCGCCGCTCCGGGCACTCACCGGCAGCTGACCGCCGAGGTCGCCAGGTTGATGGCGCTGCCGGCGGAGCCAGACCAGCCGCCATGGGACCTGTATGTCATCGAGGGCCTGGAGGGCGGAAACGTGGCGCACCTGCTGCGGATCCACCATGCACTGATCGACGGCGGTCTGATGGCGGATGTGACCGCCATACTCGCGGACGACTGGAAGCGGCCGCCTTCGCTAGGGAAACCGTCCGGCGCCTCGTCACGGGCGCGGCCGGACGCGCTCACGCAAACTCTGGCGTCCGCCGTGGAGGTACCGGTACGAGCCGTCGGCCTGCAGACGGAGCTCATGGCCTGGCTCGGCAAGCGGGTTGTGCAGGACGGTATCCGGACCGTCCCCGGCCTGGTCACCCGCGGTCTGCGCGGAGCCATCGGGATCCCGGGCCGGGCCGCGGCGGGACTGCGACCCGCGCCCGCGCCCGCGGACGGCGACCGCGGCGGAGGCGGGGGAGGCGGGGTAGGACTGCCGAGGATCGTCGCCCCCAAGACGAGGCTGACCGGGGCGCTGACGAACCGGCGCGAGTACGCGTTCACCGTCATGTCCCTCCCCGAGGTCAGACGACTCGGCAAGGCAACCGGGTCAACGGTCAACGACGTGGTGATGTCGCTGGGCGCCGCCGCCGTGCGCCGCTATCTCAAGGAACTCGGTGAGCTGCCCGGCAAGCCATTGACGGCCGTGGTAGCCACCTCCACGCGCACCGGCAAGGAGCGCACCAAGTGGACGAACTATGTGTGGATGATGCTCGCGGAATTTCCGACGGACGTCGAGGACCCGGTGCGGCGGCTCAAGGCGGCGCGCGCGGCCATGAAGAAGGCCAAGGCCACCTCCAATGCCCTGCCCATCGGGCTCATCCAGTCAGCGAGCTACTTCTGGCCCAGCGCGCTGATGATGGCCGGAGCCAAGTTCATGGCCAGGCCAGCAATCGCCAAGCGCATCCCCGTCACACCGTGGAACCTGACGATGTCGAACGTGCGCGGCCTGTCCAAGCCGATCTCCATTGACGGTGTCCAGGCCGTGGGCAACTACCCGGTGACGTTCCTCCCGCCCAGCACCGGCCTCGGCATCGTCGTGGTGAGCTACGGCGACGATCTGGAGTGCTGTGTGGCTACCTGTCCCGACCTGGTGCCGGACGCCGAGCGGATAGCTGGCTACCTGACGGACGCGCTGGCCGACCTGAGCCGCGCCGTCGGTAAGTGACCTGACACCGTGCCCGCCGGCGGAGCGACGATATCGAGCCGCCGGCAGGCCGGGGAGCGTGTCAGCCGTTGGCCTGGCGGGCGAGATCGGCGTTGATCCGTTGTGTCGCGGTCTGGACGGCGTTGACTAGCTCCTTGACCCGCCCGCCCGAGAACCTGACGGCCGGAACGGACACGGTCACCGCGGCGAGCGGGTGCCCGTCGTATCCTCGGACAAGCACGCCGAGCGCGGCAATCCCGCGCTCGCTCTCGCCCATGTTTACCCCGTAGCCGCGGCGCCTGGTCGTCTCAAGCTCGCGCCTGAGGGTCGCCGCCTCGGTCATGGTGAGCAGCCCGTTGCCTGACTGGCCGGCCGGGTAGAGACGGTCGATCTCCTCCCTGGGAAGTGCCGCGAGCAACGCCTTGCCCCCCGAGGTGCGGTGGGCCGGCAGCACCGCACCTACCCGGGCGCCGACCCGCAACGGCCGCCGCGCCTCAACGCTCGCGATGAAGTGCACGTCGTGGCCGATCAGGACGACGAGGTGCGACGTCTCGTCCAGGGTGGTCCGCAGCCACTCCAGGTGCGGCCGGGACACGGCGCAAAGGTCGATCGACGACGCATGGCTTGCGGCAAGTTCGGTAAACGCGGGCCCGGGCCGGTAGGTACGGTCGCCCGCCTGGACCGCGAAGCCGCGGTAGCGCAGGGTCGACAGGAGCCGATGTGCCGTGGACGCGGCTACGCCCAGCTCATCGGCCGCGTCGGTGACCCGCAGCTGGCCCTCCCGGCCGAGCATCTGCAGCAGCCGGAGGGCAGCGTCGACAGACTCCAGGTGGCCCGTCTTGTTCCCCATAACGGAAATAGTATCACCAAGGCATTCCGCCAGGCTCGCCCGAAGCCTACGGTCGAACCAGCGAAGACGAGACCCCGAGGGGGAGAAATGCCCGACTCCCGCCGCACGAAGCCGGACATCAGCCTCGGCGGCTGGTTTGCCGCTCGGGCGGCCCGATCGGCACATCGGCGGGCGCTGACTTTCGAGGGGAAGACGCTGACCTACGGGCAGTTGCTCGATCGCGTGGATCGTCTGGCGGCAGGATTCCGAGCGCAGGGCCTGTGCCACGGTGACCGCATCGGCTTCCTGGGGACCAACCAGCCCGCCGTGCTGGAGACCTTCCTCGCAGCCGCGCGTATCGGGGCCATCTTCGTGCCGCTGAACTTCAGGCTGACGGGCGCGGAGCTGTCCTTCATCGTCGGGGACGCCGGCCTGCAGACCCTCGTTGCTGACGGCGAGCGCCAGGCGGTCATCGATAGCGTGCGCGAGCAATTGCCGGTACACCGCTACGTCGGCGTCGAGGGGGCCGGGGCCGGCTGGCAGGCCTTCGAGTCGGTCGTGGACGGCAACGAACGGTTGTCCCGGCCGGACTCCGTGGGGCCCGACGAGGTCGCCGTGCTTATGTACACGTCGGGGACGACAGGCCGTCCCAAGGGGGTCATGCTCACGCATGCCAACCTGTGGTGGAACAACACGAACCTGATGCACCTATGGGATGTCCTCGCGGATGACGTGACCCTCATCTCGTCGCCGCTTTTCCACATCGCCGGCCTCAATGTCACCATCCCCACCACGTGGCAGAGGGGCGGCGAGGTGGTGCTGCACCGCGCCTTCGATGCTCAGGCGACCCTCGACGACATCAGCCGCTACCGGATCTCCACGCTGTTCGCGGCGGTGCCCATGCTCCGGGCCATCAGCGAGCTTCCCGCCTTCGAGTCCGCGGACCTGAGCAGCGTGCGGATGATCATCGGTGGCGGCGGCCCGGTCCCCGAGGCGCTGATCAAGCTTTACCAGGCCCGGGGTATCTCCTTGCTGAACGGCTACGGGCTGACGGAGACGGCACCCTCCGCATCCTTCCTTACCGCGGAATACGCCCTGACGAAGCGAGAATCGATAGGTCAGGCTCCGCTGCTGAGCAAGGTCAAGGTTGTTGACGGGACGGGCGTTACCATCCCCGGACCGCACGTGCAAGGCGAGATCTGTGCATACGGGCCCAACGTCATGAAGGGCTACTGGAACCTGCCGGAGGCCACCGCCGAGGCCATCGACGCCGAGGGCTGGTTCCACACCGGTGACATCGGGTACTTCGACTCTGACGGGTTTCTGTACATCGTCGACCGGCTCAAGGACATGGTGGTTTCCGGCGGAGAGAACGTGTCATCTGTCGAGGTCGAGAATGTCATCTACTCGCACCCGTCAATTTCTGAAGTCGCGATCATCGGTCTTCACCACGAGCGCTGGGGCGAAACGGTCGTCGCCATCGCGGTGCTCAAGGCGGGGCACAGGTTGTCAATCGAGGAGCTGCGTGATTTCGCCGGCCAGTCGCTAGCCCGCTACAAGTTGCCTACCCGACTCCTGCTTGCCGATGAGCTGCCCCGCAACCCGGCAGGCAAGGTCCTGAAGCGCCAGCTCCGCGACGAGTACCGGACGGCGCCGGGTGACAAGTGAAGTCAGTCGCCGCCCAGGTCGCCGTCGAGCATCCGGTGTGCCCGCTCGATCAGGACCGGGACTGTCGGTCCCTCCCGCTCGAATCCTTCGCCCACGGTCCTGTTCTGCAGGAATCGGGCGTGGATCCCCTCAAGGACGACAGCCAGCTTGAAGCAGCCGAATGCCATGTAGTACCCGATCCCGGAGATATCCCGGCCGGTTAGCTCCGCGTAACGGGCTGCCAGTTGCGCCCTGGAGAAGAAGCCGGGCCTGGTGGTCACCGCAGCGCCAACATTGACCTCCAGCCATCCGGCGTCGCCAGGGCCAACCCAGGAGATGAGCGTCAGGCCGAGGTCAGCGAGCGGATCGCCGAGCGTGGACATCTCCCAGTCCACCACGGCCTTGATCGCCGGCCGGGCACCCAGGCTGATCAGCGTGTTGTCCAGCCTGAAGTCGCCGTGCACCAAAGTCCCTTCGGCCGATTCCGGCAGTCCCTCGGTGAGGCGGGCAACCAGCTGGTCGTAGCCTGGCATCTCCCTGGTGGCGGACAGGTCCCACTGGCGCTGCCATCGGGCGAGCTGACGGGCCAGGTAGCCCTCCGCCCGGCCGAAGTCGCTCAGGCCGACGGCGGCCGTGTCCACGCCGTGAATCGTGGCCATCATCCCGGCCAGCAGCTCCGACAACTGGGCGGCCTGCTGCTGGCTGACCTGCCGGCCGTCCTCCTCGGATCGCAGGACCAGGCCGTCAACGTACTCCATCAGGTAGAACGGGGCGCCGATGACGTCAGGGTCGGTGCAGATCGCGACCGGGCCCGGCGCCGGGACATCCGTGCCGCGCAACGCGGTGAGCACCCGGTATTCCCTGGTCATATCGTGCGCTGTGGGCAGCACGTGGCCGAGCGGCGGGCGCCGCAACACGAGCTTTCCGGCCTCCAGGTCCAGCCGGTAGGTGAGGTTGGACCGGCCGCCCGCGATCAGCTCGACGCCCTGCAGCTCGCCGAGGCCGTCAGCGCCGCTGCTGCCGATCCAGCTCGCCAGCCGGCCGGGATCCTCGACGCCCGGCACCCCGGGGACGCGCGGCATCTAGCTGTACTTCCGCAGTTCACGCCGCGCGAGCGAGCGCTTATGCACCTCATCGGGACCGTCAGCGAACCGCATGCTCCGTGAGTCCGCCCACATCTGCGCGAGCGGGAAGTCCTGGCTGACCCCGGCGGCCCCGTGTGCCTGGATTGCCTTGTCGATCACCCACGCGGCCATTCGCGGTGTTACGACCTTGATGGCCTGGATCTCCGTGTGCGCGCCCTTGTTACCGACCGTATCCATCAGCCAGGCGGTCTTCAGCACCAGCAGCCGGGCAGACTCGATCCTGACCCGCGACTCGGCGATCCAGTCCTGGATCACGCCCTGCTCGGCCAGCGGCTTGCCCCAGGCGATCCGGTCGGTGACCCGCCGGCACATCAGCTCAAGCGCCCGCTCGGCAGCACCGATCTGCCGCATGCAGTGGTGGATCCGGCCGGGACCAAGCCGGGCCTGGGCGATCGCGAAACCATCGCCCTGGCCCGCGATCAGGTTCGCGGCAGGCACCCGTGCGTCACGGAACTCCACCTCGGCGTGACCGCCGTGAGTCCCGCCGGCGTAGCCGAAGACCTGGATCCCCCGCTTGAACGTCACGCCCGGCGTGTCCCTCGGCACCAGGATCATCGACTGCTGGCGGTGACGGTCGGCCGCCGGGTCGGACTTGCCCATCACAACGAGGATCTGGCAGCGCGGATCCATTCCCCCGGACGACCACCACTTGCGGCCGTTGATCACGTAGCTGTCGCCGTCCCGCTCGATCTGGGTCGCGATATTGGTCGCGTCGGAGGAAGCGACATCCGGCTCGGTCATGCAGAAAGCGGAGCGGATCTCGCCGTTGAGCAACGGCCGCAGCCAGCGATCCTGCTGCTGCTTGTTGCCGAACTCGGCGAGCACCTCCATGTTGCCGGTATCCGGGGCGGCGCAGTTCAGGGCCTCAGGGGCGATCGCGGGGCTGTGCCCCGTGATCTCGGCCAGCGGCGCGTACTGCAGGTTGGTCAGCCCCGCACCGTCAGGATGATGGGCCAGGAACAGATTCCACAGCCCGCGCTTGCGCGCCTCGGCCTTGATTTCCTCCATGACCGCCGGGCGCTCCCAGACCCTGCCCTGATCAGCCAGCTCGGCCACCTGCTCGGCGAACACCTTCTCCGCCGGGCGGATCTTCTCAGCTATGAACGCCAACAACTGCCCGCGGAGTTCCTCGGTGCGCGCGTCGTATGCGAAGTCCATCGGCTAACTCCTTGGCAAGTCCGGACAAGATTGCCTATTGGACAGGCGTGACCACGATGCTACGGCCCTCGGGTGGAGCAGGTCGAGACCGTCAAACCGGCTCCGGAAGTGCGGCTGCAGCACCATTGCCGACCCGGCGGTGCTCGGCCTCGGCCGCGGCATCACCAGGGTCCAGCGCGTTCACAGCTGGGGGAACATGGGCGCGAGCTCGTCCGGCGTCATCGCCGTCGGCCCGTAGAGCCAGTCGACGTAGCTGTAATCGTGCACGTCGCGTTCGCGGAATACCTGATTGCGCCACAACCGCTTGTCGCCGTCGTGGTGCCATAGGTTGCCCCAGGCCCGTGCTGTCGTCAGCACCCGGCGGCAGTGCACTGGCCGAACCGCATTGTAGGCGGCGAGCGTGGCGTCCCAGTCGATCCCAGTCGGGGTGCCATGCTCGGCGGAGCCCTTGACGCCCTGCCGCTGCACATGGCCAGCCAGCACCCAGGCGTCTTCCATCGCCATCACCGCGCCCTGAGCGAGGTACTGAAGCGGCGGGTGGGCGGCGTCGCCGGTGAGGGCGAGCCGGCCCTGGACCCAGTTGTCGATCGGCTCGCGGTCGAACATCCGCCACCAGCGGTCCCGCCACATGTGGCGCAAACCCGCACGCACTTGCGGACAGGTCTCCTCGAAGGCGGTATCGAGTTCGTCGGGCGTCCCCCAGACCTCCTCGCCGGCCAGGGCCTTGGGCGACTGGAAGACCGCGACCTGGTTGAACATCTCGCCCTGGCGGAGCGGATACTGCACGAAATGACGCCTGGGCCCGATGTAGATGACGACGTCGTGCAGGCTGATGCCGAGGTCCCTGACCTTCTCGATCGGCACCGCGCCGCGGTAGGCCACGTATGCGGAGCTGACCGGCTCGTCGTCGCTCAGCAGGGGGCGGATGACCGAGCGCAGGCCGTCGGCGGCAAGGACGATCTCGGCGGAGTCGGTCCGGCTCTCGCTGATCGCCCGTGCGCCGCCAGGGACCTGCTCCACCCGGGTGACCTTACAGGCCGTGACGAGATCGGCCCCGATCCGCTTGGCCTCGCGGAGCAGCGCGGCATGCAGGTCGCTGCGGTGAATGACGACATAGGGCGAGCCGTAGCGCGCACGGGTGTCAGCGAGGTCCATCCTGGTCAGTTCCGTGCCGTCGATGGCGTCGCGCATGATGATGTTCTCAGGAGTGACCCCGAGGGAGATGACCTCGTCGAGCAGGCCCCAGTCGGCCAGGATGCGGGTGCAGTTAGGAGCGATCTGCAGGCCAGCGCCCACTTCGCCGAACTCTGGCGCCTCTTCGAGCACGCGCACCTTCAGGCCGGCCTGCGTGAGTGCGACAGCGTTGCTCAGGCCGCCGATCCCGCCGCCGACGATGATGACATCGGCGCCAGAGGTGTTCTTCACTAGATTGTCCTTACCTCGACGTGGGTTCCGGCCATCAGAGCCAGGCCGGCAGTGTGGTTTCCGGCCATCAGAGCCAGGCCGGCAGTAGCGGGATGGGCGTGCCGTCAGTCGTTTTGATCCCGCCCCCGGGCCGGCCGGTCAGCCAGCCGGCGACATCTGCGAGCGATCCCCGTACAGTTAGCCGCTCCCCGGTCCCGTTGATGTCCCATGACCCGCCCGTGTCGGTGGCCTGAACCGTGACGGACGGGCCATTCGCGCTGGCCGAGCGCTTGACGACCACGTCCCCGACGAGCGCCGTGAGGAAGGCAGCCGGGAGATCCGCGAACGTCGTGCCCGAGCCAAGGTCGACCGCGTGCACCATGACCTCGCGGCTGCGCAGCCACGGCAGCACCCTCGCCGGTACGGTCCGTCCCTGGGCGGTCACGACGCGGTGGCCCCACTGGGCATCCGAAAGCTCGCTCAGGTCGCCCGCGAGCTGCTGAGCCGATGAGTCAAGCCATTGGCGCAGTTCAGTGGCCGGCAGCCGGGATCCGTTCTCGATGTCGTCGTTGCGCTGCTCCGGAGAGGAGTACATGCGGTGTTCCTCGCCGGTCCTGGCCCAGCGCGCGAGTCGACCGAGCGCCTCGGCATTCGCGGCCACATGCGCGATCACGTGACGGCGCGTCCAGCCCGTCAGTGCGGTGTGCTCGCCGAGGCCGTCGTCATCGATCCGGGCCGAGGCCGCGATGAACTCGGCGGTCCCGCGCTCCATCCAGCGCCGGCTCAGCGCAAAGGCGCGTTCCTCACTGGTCACTGCGGTCACCGGAGGACAGCCTCGGCAACGGCGACATTCTCGGCACGGCCCAGCCCGGCGATCTCGGTGACGAGGGTCGATCCGGCGGTGAGGTAGCGGGCCGGCTTGCGTGCGTGGCCGACTCCGCCGGGAGTGCCGGTCGCGATCACGTCGCCCGGGTTGAGCGTGAGGATCGTGGAGATGTACTGGACAAGCGCGACCGGGTCGAAGACGAGGTCCGAGGTGTCAGCCTTTTGAACGATCTCCGCGTCGACCGAGGCCGTCAGCTGCAGAGCCGGACGGGTCCGGCCGGGCAGCTCGTCAGGCGTCACGAGGTAGGGGCCGAACGGCGTCGACCCTTCCCATGTCTTGCCTTGCAGCCACACCGGAGAGCGGTACTGCCAGTCACGCATCGTCACGTCGTTGAGAACCGCGAAGCCTGCGATAGCCGCGGACGCCTCCTCCTCGGTGGCCCGGCGGACCTGGGCCCCGATGACGACGGCCAGCTCGGCCTCCCAGTCGACGGCGTTCGATTCCGGCGGCAGCTGTATCTCGTCGGTCGCGCCGATGAGCGCCTCCGGATACTTCGCGAAGAGGGTCGGGTACTTCGGCAGGTCCCTTCCCATCTCGAGGATGTGGGTGCGGTAGTTCAGCCCGACACACAGCACCTTGCCCGGTGCCGGGACGACAGGTGCGAACGAGACCGGGTCCGCGGCAACGGCCTGCTGGGCGCCAGGCGCTGTCGCCCGGCCGGCCCAGTCGTCTCGGCTGAGCAGTTCGCCGACATCGCCGAAACCGAGGTCCACCAGGCCGTGCGCCTCCACGCGCACGGCCCGCGTGGCCCCGCCGGCGGTACGAACGGTGGCTAGCTTCATCAGTGCTGTCCTTCGACCTGGATGCGGTGAGCGTGCAGGGCCTCGAAGATCGGGGCGTCGCTGAACCGGAACAGATCCAGCGCGCCCGAGTCGGAGTCGGCAGCGGAGGCCTCGGAAATCGCCGAGAAGGAGACCCAGGACGGAACGACGAACAGGTCGCCGCGCGTTACCGTCCAGGCCTGGTCACCGACGGTCACCCTGCCGGTGCCGTCGAAGACCTGGTAGACCGATGAGCCGACCTCGCGGCGCGGAGCGGTCTGCGCCCCCCTGCGGACGCGGTGCATCTCGGCCCGGATCGTCGGCAGGACGTCTTTGCCGTTGGTGGGGTTGACGAACCGGACGGCGGCGTGGCCGGGTTCGACAGTGCCGTCGAAACGCTCGTCCTCGAGCGCCAGCTGGTCGCTCAGCGCCCGGTCGGTGTCGACCCACCGGTAGGCGAGCAGCGGTGTGCCCGGCTGGGCGTCCAGTCGGGATACCGGGCGCAGGCCGGGATGACCCCAGAGACGCTCGGAGCGGGACCGGTCCGGCGTGGTCTTCTCAGCCGTGGTGATCTCGTCCCGCCCGGGCTCAAAGAACTGTGACTCCGTGTAGTACTGGAACGGGATGTCGAGGCCGTCGATCCAGGCCATCGGCCGGTCAGCGGCGTTGTGGTGGGCATGCCATGCCCAGCCGGCCTGCGGCAGGAAGTCGCCGCGCCGCATCGGGACGGGATCTCCGCCTACGACGGTCCATACGCCTTCTCCCTCGACGACGAAGCGGAAGGCGTGCTGGGTGTGCCGGTGCTCGGGGGCGTTCTCGCCCGGCATCAGGTACTGGATCGCAGCCCACAGCGTGGGGGTGGCGTACGGCTTGCCGCCGAGCGAAGGGTTAGCCAGCGCGATCGCCCGTCGCTCCCCGCCGCGGCCCACGGGCACCACGTGGCCAGCCTTGTCCGCCAGTGCGAGAAGATTCTTCCAGCGCCACAGGTGCGGTGATGCCTTGGACTGCGGGTGCAGCGGCATGAGGTCGCCGATCTCGGTCCAGAGCGGGATGAGCAGCTCCTGTTCGAAGCCGCGGTACAGCTCTTCGAGCTCAGGCGTCGGGTCTGGCAGGCCCGGCCCCGCTTCCGCCGTCAGCCGGACGGGGGATGTGGTGGTGATGTCGACGGCCATGCCGGCCTCCTTGATCGGGTTGAGCTCGACGGCGAAGCGTCGTCTTGGAGCACCAGCCCTCCTCAGGGAGGGCCGGTCCCGCTTCAAGTTTAAGCTAGGTTCCATATTGGAGAATACTCCGATTCCTCCCTAAGGAATACCTGGCCGACGCCGGTCCACGCGGGCTGCTCCGGCCGGGATGGGCATCGTGGCCCCAAGCTAGGCATCCCCGGCCACAACCTGGGCACCCCTCCTCCCAAGCTGGGCATTCTTCCCGACGTGCCCCGCAAGGTACCCGGCCTACGGTCGTCGTGATGGTTCCGACGACACGAGGGAGGTCGGCAGTGCCGCTTTTCCTGGACGTTCACGAGATCGACGGCGGCGTGACGATGGATGACGTCGCCAAGGCCCACCTCGCCGACCTGCAAGCGCAGGCCGGCTACGACGTCCGGTACCTGAGGTACTGGGTCGACGAGCTGAGCGGGCGGGTGTTCTGCCTGGTCGAGGCGCCCTCACCGGAGGCCGCGGCAGCTGTCCACCGGGAGGCTCACGGCTTGGTCGCCGACCACGTCTACAGGGTCCAAGAGGGGTCCTAGGAGAGGAGAAGACGATGCGCAGGATCAGCGTGGTGAGGCTGGGCGGCATTGCCGCGGCCGTCGCGGCGGCGACCATGTGGATGGCCCCGGCCTGGGGCCAGACCGGACCGGCCTGGGGACAGACCGCACCTGTCTCCCGCCTGACATCCGCAACTACCCGCGCCGCGGCCAGCACGGATCTCACCGAGCAGCTTGCGGCCGCGCGCCTCGCCACGGCTAAGTACGCCACGAACCTCGGCAAGGCCAGGGCCGACGGCTACGAGATCATCACCCCGATGATGCCGAACATGGGGATTCATTTCCTGAACCCCCACATCCAGGGATTCAACATCCGCAGGCCGCAGATCCTGGTCTACGAGCACAGCGGGCATCAGTGGCAGCTCGGCGCTCTGGAATGGGTATTCACGAGCATGCCGAAGACACCACCGCTGCAGAATGCGACGTTCGGATCCTTCCCGGCGGCCTGCCATTACCAGGACGGCACCTTCATCGCGGACGAGAACTCGAAGACTTGCTCGAAAACGAATCCCAGGACAGGGTCCACGTTCAGCTTCTGGCACCCCGATCTGTTCACGATGCACGTGTGGATCTGGTACCCGAACCCTGCTGGCTTGTACTCAAGCACGAACCCGCTGGTCGCCCCTTTTAACGGGGGCTGAACCAGCAGCTCTGACCAGGAGGGCGGGCCGTAACGCGGGCCGCCCTCCCGTCCGCCGCAGCGGGGATGCGGCAAGCGCTCGGCCCGGCAGCCGATACGTCCCTGGCGCGGGCCGTCGACGGTTCAAGCGCACCGTCAGCGGCCAGGCTGAGACCGGCTATCGCAGCGCACCGGAAGGGGAGCTGGCGCGGCGGCCTGACCCGCACATCAGACAGGTGATCGGCGCCGCATCACACTCTCGCGGTGTCACGGCGCATGGGCCTGGTTCGGATTCATGCCGGTCTCCGTCCCCTTCCCGCGCGTTCCGGCGGAAGGACGGCCGCCGCCTGTTGCGTCCCGGCAGGCAGCCGCCGCCGATGCTGCTGCTGCTGGAGCAGGCCCGCCAGCAGGGCGGCCAGCAGGGCGCAGGATGTGCCGAGGAGGATCCCGGCGGTGGCGTCGGACAGCCAGTGGGCGCCCAGGTAGGCGCGGGAGAGCCCCATCAGGACCGAGAACGCCACCGCCGCCGCGCCCCAGATGGCGCGCCGCCGCCCGGCGGGAACCAGCGCGATGACCGCTGCCACGACGGTCACCGACGCGGCGACGGCGTGTCCCGACGGGAACGACGCGCCGCTCGTCGCGACCAGCGACCCGGGCGGCCTGGCCCGGTCGTAGATCCCTTTCAGCGAGCCGATCAGGGCCTCCGACATCACGACGGCCGCGGTGAAGGCGGCCAGATGCCACCACCGGCGCCGCAACGCCAGGAACCCAGCCACGGCGATCCGCACCGGCAGCGTGACGTACACCAGCCCGAGCACGTTGAAGACCTTGGCGACCGCCGTCAGCGGGGGTGCCCGGCCGGAGATCATCAGCCGCAGCCACGCATCGTCAAGCTGCTGGACGCGCGCCAGCGTGCCGTGGTCGGCGACCAGGGCGAACACCACGGCCGTCAGCGCCGCCACCATGGCGGTCAAGACGGCGGCCCGCCGGGGGCTGGCAAGCAGCGCCTCCTCCTCCGGCCGGGCCGCGGCCACCCGGGTCACCCCGGGCATGCGGCACCCCGCCCGCACAGTGCCAGGCCCTCGGTGCGCCGGACATAGCCGACCAGCGCCGACCGGAGCATGAACGCAACTGCGCTGCCCACAGTGGTGGCCAGGACCGGGGACGCACCTCGCGCGAAGCGGAACTGATAGGTCGCGCAGCCGCCGGGGAAGGTGTAGTAGCGGAGTTCGGAGTACTGCGGGACCAGGCTCGCCGGGCGCTCGAACAGGCGCGTGCCGGGATGGCCGGAGGGGACCTGCCGGGCGCCAGCGGTGTCGCAGGCGGCGGTCAGGGCGATCGTCACCTCGTTGACGGTGCCATTACCACCCAGCGTGATGATCAGGCCGGCCGTCGGCCCGGCCCGGCCGAAGTCCAGCGAGAAACTGGCCCGCCCGCTGGCGACCTCGGCGAGGGCGGCGGTCCAGCCCGACGGCAGCGCGGCGATGCAGGGCAGGAACGCTGCCGAGGGCACCGCCTGGGCCGCCAGGATCATCGTGTGGCCGGTGCCGCAATCGGGCGCGGGGGACGTTGGAACGCTGGTCGGCAACAACAAGGCGATACCGAAAACGGTGGGCACGGCGAAGAGGGCCAGCATCGCCACGGCCAGGCTGACCCGCCGGACGCTCCAGCGCTGCAGCACGATGGGCCGTCGCTGCGGGGCGAGCTTGCGGAACTCGGCGAGCAGGTCACGGGGATCGCGTTTCATGAACACCCGCAGCTGCGTCGGGCTGGCCACCCCGCGGGTGGCGGCGAAGGCCTCGCCGAGTTCGGCCTCAGTGAAGTAACCCTGCGCCTGCTGGTACACCCGCGCGGGGTCGGTGCGGACCGCGAGGACCAGCATCATGTTGCCCAGGTCGACCGCCTGCCGCCAGGGCGACGGGCGGACCTGGGCGAAGGCCACGTCGATCAATAGCAGCTGCCCGTCGCGGACCATCAGGTTGCCCGGCTTGATGTCGCGGTGGGCGATCCCCGCATCCCACAGCGTGCGGATCAGCAGCAGGCCCTGGTCGATCACCCGGTCGTCGACGTCGGCGCCGCCGATTTCCACCGCGCCGTCGAAGAACTCGGTGACCAGCAGGTACTCCCGCTCAG
>Ga0187883_10001541_pt1 | contig 14059 bp, 12 predicted proteins | sample June2016WEW_20_1_2_FD_132966 | JGI IMG/M metagenome (GOLD analysis project Ga0187883, IMG submission 132966) | Peatland microbial communities from SPRUCE experiment site at the Marcell Experimental Forest, Minnesota, USA - June2016WEW_20_10 | ecosystem: Environmental > Terrestrial > Soil >...
ATAAGGAAAGAGGCGACCGTTCACGATTTCCCGCACGCTGACTGGTATTTCCCCTGCGCTCTTCGGGTTCTCAAAGTGTTCGCGGTCGAGGCTCTTCATGTAACTCGCCCTTTCGTCGGGCGTGATCGCCTGCCGGTTGAATTGGTCGATGGCGTCGAGCGCGGAGGCATCGAGACCATTGTTGTTGTCGCGGTTCAGCACTTCAAACGAATCTCCCCACACGCGGATGGTCGGGCGATTCTGCTCTTGGGCGTATTGGACGATCTCGGCCGAACCGCCGCGGCCGCGCGAAGGTTGGCCGTCCCAAACGGCGATGAGGACGTCACAATGATCCACCACATAGCGGCCCACTTGGCCGTAGGCATCGCGGCGCAGTTCGGCCTGGTCCCCGGGATCGCGGCGGTCGTCTTGAATGCGTCGCGTCCGCAGACGAACCGGCTTTCTGCAACGGCCGAGCAGTTCGGCAAACTCCTTTCGGGACTCTTCGGTCACAAAGTCTTCGAGGTAGTCTTCGAGCGCCAGGGGAAGGACGACATCGAGACGCGCGTCTGGATCGGCCAGAACGGCCCGCGCCACCACACGGTCCGCCCCTTCAGCCAGCGGACTCAGCACGCGAAACGAAATCGCAGTCGTCCCCGCGCGTCGGACGCGCTCAATCTTCCGCCTCGACTCCTCCGGAAACAGCTTCTCAACTTCGGCGTCGATGGCCTTCTTGACCAGCACCTGCACCGCCGTCGGATCGTCCAGCTTCCGATGGCCTGTGACCCCAATGCGGATACGGTACGGAATTGATTCGAACTCAGGCATCTGTACCCTCATGAGCTACATTCTTTACCACAGCGATCATGATGCTGGCGACCGAAACCGGGCGATCAACGAGAACGGATGCCAAGGACACAATAGAGCGGGACCTCAGCAGTTGAGGTTCCGACGAGAATCTGATTGCGGCTAGCACCGTCGCAAGAAATTACTCGCCGACGCCAAGCACGCGTTTCTGGGTGAACAGGATGCAATTGCCTTTTGAGAATCTGTTCCAAGCCAGCCGAGAAGTTGATTAATATCACGAGTCGCGAGCCATCGGCCCGCCGAAGGCTGTCACTGCGAGGTGACTGAGATCACAGCTTCCATGGATTGGTTTCAAATAACATTGGGCACTGTGGAGGTGTGGCATGGGTGTTTTTGACTTGCTAAATTCAAGGAAATCACTATTTGGACGGACAAAAAAAGTGGCAAACCAGCTGCTGCTGGAAGCCGCAACATGCAGTCAGTGCAATGCATCCATGACGATCTTTCTGGGCGTTAATCGTAAGGGGATGTTCCCAACGAAAATGTTCGTGAATGAATCACATCGAGGATGTTTCCGATGCGCCGCATGTGGCCGATACTATTGTTGGGATTGCAGTGATTCGCGCAAGCCGTGTTCTTGTGGAATTATGTCATGGCAGGAACGGCAATACTTCCCTGCGGGAGTTTCGCCAGAGTACGCATTGAGAGGTTTGGTGTAACGCAATTGCGATGGATTGACGATGTCCGCCACCGAAAGGGCGGCCGCCGAGCGACGGCGGCGACACACCCCTACACCCCCTTAGAGAACACCTCGAGACTGTGCCTTAATAAATCCAGGTCGTTCTGCTCCAGGGAAAAATCGTGTACGTTCAACTGCACGATGGGGCCGGAATCGAGCTGAACATGAACGAAGGTGCCTTGCATGTTGGCGTCAACGCGGATTACCCTTCCGGCTTCGCCGTACTTGCTGATTAATTTCGTTCTTTGGCCCGCTAAGGCTGCGTATATCTCAGGAAGCTTCATGTAGTCGTTATCCGGGATCTCCTTCTTACCTTGCAAACACCGCGCCCAGTGTACACCTGCTCCCACTGATCGCGACAGTGCGGAACAATTCTCATCTGGAGCAACCCAACGGTCTGAGATCCGCGCCGGATATGCGTCCGCAACCAAGTTGAACAAACCTCCCTTACCAAGTAATTGCGCCACTGATTACAGAGAGGTCGATCGGCGCGCTGGTGGTGGAGTGCTATTTTGCACCGCACGAGTATTAGTTGAAAATTGTTTCAAATTGACGCAAACAGCGGTGGAATCGCACGCGACAGTGATTTCAATCACCGACACGAACATGGGCTGAGGGCACGATTTCTGACACCGCGGAGGTCAAAAGGTAAATTCCGTATTACTCTTGTTTGGAGACGAGGCCGAAGGCGCTTCGCCGAACCGCCGGACCCCGCCGTGATGTTTAGATGTAGCAATGGCAAAGGAACCACAGTTATGGACAAACAGCAACTGGACAAACTCGTTGGGATCATAAAGGACGGAAGCAAAGATTTCATGGATCGCAATGCAGCCGTGGAGATATTGGCCCGTATCAACGATCCTTCAGCATTGTCGGCCCTCAAAGCGATCTATAAAGAATCTAACGACCCCTTCCTTAAGGCCAGCATAGCCGCTGTCGTGGGACCCCGAATGGAATACTCCCCTGAGCCAAAGAAATCTTGGAAATTCTGGAAGTAGGGTGAGTGTCCTTGAACCACCGACCCTGTGTCGCACAAAGGGTCCATTGTGAGACTGCGTAAAAGCTACTATCCGATCAAAGTGCCCTTGCATACTGATTCCGATTGGTACCAGAATTCTCATGTGGGTCGTGCCGCTTGAGTCCGAACCCCGTCTTCCTCGATCGATGAATCGATGCTCATCGACGAACGCCTAGATGGAAGCAGCGGTGCTGACAAGAGCGTTTGCTCTTCTTGTTACCCGCCGAACAAGGCGCTCCACCAGCGTCGGCGTTTAGGCTCGAAGGATTCCGACTTGAAATCTTGGAATCGAGACAATGTGATGTGGCACGCATGTTCAAGCTCGTGATCGGTGAGCGGAGGCTGATCCGCGACGAGTTTCACCAAGGCCTTATTTACGCTCACGAGCTCAGAACGCATACGGTCTGCCAAACCGGCAAAGGCGCCCGATCCGGCCGCTGCAGGGCCGAGAATGGCTTCGCGATAGGATCGCCGAATCCGGGCGGGCTCGCGTGCACCCAAAAGGAGATAAACGAGGAATCGGCAAGCATCGCGCCCTAATACGCCTGGATCATTCGCTGCGATGTAAATCGCGGCATACAGGCAGTGCTCATACGCCGTGGAATTGCTGTCGCTCAACTTCAGAATCGAGATCCACACCGAGGCCGGGCAGAAATAGATCAGCATTTCACTCACGATTCGGATGTACCGGTCGCTCCATTCTTTACCGACGGCGGCGCATCGCTTTTGAAGACCCTTAAGCAGCTCGGCTCCGTCGCTCGAATTCTGCCACTGTGCCATCTCTTGCCTGGCGATAAGAGAGGCTCCATTTGTGATCCGTTCGGCGAGAGCCGCCAAGGCTTCATCGTCGGATGCCACCGGCCGCGCCAGATCGTCGAGCAGGTGTTTGGCCAATTCACGGTCTGCGCTTCCCTCAGTTCCTAGTTTCGTCGCCGATTCAAGAGCTTTCATGGCCAGGGCGCGGGCATCATCCTCCTGCCCCTTGCCTGCCAGTGCCGTCGCTTTATTGGTGATGGGTTTCAGATACCCCTCCGGAGACAGCGAGAGCGCTTTGTCTGCCGCGGCAGTCGCCTCTTCCCATCGGCAAAGCAAGATCATCCAGGCGCTCTGAAAGTTCCATGACACGTGATCTTCGGGATCAAGCTCGATCGCTTTTCCCAGTTCCCTAATTGCGTCTTTGAGAGCCAGCCGCTCGTCTGGGGGAAAGCCTTCCCCGCGGTTGGTACGGGAGTTCGCTGCGGCCTTGTCCAATTCGCGCAATGCCAGTGCACGTCCGCTCCTAAGTGCCAGTTCGTTTTCTAGACTATGCGGTCCTGCGCCGAGGCTAAGTTCGGCGAGTGCGGCGCTTTCGCCGAATTTTTCGTGCGCCTGGTATTCCTGAGCTCCTTGGGCTAGCAGATCCTCGTATCGAACGTGCTGGGCACCTTCCTCGACTTGCCGGAGAAACTGCAGATCGGGGTCGCCAGCACACGCGATTCGGGCGACACCGGCCTGGCGCTGGAATTCGTCCCACGATCGTGCGTATTTGGCAGCGTTGAAGGCTGCAAACTTGTGCGAGGGATCAGCGCGCAGTGCCTTCAGGAAAAACTCTTCTGCAACTGCGCCCTGCCCCAGGAAGTCTTTGCGGATGAGCGCCTCGCAGTACTCAACCTGTCCGTCATTCGCAAACTCCAGCCGCACATCCGCGAGCCGATCCAGAGCCAGATGCACCCACCCATGCTCCGCGTCGAAGTAACAGCGGTTTAGAGAGTTAATCTTGTCATCGTTATCACGCTTGTAGCGCTTCATTCTTTGGTACCTGCTTCGTTTCGGATCTCCATCAAACAGTGCCTTCCATCAATAGCGCCTGCTGCAATCATAGACCGGGCGTCCGCCAGGGATGTGCAGACCAGAGGCAGTTCCGCGGCGGCCAAGGTGTGCATCTCTTCCGATCCGGACCACACCTCCAACCATCCGCAGCCTCGCTCTTGTCGCGCAATCGCTAGGGTCCCACCAGTCGTACAGCGCATCGCGTCGACGGGCACACGGCGCTCGCCCTCGTTTGTCCAATTCCCAGATCGACTGCGATAACGCAGCACGGTCTCTTTGAAAGCGACGTAAACGGTAGCGCCATCCGTTCCCGCGGCTAAAGCGACTGCCCTATGCGGAGTTTCTAGCACAGTTTCCCGGGAACCGTTCTTGCGGACGACGACAATCGACGTGTGCGCATCACCGGCATGACACCGCCCGCAACTCACAAAATCCCCGCTATTGCCAAGCCAGCATACGAACTGTTCTTCTCGCAGATTTTCGATGTGCGGGATTACGCGATCTACAGCAGCGGGGCGAAAACGAGCAATCTTGATCTCACCGCGTTCGCTTACGGCGAGCACACGGCCTTCGTCCATGGGCATCACCGCACACACGGCATGATCGAACAGATCCAAGCCATCTTCCAAATCCGGTGTCTGTCCGGGTTCGAGCTGTGCAATCGAGCCGTTCTTGTAGCCCACATAAGTTGCGCCGCCGTTGCCGTGGGCAGCCACCGTCAGCGGTTCATAGTTTGCAATGACGTAGTCGTTGCGCCAAGCGTTCTTCTCGAACCACGTTACCGATTTTGCGCCGGCACTGGCGAGGATGAGCCAACCATCGGGCCAATAGCTGCACTGCGTAATCGGCGCCTTACTTGAGGTTATGTCTTCGCCGGCAATGGAGAGAGTCTGAATCCACTTTGCGGTCGCCACGGCGAATCCGCCCTCCGCCGGGATAGGCTCGATCGCTCTTAGCGCTTCTGTCTCTATCAGCCCAGAATACGCACCCCTGCGGCGCACTTTATCCGTGGCGGTGTCCCAAGCCAGAAGTTCTCCATGGCTGGTTGCGACGAGGCAGTGCAAACGGCCTTCGGCCGTTAGTGCACAGCACTCCTGGGCGACGCCTCGGACTGCAGAACCGCTCGCGATTCGATAATCCGCTTCTTTGAGTAGCGAACCCGTGCGCATGTCGTACACCTTTAACTGGCGACTGCGGGTTGCGAGCACGATCATCGACGCCTCTTCGTTCAGACATGCCGAACACACATGCAAGGGCGGTCGCGGCCATTCGGTTGCGCGCGCTTCACCTGCTTCCATACGCAGCAACAGAATTCGCTGGGTCGGCAATCGGTCGCCATCGATTAGCACCGCGGATTGGCGATCAGGTGCAAACGTGATACTCGCGAAAAAGGGCGAGATGTCTGTCGCGAGAATCGATGTGGTGCGCCGCTCCGTGTCAAACCATACGAGTGCATGTGTTTCATCGATACCGATGAGGCCGCCGAAGAAACTGAGGCAGTGCGGTGGGTAACGCAGCTTGAGCGGTACACGCTCGCCATCGAGGTACACCGTGGTTCCATCAACCCACGCCACCCGGTCCTTAACCGGGTCGATTACGAGGGCGCTTTCGTTCACACCGGACGGCAGCGTCCGCCGGCCAATCAACTGGTAACTGGCCAGACTGTATTCTTCCAGGAAGCGCCCATCGGTAACCGCGTGAAAGATCCCTCGTTGCGGCGTTACCGAGACCACCCCGGCTACGGTTCGCTCGTCGCCGAAAGGGGTCTGAGCGCAAATCCACATACCGCGTCGGTCCATCTCGGCTTCCGCGCGCTTCAGATATGCTGCGAGAATCGGTGGCAGCGTCTGGTTGCGCAGCCGGTTCAAGGCGATTACCTGCGACAGTTCGGGACGCGCAAGGATGGCTCCAAGACCGGAGAGCACGGCGTCCCGCATGAGCGGGACTTCTGCCGCCTTCAAGTCCTCGAGAAGTTCGTATAGCAGCCCGCGCGCGACGGCGGCCGCGACAAAGCGTATATCGCCGAAGAGATGGGCTCGATAGCTCTGCCGGGTGTCGCATCGGCGCTGGTATGAGAGTTCGGATAGCGCCCGACCGGACGCCGCTGCCCATTGTCCCCGGCGCTTCGGACAGGCCACGCGCTGAAAGTACGCACCCATCCGCCGATGAGCCGTCTGGCTGGTCCAACTCCCTGCCGAATACCAACGATCCGCAACGGCCACGAAACTGGCGTGGAAAAATGTCATGAGGGCGGTACCTCCGAGAGATCGCCACGAGAGGTAAGGATTCAAATCCTGATAAAGGCGAAGCCAGATTGCAACTGGTAACCGGCGTGAAGGTAGATCGTGCCGCGCGATCCGTTGCGAGAATTGACTCCAATAGTCCTCGTCACAGACCAGGAGGTCCAGCATTTCGCTTTCAGTAAGGCCTCTTCGAGAGGAAACCAGGTATCCCGCTACGCGGCTCACCAAAAGTCGGCCATGATTCTTCTCCTCGCTCAGCCGCTCGAAGAGCTGCTCAATCATGCCGTCGATGCCGGCTGGCAGTGGAGAGATGGAATCGTACGAATGCCAAAGCCGCGCCTCCTCGAAGGCCAGCCGGAGATAGAGAGGCAGTTTGCATGCCGCGAATCCCTCCAACACCGCCGAAGTCTGATCAGGTGTCAACCGACGCCCGGCACGCGCGAGCCATTTCCCGAGCAACAAACCTGCATCCTCCGAGTTCATGGGGCCGAGCAGGTGGAAGCACTGTTCCGGCAGTCGCGAGCGCAACCGTTCAAGCGCAGGCCCACGTGTTGTCGAAACTACGATCCGCGTGTACGGGCGAAGAGTGTGCGGGAGCCAATTCCAGTTCGGCGCGCTGATTTGGTCAAGCGCGTCAACAAACAAAACGAGCGGCTGCCTGGCGGAGGGTAATTCCAGCCTTTTCTGGAACTCGTCAATCAGCAGATCGAAGTCGGAAGCCAGTTCAGATGAGTCCTTCCCGTATAACCTGTCGATTTCGTTGCAGATCCCTTTCAGCAGCGCTGCAGCCTGGGTTGACTCTGCCGTTACTCCGGCAAACCGGCAAATGACCGACGTTCCTCGCGTCCTGTATTCTAGCGCTGCCTCCGCCAGCAGCGCTGACTTACCCGATCCCGACGGCCCGTATAACACCAGCGGTGCCTGGCTGCCTTCGTCCTCGATATGCCGCGCGATCACTTCTTTCGCAGCCGCTTGCCCCGTGAAATCGCGGGAACGCTTGAACGCGAACTCATCGTGGCGCAATTGCTCTTCCCGAGCGGGGGATAGTTCCTGCGGGCGAACAATCTGCCTCCGGATTGTCCGACGCAGATCGCGGTACACGGTCGCACAGATCCATCCGAGATGTTCGGTGCTGATGCCGCGTTCGCTCCAGGTCGCCTCGCGCGAGCGGACGCGGTGCGCTCCGAGATGCGTGAACAAATGCTGTTTGAGAGAGGCTAACCGCGAGGCGGCGTCCTGATCGATCGTGCCTTCGGGCATGAAGTCCCAGTATTTCCGCAACGCGGGAATTTGTTGCGCCTCGAGCTTCAGATCGAGAGGAGTGCGAAGCTCGCGGAAGAATGCGAGCACGTGCTCACCCGCGTCCGGCTGCGCAAGCGCTCCAGCATGGATCTCCTGTTCGGTCGCCGAGGCTTCATATTTCAACATCTGCTCCGCTGAGAAACCGGCTTGCCTCGCCGCGCGACGAAGAGCCTCACCCAGCGGCTGTTCCACCTCGCGCACCCAGATCTCCGGATCGGTGAAGCGTCCAGTGCGAGGCTGCAAAACCCAGACGCCGCCTTCTGCATCGTGGTCAAGCTTGTACCATTCCTTGTGCTCCGCGCTCAACTCCGCTTGCAGCGCCGCAAACTCCGCGTCGGGAATCTCGGACGGCAAAGGACGCCATCCGTACCGATCACCCAACAAGATAAGGAAGTTTGGCCGAGGCGTGACCGACTGGCAACGGGCGATTTCCGCCAGGCAGATCCGCATCGTCCCCTGGTCCAATGCGGCCTCGGCGCTTACACCCCACCTGAGATCAATGGCCTGAAACGTCCAGCCAAGCCGCTCGCAGTAGTGGCGGAGCCGTGGAAAAACCCTTTCCTGGAGCGCATTCCGCTCCTCCTTGAGATCATCGAAAGTCGATGAGACGAAAACGCGAATGGTCCGAGTGGGAAGCGCCGGGAATTCCGGGGAGGCGCTTGAACTAGAAGCAGGCACTTTTCCCTCCAGAATCAACGAAGCGGCGAAGCTCGGGCTAGGCCCGGGTCATCTGTTCGCCGTGCTATTCCGCGATGTGTTTGGCGTAGCAACGTTGAATAAGCGATCCAAGATAGACATAACTCCTCGCATGTGAACGAGTTTGGGCGCCTCACCAAATGACGGCTGCGTATTCCCTGTATTTCGTAACGAACTGCTCTTCTCGTTGCGTTAGCTGGCTTTTCGTCTCGATCTCGCGGAAGGCCACATCAAGAGAATCGTACTTGCGGCTGACTTCCTGGACAGCCTCCCTGTAATCGCGATCAGCGTTCTCAGAGGCCACCGCAACGTGATATTCCGGAGTCGCCCTGGCCCGTTTCAGCAAGTTAGAATAGATAGAAGGACTAGCTATGGGCGAGTAATCATAAGTTGCGGGTTTCGGCAAAGGTACCCCGATTGTCGATTCGACAATTTCTTCGACTGTCATGATTGGGCTGCAATGAACCGTTATGAAACGATGCCTAGGACGCAGGCGACCGAGTTCGAGGCATGCCTTCAAGATCAAGGCCTGCGCACGGTCGCTGCGCAAATCTGGCATGAGTGATTTGCTTCTGAGGGCTGCAAGAACCGCTGCTTTCTCACCTTCCGTCAACTCCTCCATCCGCTGCAGGCGACACGTGAGGCGCGCAAGGAACTCTGAGAACAGTTCGCCCGTCGACTCCAAGATGCAACCGTGAGCCTTTTCGACCGCTGCATATTCCAGCAGAAAATCCATGATCGTCCGCCTCCACTTCAGACGCGGCCGATAGAAAAGCAATCGACGGCAACTTCGTCGTGCAACCTTTGACCAAAAGTCACTAGGAGTATAGGCATCACGGACGTCGTCAATCATTCTCATGTCGTTTTCTGAAGTAACCAACTTACATGGTAGAGCAGCAGGGTCTGGGCCTCGCCTAGGAGCAGCGGGCTAGCCATAGGATCGGCCCCCTTTGCACGGAATTATTGATTGGACTTGGGTTTGGACGCTGTGATCTCAGTCACCTCGCAGTGGCAGCCTTTCGCGGGTCCGATGGCTCGCGACTCGTGAAGTTAATTCACTCTACAGATCCGTGGTCTCTCCCCCGGTCGGCGCGCTTCCCAGGAATCGCGAAGCTTGCATATTTGATCTGGAGCAATGAGCTGCCGATGGAAGAACTGACGCTAGATCATCTTGTGTTACGGTATTGCCGGCAAATCATCATGCAGGCGATGGATTATGTGCGCGGCCGGATGCGCGAGGAGAACCTGCCCGCCCTCAAACGGCAGGTGCAGAATGTTCACATCGAGAAGTCGCGCAGGAGTGGCCTCCTCAGCCGGGTAACTCATGTTCTCTTCAGCAACCTGATTACCTGTTCCGCCAGCGCCGGGTTCCTGGCCGCGACAAACGGCGTGCGTTTCGGATGCTTGGCATCCTTACGAAAGGCTATGAGGATTTCGTCGAGGTCGAGCTGCGACGTGATGGGGTTCCCCTGTAGGTCAAGAATCGTCAGGCCGGTTTTCAGGCCGATGTAGAGTCCCGGGAGAATGTCGTAGGTTGCGAAACCCTTGGCGAACTCAATCGCCACATCCGCATAGCCTGCCGCCACCTGGATGATGGTGTTCGAGCCCCACGAAAGATTCACGCGACCATCCTGTTCGCGGATGGCGTCCATCAAGGCCGTCTGCTCCGACAACGCCCGATAACGGTCCACCTTTGTCGTCAGCACATTCACCCGTGCGCCCGCAAGTCTTGACTTAGGTTGTGTACCGCCATCCAGCCGAAACCACGAGTGGGTTATAAAATCTAGACATTCCGCGTAGCCGCTCCTGGACGCCCAATAGATCCGATCCAAGAAAATATCGCCCGCCACTGCGACGATCACATCGTTCTCGCGCCGGTCATAAACGGCGATCAACGACCAACCGCCTTGCAGCGCCTCGACAAATTCCGTCCCGTCAATTGGGTCGACGAACACGACCAGATCCGCGTCGGCCTCACTGGCGCCTTCGGGAAATGTCTGGATGCCCAGTTCCTCGGAAAACACCGTGTAAGCCTTCACGCCCGGTAGCTTTGCGAACTTGAACCGCAACGCCTCGACGATGAGGTCTTCCGCCTCCTGATCGATCGCCTTGGTGAGATTCAATTCGGACTTCTCGATGTGAACGTTCTGCACCTGCCGTTTGAGGGCGGGCAAGTTCTCCTCGCGCATCCGGCTGCGCACATAATCCATCGCCTGCATGATGATTTGCCGGCAATACCGTAACACCAGATGATCCAGCGTCAGTTCTTCCATTGACACCTCATTGCTCCAGATCAAATATATAGGGTTCGTGATTCCTGCGAAGCGAACCGACGGGGGGAGAAGCAAGGAACTGTAGAGTGAATTAACTTCACGAGTCGCGAGCCATTGGCCCTACCGAAGGCTGTCATTGCGAGGTAACTGAGATCGCAGCGGCCGAAGCCAAGTCCAATCTTAACTCCGTGCAAAAGGGGCCGATCCTATGGCTAGCCCCGCTGCTCTTATCGGCTCGTCGCCGCGAGATCGGTGTGTTCATCTCCTCGACCTTCCGCGATATGCAGGAGGAGCGCGAGGAACTGGTGAAGCAGATCGCGGGACGTCCTGCGCCAGGTCAGCTCTTTCCTCCCGCGGTGGAACTTGGTGCGATGGTGACTTTGCAATGTATGTTGCCTTTCACAGCCCGATGTTTGGAACGGCGCACGTGGACTCCCATCCGTTAGAGTGCCCCTTTTGCGCAAGAGGGAAAGAGAAGGGGCAAAACGACTGGGAGGAAAGGAACATAAACGTCTGCAACCCGGGCGACGTTTACACCTGCTTGCAGTGCGGAAGGTCAGTGACAATCAATTGGGGTTTAGTCGAGCCCGATCATCTTTCGAACTGGGTGAACTCAGAATACTGCCCTCACCGACTGTGCAAGATCAAGTATCAAGAACTCTGCTTAGAGCGGGGGTGGCCTGATGCCGCTTCTCCACCTCCCGTCTGAAGTCCTCCTGCGAAATGGCGCACGCTCTGTGCAACCAGGTAGCACGATCGACGTGCTGACCGTCACGGGCGCGATCTTCGCTAGCTCCGGCCACCTCGTCTAGGCCTTCACCACCGCGGTCGTCATCTCCACCCTCGCGGTGGGACCCAGAGTTCCCTCTCGTTGAGGATATCTCTTCGGGTCAGCGTTTGTTGAACGCGGGGTATAGGCGGCCATTGGTGGCCGCATTGTTGACATCGCTTCTGAGCACCGAACACCGTCACGATCAGTTTGGCGCCACAACGGGGACAGCCTTCTGATTGGGCTGCCGAGGCGTTCGGGCGTGCATCAACCCAACCTTGACCCGTAAACCGGATCTCGTGTCCTGTCTTGTTTACTGCAAGGAATTCTTCGCCCTCTTCGCACTGCGTGCAGTATAGAACCTTGCGCCATGCGGTCCTCGTCGATGGCATCCCTGAGGAAGTTCCGAAGAGGGATAAGGCCCTGGTCGAGGCAGCCGCGCGCTTCGGCGGAGATCGGGGCAAAAACAATTTCCACCCAGACACGAACCAACGGGACATCGAGTTCACTTTCTCCGATTGGGTTAATGCATGCGGGTTCCGGGACAGAGTCAACACTATGCCGGGGATGAAGGTCTTTATGGTCTCCAGATCAGGAGGAGGTTCCAACTCTGGTGGTAGTTGGCATTGAGCGCCGCGAGGGCGCGATCAGCCGCGCCCGCCGCTCTAATGCCGCAACCAAAGCCGAGGAAGGAGTCGTTCCCTTGTCCTTTGCATATTCGTGGTACTGATCCCCGAATCGTGCGATCAACATTGCTTTCTCTCCGGGAATTCGCACCAAGAACATTAGAGCCCGTAGGACACCGAGCGCGAGTACCAATGCGCTTGCAGCCACGATTCCGAGTCCGATAGCGTGAATCATCAGCACCGAATACATTGGGTGGCGCACCCAGTCCAGCGGTAGGTAGGGGCCCGAAGCGATTAGCTCATGGTCAGTCTTCATCTCAAGGAAGGCTGACCAGAATCGGCCAAGTTCCCGGTGCGAAACCTTCACTTCTTGCCGAAGATTCTCTTTCGGTTTATGGACTGGTTATTGTTAGCGTTAACGCTCACGACCGGGTCAATGGCGTAAGCAGCTCCGGGGTCTTTGGGGACTGACGTTGATGCTGCTCGGGTGGCACGGGGGGCGCGGCTTTCGCTTTGGGTTGTCACCGGAGATGGAGTACCTCAGGTGCCCGAAGCGGCTTTTCGAGCTACGGCGGTTTGTTGCGAGAAAGCGGCAGCGCTTGCCGAAGTTTCTTTGGGTTTGTCGGCCAGCATCTTGCGAATCTTGCGCGCGAGATCGGCAACTGTGAAGGGTTTCTGGATGAACGACACACCCGCTGTCAACATGTCTGGGAGAAACTCGCCACTGTATCCGCTCATGTAAAGTATTCTCGTCTGGGGGCGAAGTGAGCGAACCCGTTTTGCGAGAGCTGGGCCGCTCATTCCGGGCATAATCACATCCGTCAACAGCAGGTCGATCACACCTTTCCGTTCGTTGACTATTTGCAAGGCTCCCCGGCCATCCCGCGCAGATAAGACGGTGCACCCAGACGCGCTCAATGCTTCGCAAATCAAACCACGAAGCGGTTCCGCATCTTCAACGACGAGCACGGTCTCTCCCGAAAAAGCCGTTTCAGCCCTGTTGTTTCGAGACTCGTGGTCTGCTTCCGTTTGCTCGGTAGCAGGAAGATAGATCCTGAAAGATGAGCCGTGCCCCAACGTGCTTTGGACTTCGATATGGCCATGGCTCTGCTTTACTATTCCGTAGACCGTCGCCAGGCCCAACCCGGTGCCCATGCCCACTGCTTTCGTAGTGAAGAATGGTTCGAAGATGCGCGCCTGGGTTTGTTGGTCCATGCCAGTTCCTGTGTCGGTCACCTCCAGCAATATGAAGCGGCCGCGCGGTCCGCCTGCTCCAGTCTGAGGGCAGTCTTTCTCCAGATGCGTGTTGGTCGTCTGGATGCGCAACTTTCCGCCGTTCGGCATCGCGTCGCGCGCGTTGACCACCAGATTCAGGACTATTTGCTCGATCTGCCCAGGATCTGCTCTTACGCGATCCAAGTAGCGATCCAGCACAACTGTGAATTCGATGTTCTCCTTGATCAGGCGCCGGACCATCTTTTCCATATTGCCGACGGTCTGGTTGATGTCCAGGATCACCGGTTGAACGACTTGCTGGCGGCTGAACATTAAGAGCTGGCGCGTGAGGGACGCCGCGCTATTCGCAGCTTGTTTGATCTGCTCAACCTTCTGGTGATCGGGCTCAGAGGAAGCTAGACTTTCCAACAGCAGATCGCTGTAACCGGTAATCACCGCGAGCAGGTTGTTGAAATCGTGGGCCACTCCGCCGGCGAGGCGACCGATAGCCTCCATTTTCTGGGATTGCTGCGAAAGCTCTTGGGATCGAGCGAGGGGGGCTTGGGCGACTACCTTTTCGGCA
>Ga0187883_10001547_pt1 | contig 14050 bp, 17 predicted proteins | sample June2016WEW_20_1_2_FD_132966 | JGI IMG/M metagenome (GOLD analysis project Ga0187883, IMG submission 132966) | Peatland microbial communities from SPRUCE experiment site at the Marcell Experimental Forest, Minnesota, USA - June2016WEW_20_10 | ecosystem: Environmental > Terrestrial > Soil >...
CGGGATGTGTTTTTCCAGATCGATCAGCACTTCGGCGGTCAAATCGAATTCGCTCATGAATGAGCGCGCGGCGCGTGCCGCCAGGTTGTTCTGGCTCCTGGCGAGTTCCGCAACGTTGCAGTTGACGGTGACCGAGGGATCGTCCGCGGCGCGGACTTCGACGCGAATTTCGTCGGCGAGCGAGACCGGCAGAAACACCGAATCGAGCTCGTGATAGCCGTCGCCGCGGCGCCCGGTCACGCGCAGGAACAAATTGATCTTCGCGCACGCGCGCCCGGATAGCTCCGTTACCATTGTGGAAATTCTATTGCGGAGCCCGTGGAGCGCCCGGCAACCCCCGCGGGATCGGCACGTCGTCCTCGGGGCGGCGAAACGCGCGGCGTGAATCCTGCTGAATCACGCTGATGAAGCCCAGCAATGTGACCAGCAGCCCAAGCAACACCATCACGCGACCCGCCAGAAATACCGCGTGATAAAAATCCGTCCGCGCCGTCGCGTACGACGCCTGCCGTTGCTCAGCCGTAAGCGGTTCGAGCACCGCAGCGCCACCCGCGCCCTCATCGAGTTCGTCGAAACTCCGATAGTCCGTTCCCGCGGCCGGTTGCGAGCGCGCGACGATCATCCGGCTGTAAGTCTCGGTCCGTTCCAGCCCGACGGCCCAGTTGGCTGCGCCCAGCACGATCAGCGCGAGGCCGCTCACGATTTTCCAGTCAGTGTAGATGTCAGGAAGCTTCATTCCGTAAATCGAGATTAAGGCGCGGACGCCGGGAAAACAATGCCGCCCCCCGCGATCTATTCACTCGCAGAGGTTTTGTTGCGCCGCCCGATCGCAAGCCGCTATCATTACTGGACAAGCTCGTATGCCTGCTGAATCCCGACCCAATTCCGCCACTTCCGCCGCGACTGTCCAGCCCACAGACGCGCGGCTGGACGCGATGCTCAAGCGTTTCGAGGCCGGCGAGATGCGCGCGCTGGCTCAGCTGATCACGATGGTCGAGAATCGCGCTCCCGAGTCGAGCGCGATCATCGAGCGAATCTACGCAAAAACCGGCCGCGCACAGGTGGTCGGGATAACCGGGCCGCCGGGCGCCGGAAAATCGACGCTCGTCAACCATCTGATCGCAAAGTATCGCGCGCTGGGAAAAAAAATCGCCATCCTCGCCATCGATCCGTCGAGCCCGTTTTCCGGCGGCGCCGTACTTGGCGATCGCGTCCGCATGACCGACCATTACAAGGACGCCGGCGTGTACATCCGCAGCCTCGCATCGCGCGGAAGCCACGGCGGATTGAGCCGCGCGGCGCGCGAAATCGTCAAACTGCTCGACGCTTACGGCAGCGACGTGATCGTTATCGAGACCGTCGGCGTGGGACAGACCGAACTTTCGATAATGGATTTGGCCGACACCACCGTCGTCGTTACCGTGCCCGAGGCCGGCGACTCCGTGCAGGTGATGAAAGCCGGGCTGAACGAAATCGCCGACGTCTTCGTCGTCAACAAGGCCGACCGCGAAGGCGCCGACCGGGTCAAAGCCGAGCTGGAACTTGGCGTGCATCTGCGCTCCGGCGACGGATGGCGGCCGCCGGTGCTGCTCACGCAGGCTGCAATCGATAAAGGTGTCGACGCGGTCGTCGGCGCGATTGCGAAGCACGGCGAATACCTGCGCGCACATGTCGATTCGGCGCGCGAGTCCGAGCGCCGCACCCGCGAGTTCGTGGAGGTTCTGTCGGCGGAACTGGAGGAGCGCGCCGCACGCGCCGTCGCCGACGGTGGCGCACAGGGCGTGATCGACGAGATTCGCGCGGGCAAACTGAATCCTTACAGCGCCGCCCGCCGTATAATTGAAGACCGCAAGTCGTTGATCGATTTGCTCCACAACGGCAGCTGCAAACGCGCCGACTGACGCCAGACTCGCGATGACGGCCAACCGAAAACCGAAACCCGAAGGACGCCTGTTCGCGATCGGCGATATCCACGGCTGCCCCGATGAACTGAGCGCGATTCTCAAGTCGATCGCGCCGGCCGCCGGCGACACCGTGGTATTCGTCGGCGACTACGTCGATCGCGGCCCGGCGGCGCGCGACGTTATCGAGCTCGCGCTGGACCTCGAACGCGGCCATGCGGAATGCGTGTTCCTGAAGGGCAATCATGAGGACATGATGCTGTCGTTCCTCGGCATGCCGGGAAATTACGGCGAGTCGTTCCTGTTCAACGGCGGCATCGCGACGCTCGACAGCTATGGCGTGCATGAGGAAGACCTCGAGGACGCCTTCGCGCGGCTGCCCGACGCGCACCTCGACTTCATGAGCCGCCTCGCCACCAGCTATCTGCGCCCGCCCTACTTGTTCGTGCACGCCGGCATCGAGCCAAGCCGCCAGCTCGAGGAGCAGCAGGCCGAAGACATGCTGTGGATTCGGCAGGAGTTCATTTTCAATCCGCACAAAATCGACGCGACCGTGGTGTTCGGCCATACTCCGATGCGTGGCGTGATGATCGACCTGCCCTACAAACTCGGCATCGACACCGGCCTGGTGTACGGCGGCAAGCTGACCTGCGTCGAGTTCACCGAGGGCGTGCTCTACCAGGTCCAGCGCGGGCATCGCGCCGTCAAGACCCGCAGCATCCCGCTGCGCTGAACGAACCGCGCGCGGTCTTTCGCGCCCTGCGCGCTCACGCTACATTTGACGATTCCCGGTGGCGACGTAGCTCAGTTGGTCAGAGCATGCGGCTCATATCCGCAGTGTCGTAGGTTCGACTCCTACCGTCGCCACCAATTCCCGCTCTCCGTTGGGCTTCGTTGACTCATCATCTTCGCGTGCCAGTTATGGTACGTTCGTGCTGCCGACTATGACACTGAGAGTCTGTGGAAAATTGAGGAGACTAAAATGCCAACACGATTCGATGGCTTCTACATCGTGCGATACGAAGGATTGGACGCGGACACGAAACCCGGCTACGGCGTCATGTTCCTGAAGGACGGGAAGATTTACGGCGGGGACAATCTGAGCTGCTTCCTCGGAGAATTTGAAGACAATGAGAAGGTGGTCGTCGCTCGGGTTAAAGTTTTCCTCATAGCGAGCCCATTTCAGTCGATAACGGATGTCGATGATAAGCCATGGGACTTGCCTGATATTCACGGAGACGTGCCGCAAGGCGTCCTTCCGACGGATGTTGTCGTGGAATTGTTCGGTCAGAGACATGACACGCATCAAGATATGCGCGTGGAGTTGCAGCGAATTGCGGTCTGGAGCTAAAAAGCGGCCTTCCAGTGATCTCGTAGAGACGGGATAGACCAACTCCTACCGTCGCCACCAATCAGATGCTCATTTTGCCACAGCGACGGCATCGCCGGCGCCGGAATCCGCGCAAGCTGCCGCCTGATGACTCGCGTCTGACGATTGCGGCGCGCGCGCATCGGCGGCTGTGGAACGCGAATCGAAGATCAAGTCGCACGCGCGAATCCAAAGGTACAGCGTGATGAACACCATCATCGGCCCCTGCGACGCGGTCGCGCGCACGTTCATCCATTCCGATCGAAACGGCAGGTACGCGATCGCGAACGCGAGATGGCTCATCACGACCTGGACCATGTAGCAAAGCGCGAGTAACAGGCCCCATCGCCGACGCGCAAAAATTCCGATCGCCATCGCCGCGAATATTCCCGCCTCGACGATCAGCACCAGGCGCGCGTCGTCGCCGCGCAGGCGCATGCCGGCGACAATAGTCTCGATCGGATCGACGACGTCGAAATCGCCGATGTGAACGAACGCCCTCATCGCCAGACACAGCGCCCACAGCCCGGCCACGGCGGCGAAGACCCGAAGATCGAAAGGCCAGGGAGCTTGCGGTTGACGAGATTGGCGGTCGGTTTCCATCGGAGGTTCATAGGCTATCAGGACGATACAAGACATAACAAGAGTTAAATTACCATCCAGCGTGCGCGATCTTCAGCGGCCTCCGGCATTGACGCTTGCTCGCAGCCGCGAGCGTCCGCGATAATCTCGGCAAGGCTGTCGAAAGAAATGGAGTCGCGATGAACGGCGTACATGACATGGGCGGGATGGACGGTTTTGGGCCGGTCGTCCGCGAACAGAACGAACCCGTCTTTCACGCCGCCTGGGAAAGGCGAGTGTATGCCTTGGCGGCCGCCGCGATTCGCGTGGCGCAGATCAATGGCGATGAGTTCCGTCACGCGATCGAGCGGATTGTGCCCGCGCGCTACCTCGCGTCGAGCTATTACGAACGATGGCTCGCGGCGGTCGAGACTTTGCTCGTCGAGCGTCGCATCGTGACCCGCGAAGAACTGCTCGCCAGGGAAGATGCCGCGACCGACCCGGCTCTGATCGCGAGCGCGGTCGCGACTCGGGGCCCGGCTCCTGTTAAAGACAAAACCGGATCGAAGCCGCCGCGCGCCCGCTTTGCCAAAGGCGCTCGCGTGCGCGCACGCAACCTCAATCCTTCCGGACACACGCGTTTGCCGCGCTACGTGCGCGGCAGAGCCGGAGTCATAGCGCGAGACTGGGGAGTGTTCGTCTTTCCCGACACCAACGCGCATCACGCGGGGACCAAGCCGCAACATTGTTATTCGGTCGCCTTCGACGCACGCGAACTGTGGGGCAAGCCGGTGAACAGCCGCGAGCGGGTGTATATAGATTTGTGGGAAGACTACCTGGAACCGATCGCGTCGAACTCGAAGCGACAAACCACGAAACGCAAAACAGCACACCATCCGGATAGACACTGAAAAAATGAGCGGAGATCATCATAACACCGACGACACCGGACCGGCCGCGCGCGTGAAGGCTCTGGAAGCGCTCCTGACGGAGAAGGGCTTCGTCGATCCGGCCGCGATCGACGCAATCGTCGATACCTACGAGAACCGCGTCGGTCCGCGCAATGGCGCCCGCGTCGTCGCGAAAGCATGGACCGATCCCGAGTATCGAAAACGCCTGCTGGCGAACGCGACCAGCGCCGTGGCGGAACTGGGATTTGCGGGTCCCGAGGGCAACCATCTGGTCGCGGTAGAGAACACCGATCGCATCCACAATCTCGTCGTATGCACTCTGTGCTCATGCTACCCGTGGCCGGTGCTGGGTTTGCCGCCGGTCTGGTACAAGAGCTTCGCGTATCGCTCGCGAGCCGTCAGCGATCCGCGCGGCGTGCTCAAGGATTTCGGACTCGAGCTGGCACCCGATGTCGAAGTCCGGGTGTGGGACTCGAGCGCGGAGATTCGATACCTCGTCATCCCCGAGCGCCCGAAGGGAACCGAGCGGATGAGCGAAGACGCGCTCGCCGCGATCGTGACGCGAGACTCGATGGTCGGAGTGGCGAAGATTGCGGCGCCGACGAGCCGGCGCGGCGACTCCGGGCGGGCGCGCGCATGAGCACGGCGCGAAGGGAACAGAGAGTGCGTCTAGCGACTATAGCCGTCGGTCTGGCGACAGTCGTGATTTTGGCGGCTGCAAGACTTGCGGAATCGCAGGAGACGAAACTACCTGCATGGCCGATGCTCGGTCATGACCATGCACATAGTGGCAGGAGTGAGTATAGTGCCGGCGCGAACTCCGGCACAGTCAAATGGAAGTTCCGGCCGCATAGTGACGAGCATCGATTTTCGATTCCGGCGATCGGAGCAAACGGGGTGATCTATATTGCAGGCCAAGAATATGATGAGAACACACATACTCTCTCGAGCCATCTCTACGCCTTAAATGCTGGAGGTACGCAGCTATGGGCATTACGAACCGCCGGTCGACTTAGTGCGGAAAATGAAGCGTCTCCGGCGGTGGGGAACGACGGGACCATTTACGCTACGGGAATCGAAAATATCAACTACGGCTTGCCCAAGAAGGTCTACGTCTACGCCGTGAGCGCAAGCGGCGTTCTTCTCTGGGAGTCGGAAATAAAAGGGAACAGTGTGTCATCACCCACGCTTGGAAACAACGGCCTCATTTATGTGGGTACGGCGGATACCTACGGTAACGGACACCTCTACGCAATCGAACCTAATGGCGCCATAAGGTGGACGGTCGAGACCGGCGATATTGCCATGTCCAGCCCGGCCATTGACAATGACGGCACAATTTACGTGGGCTCCTATGGTCATATTGATTTTCCAAAAGGTGCAAACCCTTCCGAGGAAATGCTCAGCAGAGCTTTTCACGAGGGCTGGAAGATGGAATGTGATGTTTACGCGATCGATAGCGGCGGAAAAATGAAATGGAAGTTCAAGACCGAAGGTCCTGTGCCGTCGTCTCCAGCGATCGGTGTAGACGGGACGATCTACGTGGCCGACATGGGTGACACCGAACACCCTCCTGCACCAGAAAACTTTTACGCGATTGATCGCAATGGGAAGTTGAAGTGGGAGCTGACCAAAGACTGGGGATTTTACTCACCCGCGATCGGCTCTAATGGCTCTATTTATTTGGGATTCAGGGACGATTCCCTGACAGCGCACCTTTACGCAATGACCCCTAACGGCAAGATCGAATGGAAATTCTCAGATACGGGATTGGGAAGGGTTTCCTGGCGGCCAGCCATTGGCGCCGACGGCACAGTTTTCCTCGGCGGCGATGGCTTGTGGGCGGTAACTCCGAACGGTACCCTCAAGTGGAAATATGATCACTTTGCCAGAAGTCCCGTAATCGGTGCTGACGGCACCGTCTACGCGACGTGTGGCCCGAACGTTGAATTGTGCGCCTTTGGAGGTCCCGGCCACTAAGTCGATAGTGTGTGGCGGCGGGGACCACGAATTGTGAATACGGCGCTGAACAACTTGATCGAGGCGGCGCGCCTTGACGCCGATCACGTCTTCAGCGCGCCGTGGGAAGCGCGCGCATTTGCGATCGCGCTGAAACTTTCCGAGGCCGGGCATTTCAGCTGGGATGAATTTCGCGATCGCCTGATTGCCGAAGTTGGCGCGTCGGACCGAATCCGCGCCCGCGACGGCACTTCAGACTGCGGCGAGTACTACGAGCATTTCCTGCGCGCGCTGGAGCGTCTGCTGGCTGAAAAGGGAATCGCGCCCGTGCCCTAGCAGGGTGTTGAAAAATTGGGATCGATCGTTGGTTTCGATTCAAGTCCTTCAACACCCTGCGTGAAAACTGTCTTCTTACCTACAACTTCTCCCCCTTTGGGGGAGACAAGAGAGAGGGAGCCGGCGTTGAAAATTACTTTTTCAACAGCCTGCTAGGCGTTCTTGCCCTGCTTGCCCTCGATCCACTGGAACATCAGCGATTGGTAGTACTCGATGTTCTCGCCGAGCAGAAACACTTTCGGAATTCCCTCGACCTGCGCGTAGATTGCGGTATGCGTGGGGTTTTCATTGCCGAACGCGAGCTTAATCGGCTGCGGCTGGCCGGGCGCCTCGACAGTTATCACGGACTTCGGATGGTCGAGTCCGAACTGCGCGAGGTCGCTTGAATCCTCCGCGACCACTTCGACTGACTTCGCATTCATCAGCAGCGACACCATCGCGTCCATCAGGTCATGCGGGATGAATTTTCCCGGCGGCGCGACGAGTTGGTAGAGCTTGCCGTCTTTGGTCTTCTGAAAACGCAGCGATTCCGATCCGCTCGCAACGGTGATCGCGTCGATACCGCCGCCAAGCTTCAAGAGGCTCTCTTCTTTCTGCTCCAAAGCCGTCGGCGGCTCGACGCTCGGCTGAATCCAGAAATACATCGGCAACAGGATGAAGAAAACGATCGTGTAGAAAATTGCGGGACGCGCGCTCACGCAAAAAACCTCCTGCGCACCATGACCGTGATTGCGATCAGGAACAGGATGCCCGGTTCGACGACCGACCCGAAAATCAGCATGTGACGCGCCTCTTGATCGCTGATATAGAAGGCGGCGGTTTCGCTTTTGTTGAGCCGTTCGCGGCTCGCGATCAGCATCTCATCGCCCGCCAACTCATTGATCAGGCTCACCGCGAGGTCGCGATTCCCCAGCATCTCGATAAACTGGTTCGACGCGAAGGCCGAGCTGCCGATCCCCACCAGCCGCGTCATCTGCGTTATCGGGATGTGCGGATTCGACGCCGGAGCGAAGTCAATTTCGGAGGCCACCGGAATCGGCCCCTTGATATCGCGACCCGCCTGGTACTCGGTGATTCCGGTCGTCAATGCATTGGGATCGTTCGAAGCCCAGCTCTCATGCGACGACGAGAGGAACTTGTCCGCTTGCGCGATCCTCAAGTCATCGGGCGCGCCGGCGCCAACCGCACCGGTTATCATCACGCCGCGCCCCAAAGAGAAGACCGCCGGCGCGGCCATCGAGCGGCTCATCGGATTTTCTTCCGAGCGCAGCGGAATCTGCGTGGTGAGGATTTCGCCGGCGGTCAGGCGATACGCGGGATCGACGACGACCTGCGGAATAAAATCGAGGTAGTACTTTTTCAGGAACTCGACCAGCGTCGGCGATCCGAAAGGATCGATGATCGCGATGTAGTGTCCGCCGTGACCCAGATACCTGGCCAGCGCCGCCAATTCTTCGGGCAGGAAATCCTTGCGCGGCCCAAGCGACACGACCACCCTGGCGTCCTCGGGCACGCCGCTGGCGAACAGCGACACGTTATCGATCTGATAGTTGTTCTGTTCGAGCAGCCCGCGCCATTGCGAGTAGCCCAGGCTGCGATCGGAATCGAACAGGTCGCGCTCGCCGTGCCCGATGGTGAAATAGATGTGCTTGTTGGCGGCGGTGGAGACTTGCAGGATCGCCGGGATCAGCTCGTCGGAGCGCGCGTTGTCGAAGTCGCGGCGCCGCCCCTGCGATTCCACGATCACCTCGCCGTAACTCGAAACGCCGTACTCGCGCGCCAGCCCGGGCGCCTTGTTGACGTCGATCACCTGGTAGGTCAGTTGCGGCGTGAACGCGGCCGCCTGGAACAGCAAATCCGCGAGTTCGAGGTAGGCGGGATCCTCGGTGCGCACAAACGCCATCACTTTGACGTTGTGCGTCAGGTCGCCCAGCACGCGCTTGTCGAAATCCGAGAGCGAATATCGTTTCTCCGGGGTCAGGTCCCAGCGGATGTTGGGGGTGGAAATTATCGCATTGGCGACTATCAGCACGGCGCCGAATGCGATCACGGTGTAAAACAGCACCGCGTAGTTCATCCAGATCGATCGGCGCTCGGCCGCGGGAGAATTTTTCAGCGCCGGCCGGTCCACTTGCGTGCCTCCATCGAGCGCTGCGTGAGAAACAGGAAAAAGACGATGAAAAAGACGAAGTAAGTAACGTGATCGAGGTCGATCACGCCCTTGGCGAAGCTGCCGAACTGATCGAACAACGAGAACGCGCGCAGCACTTCGAGCCACGAGTTGGTGAACGCCGCCTCGTTCCAGTTGAGAATCCAGAAGAACAGCAGCAGCGTGATCGTGCCCATCCCCGCCATCACCTGGCTCTCGCACAGCGACGAAATGAACACGCCGCACGCGATAAATGCGCATCCCATCAGCAACAGGCCGAGGTAGCCCGCGAAAAGCGGAAACAGCGGAAACCAGTGGATGCTGTAAATGTAAACCGGGTAGAGCGTCGTCAGCGCCAGCATCATGATGAAGATCGCGACCGACGCGAGGTACTTGCCGCCCAGTATTTCACCGTCGCGCAGCGGATAGGTGTATAGCAACTCGATCGTGCCGAGTTTGCGCTCCTCGGCGAACAGCCGCATCGTGATGAACGGCAGCGTCAGCAGCAGGCATAGCCGGATATCCGAGAGCAGCAACTGCCAGTAGTTCTGCATGATATCGCGGGCGAACGCGATCGTGACGAAAAAAACCAGGTCGGTGTACGCATAGTATCCCGCCAAAACCAGGAACACGCCCGACAGCACATAGACCAGGGGAAAGGCGAAGTACGAGCGCAATTCCTTGCGCGTCACCGCGAGCATCCTGCCCACTGAAAAGCCGGTTCCCGCGGCGCGGATCGCGGCGCGTCGCGACTCGGTGGCCGCTCCGGCAACTTCCAGCGTGTCTGCAGCGTTAGACATCGAATGCGACTACCTCAATCTCAATGCACATTGAACTTCGCGCGCGGTGCAGCTAAACCCGCTCCTCCCTGGTGACCAGCCGCATGAACAGATCCTCGAGACTGAGCGCCATCGGCTTGACTTCGAGCAGATTCCATCCGTGCTGCACGACGCAAGCGGCGAGCGCCGCGCGGACTTCGTCGCCGTGGCCGCTGGAGTACGCGACGAATGAGCACACTCCCGTCGCGCCGGCTTCGACCGGACGATCCTCGAGCCGCTCGACGAACTTGACGGCCGTCAAAGCCTCGCGCACCGCCGGCGACGGACCGCCGACCGTGATCATCGTCTGGTCGGTTCCCTGCAGTTTCGCCGTGAGGCGCTCGGGCGTGTCCTGCGCTACGATTCGTCCGCGGTCGATAATTACGACGCGGCGGCAGGTCATGTTGACCTCGGGCAGTATGTGCGTGGAGAGCAGCACCGTCGAGTGTCCGGCCAGCGAACGTATCAGGTCGCGGATTTCGACCACCTGGCGCGGATCGAGTCCGACCGTCGGCTCGTCGAGAATCAGCACCTCGGGATCGCTGAGGATTGCCTGCGCGATTCCCACGCGCTGCCGGTAGCCCTTCGAGAGCTTGCCGATAAGCTTGCGCCGCACGTCCTTGAGCCCGCAGGTCTCGAGCGAATATTCGATTCGATCGCGGGTCGTGCGGGGATCGATCTCGCGCACCCGGGCGCCGAACTCGAGCAGCGCATCGACGCTGAGGTCGGGATACAGCACCATGTTTTCCGGCAGGTAGCCGACGCGGCGGCGCGTTTCGAGCGAATGTTCGGCGACATCGAGGCCGCCGATCAGCGCGCGTCCCGAGGTAGCCGGGAAAAATCCTGTCAAGATTCGCATGATCGTGGTCTTGCCCGAGCCGTTGGGGCCCAGCAACCCGATGATCTCGCCCTTCTCGACCTTGAACGAAACGTCGTTTACGGCCAGCGTGGCGCCGAAGTACTTGGTTAGTTCCTGGACCTCTATCATGCAAAAAAGCCTGCTCTGGCCGGCGCGCGAAATTCAGCGCCCCCCACGTTCATCGGCGCCGGGGTATCGTGCATAATTCTCGATGGAGTACAAATGGCGCCCGGCCAGAAGTGCGATCCTCGGCATTTTAGGGACGGCTGGGCAGGGAAGTCAATTCAGTTTTTTTCGCGCGCCGATCGGCTAATCTGTCCGATGCGCGCGGTTGCAAAAAAATTGGCTGGTGACTCCAGAGGAAGGGGTGCATAGATGGGACGATTGCTCACAGGCGGATTGATCGTCGCGATAGTCGCAGCGCTGCTGTTTTTTCTCTATTCGAGCAGTTATCGCACGCGCATCGAGGAGCAGACCCAGCAGACCTCGCAGCTCAACGCCGAGCTGCTCAAGCTTCAAAGTGAAAACGAGCAACTGAAAGCCGAGCTCGCGAAAGTCCAGGGCGAACAGAACATTCTCGCCGCACAGAACGAAGAGATGCGCAAGGCGATCGCGTCGTTCAAGGCCACCGGCAAGATGCCAGAGATTGCTGCGCCCGCCAAGTAGTCAGGCACCAGCGCGCTCTCACTCCTCGTGCTCCGGCTTCAGCATGAAGCGCTGCCATTCCTGGAGAAACCCCAGCGACCGCATGTCCGGCATCCGGTCGAGGTAAACTTCGCCCTTCAGGTGATCGGTCTCATGCTGTATCACCCGCGCGTGGAAATCCGACGCGACAATCTCGACCGGCTGCGCATCGCGCCCGAGCGCCGTCACCCGCAGCTGCTTGAATCGCGGCACCCGCCCACGAAGATCCGGCACGCTCAGGCATCCCTCCCACTCTTCGACCAACGTCATGTCGAGAATCGCCACCACGGGGTTGATCAGCACCGTAAGCGGCACTTCGGGCATGTCGGGATAGCGCGGATGGTCGTGGACTTCGAGCACCGCAAGCTGAATGGGAAGATGGACCTGCGGAGCGGCCAGCCCGACGCCGTTGTACCCGTACATCGTCTCGATCATGTCGTCGATCAGGCGCTGAAACTCTTTGCTTTTGATCCGATCGGCCGGCACCGGGCCGGCTTGGGTCCTCAGCGACGGAAATCCGAGACGGGCAACTTTCAAAATCATCGCGCAACCTCACTTCGCCGCGCCGCGGGGCAAAAGACCCGATCGCAGCAACGCCCTTTCAATATCCGCATCAACTGTCCTTAATTATAATTACGCAGCGACAGTTAACAGGGTAGGAAACCGGGTGCGGGTCGGGGTAAAAAATTAACCTGAGGTAAACTGCTTATGACTGTGAGGATTCCGCTGCCCGATCAGGCACAGCTCACGCCGGAAATCGCGGCGACGCTGGGCAAGCTTCCGCCGCTGAACGTGTTCCGAATGATGGCGAACGCGCCGGCGAGCTTCGAGCCGATCATCAACTTCGCGATGTCGATTCTGCTGCGCAGTGAGTTCGACAAGCGCAAGCGCGAGATCGCGGTGCTGCGCGTCGCGCACGTTACGCGATCGAACTACGAATGGACGCAACACGTAGCGGTCGCGAAGAGCGTCGGCGTGAGCGACAACGAGATCGCCGCGATCGGGGTGGACGGCGCCGTCACGGGACTCGATGCCGAGGGAAACCTGCTGTGCCGCGTCGCCGACGAGATCAGCCGCGACGTGCGGCTGAGCGACGAGGCGCTTGGCGCAATCATGGACCGCTACGGCGTGCGCCAGGCCACCGAGCTCATCCTGTGCTGCAGCTATTTCAACATGCTGAGCCGGTTTCTCGAATCGACCCGGGTGGAGCTGGAGTCCCAGCCGCCGCTCGCCTCGGCGCGACGGGGCGAGAATTCATGAGGCACTGGATCGCTTGCTGAACGACACGAGTGAGACAGCGGCTGATGCGCCGGCGGCATTGCGCACGGTAACGGTGATGCTCTGGATAAGCGCCGGCGCCACTGTGCTGTACTGGGTGACTTTCTTCACCTCGGGCGCGGTGCAGAGCAGCAGCGAGGGCGGCTACCTTGCTTTCGAACGCGCGTTTCCGGCCGGCGATGCGTGGCTTGCTTTTGCGGCGGTGGCCTCCGCGTTGATGCTGGCGCGGCGGGACCCGCGCGCGCTGTTGTGGGGACTCGTCGCGGGCAGCTCGTTCGTTTACCTCGGGCTGCTCGACACGCTGTACAATCTCGAAAACGGCAAGTATGCGTCGATTGACGGAGCGATGGCGGTCGAAGTCATGATCAATCTATTCTCGCTGAGCTTCGGACCGTTCCTGATCATTTATATGTGGCGCCATCGGCGGTGGCTCATGCGGACTGCGGGCTAAGGGGTTGCCGGCTGCGGCCAGCTATGGCGTGATGTCGGTCCAGGTCGCGCCGCCGTCGTTGGTCGCCAGTAATTTGGACTCGTTAGTCACGACCCAGCCCTGGCTCACCGTGGCGAAACTCATTCGCCTAACCGCCGATTCCTCAGGAGCCGGCATCGTGGTATCGGTAGCGCTGGCGCCCGGGCCGAGCTTGGTCAGCTGAGGCATACCGTTTTTTGGAACTCTGCCAGTGAACCAGGTCGAGTCGGCCACGGCGGACACCACCGTCGTGTCTTGCTCGTGATCGTGCAATCCGGTCAATACCCTGTCCGGCTTCCAGGTGACTCCGCCGTCCTCGGTGGCGAATAACACCACCACTCCAGGATAGGTAACGCAGACATAGCCGTGCTTGGGATCGTTGAATGTGGGAAGGCGGTATGCAGCATACGAGGAGGGGTGTTGCGGTGGTTGCATGCTTGCGAGCTTCGTCCCAGCGATCGAGCGCTCGAACTGCTCCAAGTTTCGGTCGTATTGCCGCATTAGATCGGTTTTCACCGGTGATTCGAGCTCGATACTCTGCCAGGTTCTGCCGCCGTCGCGGGTGACAAGGAGTTCGTCATTGGCTCCGCCGCTCACCATCCATCCCTGTTTCGGCGTCAGCATCAGCATCGGGCCAATTTCATCGTGCGTGTCCCATCCGGTAGCTGTTGCCAACTTCCAGGTTTCACCTCCGTCCTCGGTCGCCAGCAGCACGCCCGTGCCCCGAGAAGCTGCGCTCAATCCTGCCCCCAGGCC
>Ga0187883_10001553_pt1 | contig 14016 bp, 14 predicted proteins | sample June2016WEW_20_1_2_FD_132966 | JGI IMG/M metagenome (GOLD analysis project Ga0187883, IMG submission 132966) | Peatland microbial communities from SPRUCE experiment site at the Marcell Experimental Forest, Minnesota, USA - June2016WEW_20_10 | ecosystem: Environmental > Terrestrial > Soil >...
ACCAATACCTCTTCTCCGGTGACGCCGTGGCAGCTGGCCGTCCTCGACGGCCGGTCCCCGGTGCCTGCGCTCAGTTTATCTGCGTAACCTAAGACTAGCAAAATATTTCTAGAAGCTCTGATCGCTTCCGGCCCGTCCGGGCGGCCGGCGGGCGCCAGTGCCGTGAGGGCGTCGGTGACGAGTCCGGCGTCGTTCGCGGCCCACGCCTCGAGGGTCAGTTCGGCTATGAACCCGCGGAGCCACCCTTCTGCACCGACTGAGCCAGAGCCCCGCGGCACGTCGGACGGGGGACTGGTCGCCGAGCGCCCAGGAGGCATGCTCTGCGCTCCGTTGGTCGCCGTTGAGGGTGTCGACCAGGAGGTCGGACGAAGCTGGGTCAGGGGATGGCCCCAGCGCGTGGAGAGCCGCCGCCCGGCTGAAGGCGTCCCCGGCCAGTAGCGCAGTGAGCTCGCCCACTGACGCCGCCGGACTCGCCGCGGCGCGAAGTGCCGCCGCCGGCGGCTCCCGGGCCATCTGCAGCTGGCTCACGCCGAGGTAGCCGCTGCGGAAGCCCGCCTCGGCGTAGGCGAGGTAGAACTCCCACATCCGCCGGAAGGTCTCAGTGAAACCCTGGGCGTGGATGTGCGGCCACTGGCCGGTGAAGCGCTCTCGCCACAGGTGCAGGGTCCGGGCGTAGTGCGCGCGGAGCTCACGCCGTTGGGTGACCCGCAGGGTGGTGTGCGCCGCCAGGGTGTCGTCGATGGCCTGCAAGGACGGGATGATCCCGCCGGGGAAGATGTACTTCTGGATCCAGCTGTAGCTGCGCCGCGTGGCGAGGAGCCGGTCATGAGCCATGGTGATGGTCTGGATGCTCACCTTCCCGCCGGGTGCCAGCAGGCGGTCCAGGTTGGCGAAGTAGACCGGCCAGTAGGCTTCGCCCACTGCCTCGATCATCTCGACGCTGACGATGGCGTCGTATTCGCCTTCGACCTGCCGGTAGTCCTGCAGTCGCGCGTCCACAAGGTCGGCTACGCCCGCGGCGGCGGCCCGCTCGCGGGCGAGTTCCAGTTGCTCCCGGGAGAGCGTGACCGTGGTCACCCGCGCTCCTCGTTGCGCCGCGCGGATGGCAAGCGTGCCCCAGCCGGTGCCGATCTCCAGCAGCCGGCTGCCGCTGCCGACGCCGGCGAGATCAAGAATCCCGTCGATCTTGCGCAGCTGTGCCTCCTCGAGCCGGGTTGCGGCCTGCACGGCCTCGCTCTCGTCGAACCACGCAGAGGAGTAGGTCATGGTCTGGTCCAGGAAGGCAGCGAACAGGTCGTTGCTCAGGTCGTAGTGAGCGGCGATGTTGCTGCGCGCGCCTTCGAGGGTGTTCTCCTGGTCCTGGGGGACGTGCCTGTCCGCGAAGGCCCGCAGCTTCTGCAGCGGCGCCGGGACCAGGGTGGCGAGCCGTTCGGCGAAGGGCGTCAGCAGGTCGGCCAGGTCGGTGCCGGGCGCGGCCCGCCAGTCGCCGGCCATGTACGCCTCGCCAAAGCCGATCTTGGCGTCCCGGCCGAGCCGGGCGAAGAAGGCGGCGGGACGGACGATCTCGAACTCAGGCGAGGTCTCCGGGCGGCCGCCGAGTGTCTGCCCGTCGGGGTAGGTCACGCGGACGGGGACGAGCCGTACGGCGCGCTCGAAGATCATCCGCGCGATGGTGGCCCGGAGCGGCGCCCGGGGTGTGGTGGCGACGGCGCGCCTGCTGACGGAGGCGGAGACGGTCATGGTCAGACCCCTTCTTGCCGGGTGTGGTGTGGTCGGGAGCGGATCGGCAGCCGATGGAGCCAGAGCCAGATGCCGTGCACCCGGATCAGGGCCGAGACCCGCTGGGTCATGAGGGGCTGGCAGATCAGCCGGCGGGCCAGAGCCCGGCTCGTCGCGGGTTCCGGGCGTCCCCCGAAAGTGGCGGTGAAGGCCACAGCGCCGTGGCGGCGCAGCGTGACGGTCGCGGAGACAAGGTCCGGCCGCAGCGCGAACCGCAGCGCGTAGCTGCCGGTGACGTCGAAGAACGGAGAGACGTAGAAGGCCTTGTCCGTCACGGCGGCTCCGGCCCCGTCGGGTCGCAGCAGGTAGGCGTGTCGCTCGCCGTAGGTGTTGTGGACCTCGGCGACGACGCAGATCAGGACGCCGTCGGCGGCGTAGCACCAGAAGACCGAGAGCGGGTCGAACACATGGCCCAGGACGCGGGCGCCCGCGAGCATGAGCACTCGTCCCCGGTCACCGAGCCGGATGCCGCTGCGGGCCAGGTAGTTCTCGACGTTGCGCTTGATCGGCAGGCGCGGGTCGCCGAGGTGGTCAGCGCTGCGGAACCGCGCGAACGCCCTGAGGTACCAGGGCTGGCGCGGAAGGTCGTCCAGGTCGACCAGCCACTGGTAGACCCGGTGCCGGAAGGCGTGCCGCACCGGTCCGGGGCGCCGGTGCGTGACCTGGCCGACGACCAGGGAGGGCAGCTGAGGCAGCCCGGGGAGAGCGCGTGCGGGCCCTGGCGGCAGGACGGCGGCCGTGTTCACCAGGTCACTCCGAAGTGCCGGGCCGCCGCCACGCCGGAGCGGCACCCGTCTTCGTGGAATCCCCACCCGTGGTAGGCGCCGGCATAGACGGTGCGGTCGGTGGCCAGGTTGCTCAGCCGGGTCTGCGCGCAGACCGCTTCCGGGGTGTAGATCGGGTGCTCGTAGTGCATCGTCGAGACGATGGACTCCGGGTCGAGGCGGCCGGAGTCGTTGAGCGTGACCAGGAAGTCCTGCGCGGCCTGCTGCGCCTGCAGGCGGTTCATCCAGTACGTCACCACGACGGGCTGGTCGGGCTGGTCGCAGGAGGTCATCCGGTAGTTCCAGGACGCCCGGGCCTGCGCGGCGGCCGGCAGCACCGAGCTATCGGTGTGCAGGACGGTGACGTTGCGCGAGTAGCCGAACTCCTTGAGAGTGGTGACCTCCTCGTCGCTGGGGTCGGTGAGGAGGTCCAGGGCCTGATCGGCGTGGGTCGCGATGACGACGCGGTCCATCTGGGTGAGGTGACCGGTGCTGTCGCGGATCTCGACGCCCGCCTCGCCGCGGGTAACGTCGGTGACGGCGTGGGCCGCCCGGACGTCCGGCAGCAGCGTGGCGAGCCGGTCGACGTAGGTGCGGGACCCGCCAGTGACCGTGTACCACTGCGGGGAGCCGGTCACGCGCAGCAGCCCGTGATGGTCGAGGAACCTGAACAGGTACCGGGCCGGGTAGCGCAGTGCCGTCTCGCTTCCTGCGGACCACACGCACGATACGACCGGTACGGCGTAGTGGGCGACGAAGTGATCGCTGAATCCCTGGCGCTGAAGGAACTCGCCGTAGGTGGTCAGGTCTTCGGCCGCAGCGGCCCGCAGGAACGCAGCTGCTCGCCGGTGGAATCGCTTGACCTGCCCCAGCATCCGGATGAACTGCGGGTCGAGCAGGCGGCGCGGCTGGGCGAGGACGCCGCGCAGCCCGCGCCCGCCGGCGTACTCAAGGCCGCACTCCTCGCAGTGCACGCTCATGCTCATCTCGGTGCGGCGCACCTGGATGCCGAGTTCGCCGAAGAGCTTGCGCAGCCAGGGATAGGTCCTGTCGTTGTGGACGATGAACCCGCTGTCGACCGCGTGCCGCCTGCCATCCGGGCCGTGCACGTCGTGGGTGTGCGCGTGGCCGCCGAGCCGGTCCTCCGCCTCGAAGAGGATGACGTCGTGGGTGCGGGACAGAAGGTAGGCAGCGGTCAGCCCGGAGACTCCTGCCCCGATGACGGCTACCGACGGGCGCCGTGCGCCGGCGGCGGTGCCCGGCTCCCCGCGGGGGAAGCTGGCGGCGGTCGTCGGCCCGTTGGCGTGGGAGTCCATGAATATCAACTTCCGTCTAAGTTTTGTCTAGACATGACCGTAGCTTTCGTGGACAACATTGTCAAATGTCTGTCGAAGTACTGTAGAGTGTTCGGATGGACAACCCCGAAGGCTCGCCAGTGCTGCGCATAGGTGAGCTGAGCCGGCGCCTGGGCGTGAGCGACCACGTCCTGCGGGCGTGGGAGAGCCGCTACGGCCTCCTCCAGCCGGTGCGCTCAGCTGGCGGCTTCCGGTTGTACTCCGAGGCAGACGCCGGGCGGGTCCGCCGGATGCAGGCCCACCTCGCTGGCGGGCTGTCCGCCGCCGAGGCGGCCAAGGCGGTGCTCGGGGAGGACAGCCGGGCCGGGACGGACCCAGTGCGTCCGGCCGCGCCTCACTACGCCCCGTCGACGGAGGGTGAGTCGACGGAAAGTGAGATGTCCGGTGCTCTCCGGCAGGCCCTCGATGCCTTTGACGAGCCGGCCGCGCAGGCTGTCCTCGACCGGCTCTTGTCCGACCTCTCCCTGGCCGCGGTGCTGCGCAACGTTGTGCTGCCGTATCTCACTGAACTCGGGGAGCGCTGGGAGCGGGGAACGGCCAGCATCGCCCAGGAGCACTTCGCCAGTAACGTCATCCGCGGGCGGCTCGCCGGGCTGGCCAGGGGATGGGGGAACGGGCACGGTCCGCGCGCCGTCCTCGCCTGCCCCCCCGGGGAACTTCACGACCTGGCGCTGATGGTCTTCGGCATCGTGCTCAACCGCAGCGGGTGGCGGATTGACTACCTCGGGATGAGTACCCCGGTGGAGGAGCTGGCGCACACGGTCGACGAAAGGCATCCGGACCTCGTCGTCCTGGCCGCAGCCGTGCCAGAGAACCTCGATGCCCTCGCTCCGCAACTCACGGCGCTCGCCCAGGGCACTCCGCTGGTCCTGGCCGGAGCCGGCGCCACGGCGGAACTCGCGGCCGCCGTAGGGGCCCGGCTGCTAGCGGGCGACCCGGTCACCGAGGCCGAGAATGTGGGGTGGCCGCGCTGAAGGTGCTCGGGGGTGGCGCCTCCGCCCTGGGCAGCCGGCGGTCCCTCGCACTGGCCGAAGCCGGGCACGACAAGGCCGCGATGCGCACGCAACGCGACTGCCGGGCTGTAGCAGCGGTGACGTACCGGACTCAGTAGCGGCCGCGGGCCCGCAAGGCGTTCCTGTCCCTGGATAAGCCGGTCAGCCGCCGGACCGGCGAGGCCCTTGATGCCCTCGCCCGCGGATCCGCGCCCGGCTGCGGGGAAGATGATCACCGGTGCCCACAATGTGCTGCGCACTGCCGTGCCACTGGCGAACGAATACCGTCACCTGCCCGGCAGCCGCCAGGGTGGACCGGCCTGATCGCCGACGTGATACTGCGCCGCCACGGCGCAGTACGCGCCGTCGGAGACATCCAAGGGGTGGGTGAAGAGAAGCGCGTCCATGATCATTATGTGACGAATGAACAGGCGCCCATCTTGGGCCTCTGTTCCGCTGTCTGCCGCCGCAGCCGGGCCGCTATCCTCCGGCGGGGTCCTGAGCTGGCTTATCTGCGGGCCGGGATTCGGCGCGCCGGCCGCGCCGCCGCCGGGGCGATGTCGTCATGGGCTCCTTGAACTCTTGCGCGCATGCGATAAAGAACGCCGCTGCGGTGCCGAAGGCCAGCCCGGCGTAGAAGTCGTGGTTTGCTTCCGCGCTGCTGGTCCTTACCTCCGTGGCGCTGAGGTAACCCTCCAGCCATCCGGTTGCCTGCCATACGTACGTGTCCCCTTGTAGGGTTCCGTTCCCTGGCAGGTTGCTGTCGATGACCGCGTTCTGCAGGTATGGCCGCAGGCTGTTTATCGTCTCGGTCGTCATCAGGGTCTGCGGCTGGTAATAGAGCTCCCGGGATGATCCGGCTGCCTCACCTACGTAGTTGCCGGTATGGCTGGTATAGCTGGCGCTGCTGGCCTCGGCCTGATCAACCAGTGCTGGTGAGGTGACCACGTCCCGGATCGGGGCTGCTGGGGACGAGGTGGCTTGCTCGGTCATCTCGATGGCAATGGAAGGGAACGGTGACACATTGGAGGCGAGCGTTGGCAGGTGCACAAAGACGCTGCCGCCCGAGACCTGGGCGACCTGGGGAAGCGTGAAATTGGCGACCGGGGAGCCATACAAGCCAGAGACCGAATTCAGCTGCGCCACGGTGAGGCTCCATGAATATTCCGGAGAGCCGCGCACTAAGTTCCCCCCGAAGTACACAGCCGAAGGCTGAGCCAGGTCGCTGTCCGACGGCCGGATAGTCGACGTGAACAGCACCTTCGTCGCCTGGCTCACGTTCGCGCCCTCGACCGCCGCATAGAGAGACTCCTGCGCCTGCCCGGGCCGGTTGGGATCCCATCTGATGCCGGCCGTCAGGTGCACCGTGACGCCGGTCTGGTTCACATAGACGCCGACCGTCTGCGGGGCGCTCGTCAGCGCTCGGCTTTCGGCAGTGGGCGCGGCCTGGTGCTTGAACAGGAACCCGAGCCCAAGTGCGAGCAGCATCAGGACCAGGAAGACGACTGGAAGCAACCGCAGCCGTGGCTTGCCGGCTTGGCCCGCAGGCGGCACCCGGCCTCCGGCCGCCTGGTGGTCGTCTCCCATAGCGGACCTCCGCGGATCGGTGCGCCGCTAACGCAACTAACGATAGAGCCCAGGGCTGGCCGGCAAGATACGTGCGTCACGGCTCGATCCGCGTTTACCCGCGCGTGCTAGCGAGCTGTGAGCGTGACGGCGCCGGCGACCACCGAAGCCAGATCGCCGACCTCACAGTCGGCGCTGCGCTGGAACGCCGCGCCGTTGACCCGCCTGGGAACGGCGGCCAGCAGGTCGGCCACGGTGCCAGCGGCGTGTTGGCCAGCCGCCACGACCGCTCGGCGAGCTGCCGGTAGGAATACCGCCGCTCGCCATCGACGACCGCGGTCTTGTCCGGGTACAGGTACGCCGCCCGGTGCAAGAAGTCCACGGGGTTCAGCTCCGCGCGCGCTGATCGAAGAGATCGACCAGGCGCGGGCAACGTCTCCCGCGGTCGTTACTTGCAGATGGTCATCAACGCGGCGATGAGGCGTCACCGGGTTCCAGGGGAGTCACGAGGCGGGCGAGGGGATGCTGGTGCGCGGCAACATCGCCCGGTGGCCCCTGGCGGCTAGTGAGGATGCCCGCGGTGGTGGTCAGCTGCGCCAGGGCGGTGGCAGGGTGGACGTGTGCACGCTGCGCAGTTCATCCTCTACGTCCCCGACCAGACCAGGGCCAGGGACTTTTACCGTCATGTCCTGGCCGCCGAACCGATGCTGGACGTGCCGGGCATGACCGAGTTCGACCTGGGCGGGGCAACGCTGGGGCTCATGCCCGCCGGCGACATGGAGGCGCTTCTATCCGGCCAGATCCGCGCGGGCGCCGGCCAGCGATGCGAGCTCTACCTTCGCCGCAGCGATGCCGCGGCTGCGCTGGCCCGCGCCGCGGACGGCGGCGGCAGGCTGCTCGACGGCCTGCGGGACCGGTCGTGGGGCGAGCGCGCCGGTTACCTACTGGACCCTGACGGTCACGTCCTGGCCCTGGCGGCGGCCACCGGGTCGGCGGACGAAGGCCACTGACCGCGGCCTTTCATCCAGCCGGAGCAAGCGCTGCCACCAGGACCAACGGCGTCGGACAGGTCAGTCATTTCCGCGGCGCGCGCCGGGCGCCAGGTGCCGGGCCCCTTGGCCGTGGCAAAGCTCCACCAGCAGGCACACCTGGCCGGTACCCGCCGCCGCCCAGCGCGTCCATGGCGAGATCTTTACTGATGCCGGCACGGTCTTGCGCGGACAGGCCCGTCAGGTCCGCTCAGGTGTGTATGGCGGGTTCCCCGGATGGGTGGCGGAATGACGGAGGGCGATGATGCGGGCTGATCTCCGCGTCCGGTTGGCCGGCGGCACTGATGTCGGGTACGCGGAGGTCGGCGATCCTGATGGTCGGCCGGTGCTGCACCTGCATGGGACCCCGGGTTCTCGGTTGGAGGTGGGCATCCCGGCGGCCCGGCGGGCAGCTGAAGATCTTGGCGTTCGGCTGATTGCCCTCGACCGTCCTGGGTGGGCCTGTCGCCGTTCCGCCGTTTCTCCCTTAGGCAATACCCGCGGCTGGTACGGGGCTTCGCTGATGCCCTGGGGCTTGAGCGGTTCGCCGTTATGGGCGTGTCCAGCGGCGGCAAGTACGCGTGCGCGTGCGCGTGGGATCCTGCCTGACCTGGTGACGCGAGCCGTGCTCGCGTCCTCGACCTGTTCATTCGATCTGCCGGGAGCCAGGGCAACGTGGAGCAACGATGACCGGGTCGTGTACACCTTCGCCAGCCGGGCGCCTTGGCTGTTTCGTCTGATGTTCGCCAAGTTCATTCACGACGTCAGGCGCGACCCCACGGCGATTTTCCCGATGATGAAGAGCCTCGGGCCGGCCGATCAGGAAACCCTGAGGCGCTGAGGACTTCCGGCAGATGTTCGCCCAGAACGTGGCCGAGGCATTCCAGCAGGGAGGACGTGGCCCGGCGCACGACTACGCGCTCGAAGCCCGGCCTTGGGGTGTGCCGCTCGGCCAGATCCAGGTGCCTATTGAGATCTGGCACGGCGAGGACGACCGTCTGGTGTCCCCGCAGGCGAGCCGGATCCTGGCCGCCGCTATCCCGGCTGCCACCACACACTTCGTGCCCGGGGAGGGTCACCTCCTGCTTGCCGGCAACCACGCCAAAGACGCTCTGCAGTCCGCCCTCAGCGGCTGACGCCGGTGAGCCGATGCCGATGCGCTAGCGTCCTAGGGATGCAGGCTGGCGCACCTGCGCACCCGAAACTAAGGGCCGGACCGTTCCCGCAACGGATCTCCAGCGCTTTCGCTGTCCCCGGCAGGACCGGTAGCACTCCGCTGGTGTTCCTCAACGGCACGCGCGGGCCTTCACCATGAATCGGCCACGCTCCGCCACGGCTGGCGTCCTCTGGCCCAACCCCGCAACAAGTTCGTCCCGAGCCGGGCAGAGGGCCCGCGGCGGCATGGCCGATGGTGCGGGTCTCCGGGACCGGTTACCGGGAAGGGAGGCCGAGCGCTTCGGGGTGGGCCCGGCGGTAGTGTTCGGTCAGGACCTCGCTGAGGTTGCCGGGCCGGTAGGCGACCGGGACGGTGGCAGATCTGGCAGCGCGTGACCGGAAGATGGGTAATGGTCACGGGAAAGCGGCGGCAACACGCGTCACGGTTCTCGGTTACCCGGACTGACTTGAGCGAGCGGTTCCCGGCGTCCGAGAATGACGGTTCGGCTTCGCTGCCGGTGGCCAGGATCGATCAGTCGATCCGGTGTCGTCACGTGACGGCTTGTGGTGTGGCGTGGCGTGGCGGTCAACCCAAGCCGCGAGCTGGGCGCGCTACGGTGCCGTCGGCTGGCAGCGCGGCGCCGATGAGTCTGTGTCCCGTCGACCGTCTGCACAGACGTCGATATAAAGGAGGCACGCCATGACCGCTCTGAGCAAGCAGTTCGACGCTGTCTTGGAGAAGAGCCTGAACAAGGGCGGCTGGACCTACGTGGTTATGCCCGGATCGGCCGAGTACTTCGGCACTCGCGGCCTGGTGAGAGTGCGGGGCTTGGTGCACGGCCACCCCTTCCAAAGTGCGTTCATGGCGCTCGGGGACGGCCGCCACAAGTTGCCGATCAAGTCGGAGCTGCAGAACGTCATTGGGAAGAAGCCAGGGGACCGAGTGACCGTCGTGCTTCAAGGGCGCCTGGATCGTGGAGACGACTGATGTCGGCGGCCGAGATAGACGCGTACCTCGACGAGCTGGACGAGCCGAAGCGCTCGACACTCAGTCAGCTACGCCGCGACATCCTCGCAGCGGTCCCCGATGCGGAACAGTGCATCTCGTATGCCGTGCCCGGCTTCAAGGACGCCGGCAAAACGATCGCTGGGTTCGCTGCCTTCAAGAATCACCTGAGCTACCTGCCCCACAGCGGCTCGGTGTTCCCCGAGCTGACCAACGAGCTGGCCGGCTACGAGAAGTCATCCGGAGCCTTGCGATTCCCGGTCGACCGGCCTCTACCGACCGAGCTGGTCAAGAAGCTCGTCGCCGTGCGGCTTCGGCAGGCCTTCCGCGTGGGCAGCAACCCGCGCTGAGCGAGACGGTCGAGTTCTGTTTGGGCTGGGGGTCTCAGCGATCGCAGGCGGGGCCGAGCCGGCGCGGGCGGTCGTTCGCGATCCGCGGCCAGGAACGCGCGGCGGGTGCAGGGTCAGGTCCTCGAAGCCCGGTCCTGGTCAGCGAGGGTTAGCGGTAAGGACCTCGCCGTCAGCTTTCGTTTTCCGGCCATAGCCGGACGCTGCGCCGTGCCGCGTCGAGGATGAGCTGCGCGTCGATGCGAGCCCGGGATTCGGCAATGCCGAACGCCGGCCACTCGCAGACGAACTCCAGCGGCCCGGCGGGCGGCAGCGGCCAGGTCCACCACCGGGAGATGAACGAGTGCGGTCCGCCGCCGCCGGCGAACGGGTACAGCACTGGCCCGGCTGGCTGGGCATCGTGGTCCGGCCTGCCGCCACCGGGGCTCCCGGCGGCCTTGCCGCCGCCGGAGAACTGCAGGCCGAACCGGAAGGATCGCCGGGACGCGGCCAGGTCACGCGGCCCGCCGGGCAGGTGCTCCTCGGGGTGGCCGGCGCTGGGCCGGATCCGCGCGGTCACGAAGATCTCGATCCCGGCGGAGAAGGCGGACAGCCCGGTGACCGCCACGGCGACCTGGTCGGTCCGCCCCAGCAGCAGGGTGTCGGCCGGGACAATGCCGGGAAATTCCGCTTCCGGTGGCTCCCATGGATGATGCCTGCGCGGAGGCGCCGGCTCGGAGGCCGGCAAGTCGTCAAAGAATCCCATCCAGCCAGCCTTGACCGGCCGCCGCGTTGCCGCAAGCGAATAACCCCGCGCCGGGGGGCCGCCTTCCGAGGACATCCCAGACCTGGGTCATCCGGCTGCTGTCGCCCACGGGTTCGAGCCAAGCCACCTCGGTCCATTCAGGTTCAGACACGTCACGAGCCTGGCACAGAGCGCGTCCGGGACGGCCGTTCCACGGCACTGGTCTTAGCAACGGTCCGGACCCCAGGGCGGCGGGCCGCAGGCATGCCCGCGCTCCGCAACCTCGCCACGGGCGGGCTGACCGTCACCCGGTCGTGGCGTCGCCGCCGGGCACCACGACCGACCTTCCGTTCCACGCCCTCCAGTTCAACGCAACCGCCCCGGCCCGGCCGACTACGGCCCCTGGCTCGCCAGCCAGCGGCGCCTGAGGGAACTGATCGCCGAGCTAGAGAACCTCAGCCAGGAAATCGCTGATAACGACCCGCGCTGGAACCGTTAACCAGCCGGGCGCGATGTGAGCGCAGCCCGCTTAACCTGGGGGCGGCCCCGCGGCCCGGGCCCATCCGCCCAGCTCAACCCCAGACGTGAAGACCTCACCCAGGTCAGAAGTACAATTCGAAATCCTGAACCAATACCTGAGAGTCTTGTCGGACAGCCAAGTACGGCGGACCAGGCGGGCCGCACGTCCATTCAGTCCGCTCAGCGCACCGATCCGGGCGCGCCGTCTGACGGCTCACGGCCGAGGAACGCCCCGTTCACCGACCCGGCTGGCGGGGATGCCGAGGTGGGCTGGATTGCTGATATGCCATTGGGCGGACGACCATGGACAGGGCGGCCGGGCAAGTAATCGTGATGGCTACATAAGCTGTCGAGCGAAATGCCAGTTTTCGTCTCTCAGTCGAAAGGCATGTTGGAACGCCGGGATAGGTCATACAGAGGCGTCGTTGGTAGCGAGGATCTGGAGTCTGGGACGTCCCCTGCTAGGAGCGGCGGGACGAGCTGATCCATCTGCAGGTTTACTCTCATGGGCGCCGCCGACTGCGCTGTTCGGCTCTATCGTCCGATCAGGGTGGCGATGATGTCGCGGACCTGGTCGGGCTGCAGCGCGCGGGTGGCATCGCCGACGGACAGCTCCACTCGCTGCACGCCGGGATCGGCTGTGGGCATGGCCTTCGGCCAAGCCCAGATCCGCTGCTCCGCGGCCAGCTTGCGGGCGGCGGTGCGGAAGCTGTCCTGCGTGGCGTTCAGCAGTAGGTGCATCATCGGAACGTGCGGCGGGTCGGGTATGACCCGGACGCCCGCGATGTCGCCGAGCGCGGCCGCGATCGCGTGGGCGTGGCTGAGATAGGCGGGCATCAGCGGAAGCCGGAGCCGCAGGCAGCTCAGCGCCGACGCGGCGTTCGGCCACAGGCCGAACAAGGTGCCGCCCATGCGCTGCCGCCACTCTCGCACCTCGGCGACGATGTCCGCAGGGCCAGCCACGCAGCAGCCCGGTAGCGCGCCGATGCCCTTGTAGAACGACACGTAGACGGTGTCGAAAAGCGCCGCGATCTCGGCCAGCGGCCTACCGTAACCGGCGGCCGACTCCCATAGCCGGGCACCGTCCAGGTGGGTGGCGGCTCCACGCCCCCTGGCCCATTCGACCGACGCCTGCAGGTCTTCCCAGTCTGGCTGCTGGCCACCCAGATCGCGTTGCGGCAGCTCGATCAGCAGCGCAGCGGGCGGCTCGCTGATCGCGTGCAGGTCATCGATGGTCATCAGGCGGTCCAGGCCGCCGGCCGGGCGGCCGGTCAGGCCGTGCAACCGCTGGTAGGCCTGGCCTTCGTGCCGGTCCAGGTGACACATCGGGTGGAAGATGACCGTCGTTCGCCGCCGCCGGTCGGCGTGTACCCGGAGCACTGACTGCTGGGCCATCGTGCCGCTGGGCAGGAACGTGGCCGCTGGCTTGCCGAGCAGCCCGGCGATCTCCGACTCCAGTTCGGCGACAACGCCGCCGTCGCCGTAGCGGTCGGTGACCGTGTCGGCGGGGATGCCGGCCAGCAGGCCAGCTGCGGTCACCGGGCCATGGCCAGCGAGGAAGTGGGTGCACTGGCCGCGAAGCGCGGCCAGCTCGGCAAGGGATAGCTCATCAGTGGCCGGCATGCCTCATTATGCTGTCGGGGTGCCGGGCCAGACGAGCCTGCAGCTGCCGAGAGTACGGGCATTACCCGGTTGCGCGGCCGAAGTGCACCCCGACATGCCGGCTCAGGTACGCACCACCAGGACGGCGGCCAGGATCCGGGCTCCCGGCATCGGCGGGACGCCGGTCAAGGTGATCTGGCCATTCCACAGCGGTCCAGGCTCCCCGTGCCTATGCTGAGAAACAGGCTGGCTCTCAGCAAGGTGGGGGGGTGCCATGCCAGACGACAACGCCCATGCGGCTGACGACGCACGCAAGCTCCGGACCAGGTTCCCCCGGTGGGGCATTTTGTTTGATCCCTTGGAAAGCGTGTGGGTCGCGGTCCGCGGCAAGCGGACGCTTGTCGCAGCCAGCAGCCCTGAGAAGCTGACCGAGCAGGTGGAGGCAGCGGCCCGGGGCGAGGCCGGGCCCGATGAGGGCGACAAGACCCAGACGTGGCGTGCCCTCCGCACGCATGGGCGAGGCTAGCGGCTGCGGCAAAGAGGAATGCTGCCGCCCCGGGTAGGTTCCCGGCTAACGCTAACGATGCGTCAGCTGCCTTGACACGCTTCGAATACCCGAACCGCCGGCCTGCACGCTCGACCAAAGCGTGCCAGGATAACGCGCGCCCAGCGCAGATCTGGACGATCGGCGCGGCTGCCGACGCCCGGTCGTGCGTGCGCGTGATGGCCGCCGGGGTGCCGGAGACCTGAAGCCGCGAGGTGCGGGGCAGCCGGCCTTGCCGTTGTGCGCCCGTTGCGGTGACTCAGTGCGATGCAGTGATGAGGAGCTTAGCCAGGCGGGCTGGCTGTCAGGGGGGGTCGAGCTGCTCGAAGGTGGCTGGGGCGAATGTCCCGTGGTGATACAGGCCGGCATCGAGGAGCAGGTCCTCCTGGGGTGGTGACGCGAAGCCGCCCAGTACGCTCGGCGTGCCGGTGCTCCGGTGGCCATGGAGCACGCCGCACGGGGCCAGGATGACGTCGTAGGTGTCGAGCGAGACGAATTGCGAGCCGCTGTAACCGGGCGCGGTGTATCCCTCGCAGACGCCGTCCCACACGATCAGGCACTCGTCGGATACCGGGTGGATATGCATGCGGTCGGCGGCGCCCGCGGGGGCCAGCGCGAAATTGAACCCGGCGCTC
>Ga0187883_10001554_pt1 | contig 14015 bp, 13 predicted proteins | sample June2016WEW_20_1_2_FD_132966 | JGI IMG/M metagenome (GOLD analysis project Ga0187883, IMG submission 132966) | Peatland microbial communities from SPRUCE experiment site at the Marcell Experimental Forest, Minnesota, USA - June2016WEW_20_10 | ecosystem: Environmental > Terrestrial > Soil >...
ATGAAGATCTTCCCGGGCATGCACTACACCATGGGCGGCCTTTGGATCGATTACAAACAAGCCACCAACATTCCCGGAATCTACGCGGCAGGCGAGGCCGATTATCAATACCATGGCGCCAACCGGCTAGGTGCAAACTCGCTGGTGTCGTGCATCTTTGGAGGCTTCATCTCCGGCCCGAATGCCGTGCAGTACGCCAAGAGTCTGCAAGCCGCGCCCGGCAATTCCAACGGACATTTTGAGGCTGAACGCAAACGGCAAGAGGAAATCAACGCCCGACTGATGAAAGCCGACGGAAACGAAAATCCGTTTCTGATCTGGCGCGAACTCGGCGCACTGATGACCGAGAACTGCACCGTCATCCGCTACAACAAAAAGTGCGAGGCAGCCGACGCCAAGATTGTGGAACTGCTGCATCGCTTCCAGAAGATCAACCTGAGCGACCGCTCGCAGTGGGCGAATACGACGATCGCATTCGCGCGCCAGCTCTACAACATGCTGCAATTGTCGCGCGTAATCGCGCAGGGAGCGGCCATGCGCGACGAATCTCGCGGTTCGCATTACAAGCCGGATTTCCCTGACCGCGACGACAAGAACTGGATGAAGACCACGAAAGCAAGCTTCGCGCCAGATCTGGACGAGCCGAAGTTCGAGTTCGAAGCGGTGGATGCAAGTCTGATTCCGCCGCGGCCGAGGAAGTACTGAGGTGGAAGCAACGCCCGACGACTTTAAGTGCTCTGTCATCCTGAGCGAAGCGAAGGACCCATGCATTCTCTTGGGGCGAGCAAAATGCGCAGGTCCTTCGCTCTGCTCAGGATGACAATGGGTCGAGCTAAGCGCTAAAGGCTAAGAGCTAAATGGCAAACACAAAATCCGTAATCCTAAAAATCAAACGCCAACCCACCCCCGACGCCAAGCCGTCGTGGGAAGAGTTCGAGATTCCTTACAAGCCGAACATGAACATCACGTCGGCGCTGATGGAGATCGCCGCCAACCCCGTTACCCGCGACGGAAAGCAGACCACGCCCATCACCTACGACTCGAACTGTCTTGAGGAGATCTGCGGCTCCTGCGCCATGCTCATCAATGGACGCGCCCGCATGGCCTGCTCCGCGCTGCTCGACCACCTCGATCAGCCGATTAAGCTCGAGCCGTTCTCGAAGTTTCCGGTCGTGCGCGACCTCGCCGTCGATCGGAGCGTGCTCTTCGAGAACCTGAAGATAGTCAAAGCCTGGATACCGATCGATGGTACCTACGACCTCGGTCCGGGGCCGCGCGTGACCATGGAGGACCAGGAAGAAGCCTATCCACTATCGCGCTGCATTTCCTGTTGCTGCTGTATGGAAGCCTGCCCGCAGTTCGATGAGGACACGGGATTCGTCGGCGCGGCCACCATCTCACAAGTGCGTCTGTTCAACACGCACCCCACCGGCCAGGCGCTGAAGCGCGAGCGTTTGTCGGCGTTGATGGGCGACGGCGGCATCCAGGAATGCGGGTACGCTCAAAACTGCGTTGAGATTTGTCCGAAAGACATCCCCCTGACCACCTCAATTGCCGAAGTGGGCGGCCAAGTCATGAGGCAAGGGCTCGGCGACCTGTTCCGCAAGTGACGGCGCATCCCGTAGAGACGGGGCTTGCCCCGTCTCCGCTCGTGAACTTCGCCATCCACCAAGTTGCACGTTTACCACATCGGCACCCGGAATCAATGAATTGCCCATAGGTAACTATCGCTAACTCCCTTAAGTAAGGGGCCTTACGTCGAATTGCTTCACAGACTTCTTCATCTCTGGTTTACAATTCGAGAACCTCGTGGAAAATGGGTATTTTGCCCACCCCCCCCCGGGGTTATTGAAAAGCGGCGGTTCACAGCTTAATGATGCAATCGTAATGACGCAAAAACTCAAAGCGCCGGGAACGCTTCCGATCTCGCCGATCATGCTGCCGATCGTGATTAAGACCGTCTTTGGCATTGCTATTGTCATTGTCCTTGTCCTTGCGCTCGCAGCTCCGCAGTCTGCGTTTGCTCTGCACCGCGTCGACGCTCACCGTCACCACCGGCTCCTGCACGCGTTTCGCTTCCGCGGTCTTCGCGGCATGCTCTGGAACCCAATGTTCCGTCCGTCGCACGATTCCCTGCTCCGGCAAAACGAGGAGATTGACCGCCTCGATCTGCCCCGCATTCAAGACGACGACGAACTCGAGGCCTTAAAAGCTTCGCATGAACTGGTTCCAATCGAAGAGAGCGAGGCGCTGCACTTCGATCGTCGTCTCGATCCTTCGCGCCGCTACTGCCGTCCGTGGACCCGCGATTTTGTCGCCGATCTTTCCGAAGCATATTACCGCCAGTTCCACGACCAGATTCAGGTGAACTCCGCCGTTCGCACCGTCAAGGTACAGAAGAAACTTCGCCGCCACAATCGCAACGCGGCTCCGGCGGATGGCGACACCGCGTCCTCTCATCTCGCCGGCATCACGGTCGACCTGCAGCGGCGCGGGATGTCGAAGCAAGAAATCCGCTTCGTCGAACACTACCTCTTCTATCTGAACGCGCTCGGTCTGGTCGAGCCTGAAGAAGAGCGCCACCAGTGGGTCTTTCACATTATGGTCTCCGACCGCTACAGCGATTGGCGCCAATCCCAAACGATGTTCCCGCTTCCGACTCTCGAAGAACCCGTCACTGCGCCGGCCACCGCAGTCGCCGCGATGGCTGCCTCCAACTGAGCCTCCAGCTAAACTTGCTGACCTGAGCCTCCGCTACAATCTGTACAGAATGATCGTTCTGATGGCCGGGCTTCCCGGAACCGGTAAAACCACGCTCGCTCGTGCTCTGGCCCACCGCACAACCGGCGCGCTCCTGAGCAAGGACGAGATCCGCGCCGCCCTGTTCGCGCCGGCTGGCTCCACGCAAAACGATATCGAATACTCCGTGAAGCAAGACGACTTCGTGATGGAGGTCATGCTCGACGCTGCCCGATACCTGTTGCAAAGAACTCCCGCTCGTAAAATCTTCCTCGACGGCCGTCCGTTTTCTCGCCGCTACCAGATCGACCGCGTGCTCGAATCAGCCCGCGAACTCGCTCAGCCCTGGACCATCATCGAGTGCGAGTGTTCCGATGAATCCGCACGCCAGCGGCTTGATCTCGAGCCTGACGGCTCGCACCCCGCACATAACCGAACGTTCGCGCTCTATTTAGAGGTTAAGGCCCGCTTCGAACCGATCACCTATGGCAAGACGGTGATCTCGACGGACGAACCGCTTGCGCTGTGCATCGAGCAGGCTCGGGCTGCCATTATGCGGAATGAGTGACTCGGTGGAGCGATGGGCGCCATCGCCCGCCTCGTTGCGCCTGCGGCAGCATCGCGGCCGGGCGGGGATGCCCGGCTCTCCACCAGCAACTGCAGGGTGCCTGCCGTACAATCGTTTGTCGTACAATCAAACTTTGCCAAAACACTCTACAGGAGCAACCATGCGCACTCTACTCCAGACCCTTGTCCTGATCATCTCCACCTCACTGCTCGCCGCTGCCACGGACCCCACTGCTACCATTCAAACCTCGGCCGGCGACTTGCATTGCACGCTGTTTCCGAAGATAGCGCCGATCGGAGTCGAGAATTTCATCGGCCTTGCCAACGGCACCAAAGACTGGACCAGCCCCGTCTCCCACGCCAAGAAGCACGGTGTCCCGCTCTATGACGGCACCATCTTTCATCGGGTGATTCCAGCATTCATGATTCAGGGTGGAGACCCCAAAGGCGACGGCACCGGCGATCCCGGCTACAAATTCAAGAATGAGACTTCGCCCACGGTCAAGTTCGATCGCCCCGGGCGTCTTGCCTACGCTAACGCCGGACCTGACACCAATGGCTCGCAGTTCTTCATCACCGAGGTTCCCTACCCCAGCCTGAATGGCGGCTATACCATCTTCGGCCAGTGCGATGATGCGGCTGTCGAGTTGGTTAAGAAAATCGCGCGCATGGCCACGGACGGTGAACGCCCGGTCCGTCCGGTTAAGATCACGCATATTGAAATCCATGGCGCCAACTCGATGTAAGTAAGATCGATTCAAGAGGAGACTATGACCCGCACACCCGGAACCTATGCCGTGCTCGAAACCAGCGAGGGCACCATCGTTTGCCGCTTGTTTGAGAAGGATGCACCCAAGACTGTCGCTAACTTTGTCGAACTGAGCGAAGGCAAGCGCGAGTGGACACACCCCACCACCCGCAAAAAGACCCGCGACCCCCTTTACAACGGGACTATTTTCCATCGGGTAATTCCCGGTTTCATGATCCAGGGCGGTGACCCGATGGGTACAGGCTTTGGCGGTCCTGGCTACCAGTTTGAAGACGAAACCAAAGCCTCTCCACACCGTTTCGAAAAGGCAGGGAAGCTGGCCATGGCCAACTCCGGCCCCAACACTAACGGGTCGCAGTTTTTCATCACGGTCGCCAACACCGACTGGCTCACCGGCAAACATACCATCTTCGGCGAGGTAATCGAGGGATACGATGTCGCGGAAAAAATCTCGAAAGTCGCCAAAAACCGCCAGGACCGCCCCAACAAAGACGTAGTCGTGAAGTCGGTAAAAATCGAACGCGAATAGCTTGCTAATGGAGCGACGGGCGCCCTCGCCCGTCAGGACGCCGGTCGCTCCGTCCGATGTGTTCCACTGTGAGTGTCGTCACATCGCTTTGTGATTGTCCGCCTACCTTCCCTTCTCCCAATCTATAATGATTAGTTCTTTTCCAAGTTCCGGAGGCAAGTGCATGGCGTCGTTCAACGGAGTCCCGATCCCATCCCACGGACAAAAGATCGAGTACAGCAACGGCAAGTACCGCGTTCCCGATCACCCAATCATCCCATTCATTGAAGGGGACGGCACCGGCCGCGATATCTGGAAAGCTTCCGTTCGCGTCTTCGACGCCGCCGTCGAAAAGGCATATCAAGGCAAGCGTTCCGTAGCCTGGTACGAAGTCTTTGCCGGCGAGAAAGCCAAAGCTCGTTTCGAGAATTGGCTCCCCGATGACACGGTTAGCGCCATCCGCGAATTTCGCGTCGCCATCAAGGGTCCGCTGACCACTCCCGTCGGAGGCGGCATCCGCTCCCTCAACGTCGCCCTGCGCCAGATCCTCGATCTCTACGGCTGCGTGCGTCCGGTAAAGTACTACTCTGGAGTTCCCTCGCCCGTGAAGCATCCCGAGCGCATGAACATCGTCATCTTCCGCGAAAATACAGAAGACGTTTACATCGGCATCGAATGGGAAGAAGGCACGGCCGATTGCGCTCGGCTGATTGAGTTCCTGAACAAAGACATGCTGAAAAGCGGCAAAAAGCAAATCCGCCTCGATTCCGGAGTGGGCATCAAGCCGATTTCCATCACCGGTACCAAACGCCTGGTGCGCATGGCCATTCAGCACGCTCTTAGAAACAAAAACAAAGCGGTCACCCTCGTCCACAAAGGCAACATCCAGAAATTCACCGAAGGCGCGTTCCGCAAATGGGGATACGAACTCGCCACTGACGAATTCCGCGACCAGGTCGTCACCGAACGCGAGAGCTGGATCCTCGACAACAAGGATAAGAATCCCAATCTTACCGTCGAGGAAAACGCGAACCTGATCGAACCCGGCCTCGAATTCGCCCAAGAGGACTTCCGCCAGACTGTCTACAAAGAAGTAAAAGACTGTCTCGATTCCATCTACGCCACGCACGGTAAAGGCGCGTGGAAGAAAAAGCTGATGATCAACGACCGCATCGCCGACTCCATTTTCCAGCAGGTGGTAACGCGCGCCGATGAATACAGCGTTCTGGCCACGCCCAACCTGAACGGCGACTATATTTCCGATGCCTGTGCCGCGCAGGTAGGCGGCCTCGGCATCGCTCCCGGAGCGAACATCGGCGACGGCTACGCGATCTTCGAAGCCACGCACGGCACTGCTCCCAAGTATGCCGACAAAGACGTCATCAATCCCGGCTCCGTCATTCTCTCGGGTGTCATGATGTTCCGCTTCCTGGGATGGACCGAGGCTGCCGATCTGATCGAACAAAGCCTGGAGCGCACCATCGAGCAGAAAAGAGTCACCTACGATTTCGAGCGCCTGATGGAAGGCGCCACCAAGGTAAAGACGAGCGAGTTCGCCACCTGCATGATCGAAAACATGAGTGTAGCCGTGGCGGCGGACTGAAAAATCGCTTTAGGGTAGAGGCGCGGCAAGCCGCGTCTCTACGGGAGATTAGTTGAGAAAGGAAACTTCATGCGCCATAAAGTAACCATCGTCGGTTCCGGAAACGTGGGCGCCACCGCCGCTCACTGGATTGCAGCGAAAGAGCTAGCCGATGTCGTTCTCATCGACATCATTGAAGGCGTCCCGCAAGGCAAAGGTCTCGACCTGCTGGAGGCCATGCCGATCGAGAAACGCGATTCTGCGATCGTCGGTACCAACGACTATGCCGACACCGCCAACTCCAACATCGTCGTCATCACCGCCGGAATTCCACGCAAGCCCGGCATGAGCCGCGACGATCTCCTGAACACCAACTACAAAATTATGACCGACGTGGTCGGCAAGGTCGTGCACCACTCGCCGAACTGCATCCTCATAATCGTCTCGAACCCGCTCGACGCCATGGCCCAAGCCGCCTACAAAATCAGCGGCTTTCCGCGTGAGCGCGTCATCGGCATGGCCGGTATACTCGATTCCGCCCGCTTCCGCGCCTTCATCGCCCAGGAACTCAAAGTCAGCGTCGAAAACGTAACTGCCTTCGTACTCGGTGGACACGGCGATACTATGGTCCCGCTTCCCCGCTATTCCACAGTCGCCGGCATTCCAATCACCGAACTGATCGCGAAAGACCGCCTCGATGCCATCGTCCAGCGCACCCGCGACGGCGGTGCCGAGATCGTCAAACATCTCAAGACCGGATCGGCGTATTACGCGCCGTCGGCCGCCGCCACCGAGATGGTCGAGGCCATCCTCAAAGACAAGAAAAAGATTCTACCCTGCGCCGCCTACCTCAACGGAGAATATGGCATCCACGGGCTCTTCGTCGGCGTCCCGGTGAAACTCGGCGCCAAAGGGATCGAGCAGATCATCGAGATCAAACTCACCGCGGAAGAAAAAGCGGCTCTCGACAAGAGCGCAGCCGCCGTGAAAGAACTGATTGCGGTGATCAACGTCTAAGCGGGGTATCTGACCGCGTGGATACAGCACCCGTAGAGATGCGGCTTGCGAACCAGCGGGATGGATGTATCATCGGTGCCGTTCGTGAAGTCAAAGAGGAGGGCCCGAATGATAAACGGTATTGACGTTTCACACTACAATGGCTCCCTTGATTTCGGTAAAGTGGCCTCTGCGGGAGTAGCATTCGCCTATGTGAAAGCCAGCGAAGGCAGGCTCACCAAGGACCCGCTGTACTCCACGAACTATGCCGGATTGAAGCAGAACCAGATCGTGCGAGGGGCCTACCATTATTTCTATCCCCAGCTTGATGCCCAGGCCCAGGCTTCGAACTTCCTTGGTGTCGTCACGCAATTGGTTCCGGGAGATCTGCCGCCCGTGCTGGATGTAGAGATCAGTGGCGAGCAATCTCCTGGCGCCATCGCGTCCGGGATACAGCAATGGCTGGACCTGGTGCAGAATACTCTTGGCCGTACTCCCATGATCTACACCTATGCAAGTTTCTGGAACACAGCGCTCGGCGGAACCTCCGCTTTCGCCAGCTATCCTCTGTGGGTCGCGCAGTACACCAGCAATCCTTCGCCGAATGTCCCGACAGGATTTTCCGACTATCTTTTCTGGCAGTACAGCGAGTCGGGATCTGTGGCTGGGATCACGGGCAATGTGGATTTGGACTGGTTTAACGGGAGTCCGGCGGACCTCAATCAGCTAGCGGGTTTGGGAAACACCTAGGAAAATCCAGTGAACCTTGCGAATGCACCGGGTCGAAGGCTCGCCATAATTGTCGCGTTTGGACTCTTGCTCCCCATTGCGTCGGCTGAGACATTGCGAAAAATCAAGCTTCCCGCGCCCGGCCAGAGGGTGCGCATCGAAGGCAAATTGCTCAGAATGCAGGATCACAAGGAATTTACTTTTCGCGGAAACAGCGGCACGAAAGTAAAGATCGAGCTGACTGGAGCGGGGCCATTGCGAGGTGAGGTCACGTTTCCTTCTGGCAGCCACGAAGGAGGTCCAGGCGGCACCATTCTGGATCAGGCCTTGCCCGAGACTGGCCAGTACCAAATGAGGATTTCAGAAAGCACGATGGGCGAAGCATGGGAGGGGACCTTCACCATCGGGATTTCCGTGGTCCAGTGAGGCGCCTGCTGGTGGCCATAGTGCTACCGATCACATCTGCCGGATGAATATTCCAGCACAACTTGCATTACTGCCACCATCCTCTGCATGCGGTCGACGGGGAAGGCCGGGCGAGTCTCTGCGAGAATGGCGTGCCTCTCTGATTCCCCTTCCGCAATCGCCTCAGGCTCGCTATAGTGTCTGGGGCCAGCACTCTGAAGCCAGTAAGCATGGATTTTGACCAGCTCGAAATTTTCCTCGAAGTGGCGCGCCTCTCCAGTTTCTCCCGCGCGGCGGAGAAGCGTTTCCGCACCCAGCCCGCCATCTCCTCCCAGATTCGTGCGCTCGAAGAAGAAGTGGGAGCTCGCCTGCTCGACCGCTCCGGTGGCCGCGTCTCGCTAACCGCCTCGGGCAAATTGTTTTTCAAGTATGCCGAAGAGACGCTGGAGCGCCGCAAGACCATCCTCAACGAAATCGCCGAAACCGAGCGCGTGCCCCGCGGAGAAATTGTCGTGGGCGCCAATGAAGGCACCTGCCTGCACATTCTGCCGGGAGTATTCGCGCAATTCAAACGCGACTATCCAAACGTTGCCGTAAATATCAAGCGCTCCGACTACGCCAAAATTCTGGAGTCGATCATCGAAAATGTGGTCGACTTTGGCGTGGTCTCACTGCCCGTAAACGACAACCGGCTCGAAGCGCAGATGATTCATCGCGATGAACTTGTCGTGATCACTGCCCCAACTCATCCGCTCGCGACGAACTCGCTCGCAGGAAAAAAGACCGTGACCGTGGCCGAAGTCGCGACCTATCCGCTCGTCCTGCCCAAACTCGGCCACACCCGCGACGCACTCGATGCGCTGTTCTATGACCATCACTTGAAGCCGAAACTGGCCATGGAACTCGATTCCAGCGAACTGCTGAAGCGTTTTGTGGCCGCCAACGTCGGAGTGGGATTCATCGCCCGCTCCAATATCGAGGAAGACATCCGTGCCAAGGCCCTGGTTGCGATCACGCTTGCCGACGCGCAAATCCGGCGCGACCTCGCACTCGTTTTCCGCAAAGACAAGTCCCTCAGTCGCGCCGCCAAGACTTTCATGGACATCGCGGTGAGGGAAAAGAATTTTTCCACGGCCGGAGCCGGGAAGCGATCCAAATGATGAGGCTTGCCCGGATTATTCCTTTCGTCTTCCTTCTTGTCTCGGCCCTCGTTCCGGCCCGCGTTGCAGCCCGCGTTGCAGATAGTCCAGCCCAGAAGCAGTCCGCCCGAGGCAGCGGCCAAACTGCGTCAGCCGCCGCCAACAAGCTCATCGCGCTAAGAGTTACCGGCACGACCCGCTACTCCGACAAAGAGATTCTTGCCGCAAGCGGCCTGCAGATCGGTCAGCCCGCCGCGGACGGCGATTTTAAAGAGGCGGTGCAGATCCTGGGTGAATCGGGCCTTTTCAGCCAAGTCGCCTATTCGTATTCGTCTACAAGCAGTGCCGGAGTGAAACTCGAACTGCAGCTCGCCGATACCGACAAGAGCAAGCTGGTTCCCGCGCGCTTCGAAAACTTCGCCTGGTTCACCGACGACGTACTGCTCGCCGCCGTGCGGCATCGCGTTCCGCTGTTCCAGCAGTTGCTGCCGCTGGCAGGTAATCTTCCGGACCGGGTCTCCGAAGCGCTGCAAGTCATCCTCACCGAGAAACACTTTCCCGGCCGAGTAGATTTTCTGCGCGAGGGAGACGAGTCGGGTGGCGCGCTAAAAGCAATCGTCTACCGCGTCGAGGAAGTCAGCATACGAATTCGCGGTGTCGAATTCCCGGGAGCCTCGCCCGAGCAGACAGCTTTGCTTACAACCGCAGCGAAACGCCTGACGGGAGCCGAATACGGCCGCTCCGCACTCGCCGCCGCCGCTAAATTCGATCTGCTGCCGGTATACCTGCAGCGAGGATATTTGAAGGCTGTATTTGCGCCATCTGACGCGCGTGTATTGCCTCAAGCCGCTCCTCAACCTGCTCCAGCCAACGACACGCAAGAATCCGCCGAAATTCAGGTCGATGCCATCGTGCCGGTGACCCCAGGCAAAGTGTATGCAACGTCAAGCGTCGACTGGAAGGGCAACTCTACCATCTCGACCACCGAAGTCGCACTTTTAATCCACCTGCCTCCCGGCCAGCCTGCCGACGCCGTGCGTCTTCTCCGCGACCTGGAGAATGTGGGAAAGTTTTACCGCAGCCGCGGCTATATGACGGTTCAGATCAAGTCCGACGCCCAGTTCGACGACGAACAAAGCACAGTCCACTACGACATGAACATCGTCGAAGGCGGCCTCTACAAGATGGGAGAATTGGAGATCCTCGGACTCGACACCCAGGCCAAAGCTCGAATGGTGGAGGCCTGGGCTTTGCGCGAAGGTCAGCCTTACAACGCCGACTATCCCAAGAAATTTCTCGCCGATACGGACAAGCTCCTTCCCCGCGGCGTGCAATGGGCCGTCACCACTCATGAAACGCTGGACGCGAAGGACAAGACCGTGGACGTGGAGATCCATTTCAAGCAGCAGTAGCGGCGAAAACCGGCGGTTGTAAGTGTTTCTCTAATCGGAAATTTGCGCAAGAATTTTGATATTGACATGATGATGGTGCGAGATGGCGCTGCGATTATGATTGTGGGATCATAGTTGTAAGATAAAGGTTAATCCACTTTTGAACCCTCACCCATTTCACAGGAGAAGAAAGCAAAATGAAGGCTAATCGAATTGCGGCTGCGGTTCTTGGGATGCAAATGTTGGTTGGGCTGGTGGCGGTTCCGGCGCTCGCTGCCGGCAAGACTCAGACGATGACCGGCGAAGTCAGCGATGCCATGTGCGGCGCGAAACATGAAATGCCCGGCAACGCCGCGGCGTGCACCCGCGGCTGCATACAGCATGGATCGCAGTACGCGCTCGTGGTCGGAGACAAAGTCTATACCCTGGCAACCTCGGATAAGGCCGCTCTCGATAAGCTGAACGATCTGGCGGGAGCGAAAGCAAAGGTGACCGGGGAAGTGGATGGCACCACCATCACGGTAAAGTCTGTGGCCGCGGGCTCGTAACAGAGTAAGTGGCGCGACGGGCGTCCTCGCCGTCCTGCCCGGGCAGCAGCATCGCGGCCGGGCGGCATGCCCGGCTCTCTACGAACGGATTAGGCGCCAATAAAAAACCGGCGGTTAGCCCGCCGGTTTTTTTATTGTCTCCACAATTCCCGTTACTGTTGTTGGGTCTGGCTCTGACTATCATCGCGGCGCTTTAGCGTCGGGCGATCGTCGTCGCTGCTATCCGTGCTGCTACCAGTCTTGTCGCTGGTTGAAGTGCGGCGCAGGCTGGGCTTGCTCGAGTCCTTCTCGTCCATGACCTTGTGCCGGTTTTCAATGGTGGCCAGCCGCGACTTCACATCGTCAAACTCTGAGGTAGTGACGATGTACTGCGGCTTCGCCGGAAGAATGGTCGCGATCTCCTTTTGCGACGCCGCAATGCGGTCCGGCGTCTGCGGGTGCGAAGCGAAGGCTTTGGAGATCGTGCCCGGCTTCTTCTTCTCTTTCGCCTGAATCTTTTCGAAGAAACTGATGAAAGCCTGGGGATCGTATCCCGTCTTATACATGTATTGCAGCCCGAGGTAATCCGCTTCCGCTTCGAAATTGCGCTGGAACTTCATGAACGTGAGCGGCAAGCCCAGTCCGGCTGCTTCGTAGATTCCATAGCCTATGCCGCCTCCGACGAAGATTAGGGGAATGGTTGCGATTTGCGCAATATTCGCGCGCGTCATCTGACGCATCCCGTGGCGCGCGCAAACGTGCGAAATCTCATGCGCCATCACCCCAGCCAATTCCGCCTCTTCGTCCGCCGCCAGAATCAAGCCGGAGTTCACATAGAAAAATCCACCGGGGAGCGCAAATGCGTTTACTTCATCGGAATCGATGACCTTGATCGTGAACGGCACCTGGGCATCGGAATTGCGCACCAGATTCTGGCCAATACGATTGACGTATTCGTTCACCACCGGGTCCTGAACCAGCTTCACGGTGCTCTCGACCTGCATCGCGTATTGCTTGCCCATTCTGATTTCGGTTTCGAGCGAGTACCAGTCGCCCAATCCGCGCCCGCCGATCTTGCGATTGCCGATGGCATCGACATCGTCCTCACCGCCATCGTGCTTGACCTTGCTGTCGGGCGGCTCCTGGATGGGAGGCGGGCCGCTGGGAGTAGGAGCAGCATCGGTGTCAGTGCTCGAAGGCGAAGAAGAATCCCCCGGTGCATTCTGCGGTGGCGCCGGCGTCGCGCCCGTCGTTGGCTGCGGCGGTTGCGGGCTCTGATCCTTGGATGGTGCTTGGGATGTTTGCGTCTGCGATGCCTGCGGCTGCGCGTTCGGCGTCTGGGAAGTTTGATCCTGCGCCAGGGCGGCGACTGCCATTAGCGCTAATAAACTCACGGAGATCAGCAATTTACGGAACGACATTTGGACACCCCGCAGAAACCCATTCGGCTACCACGATTATACTCCCGATAGCAAGTCGGGCTGACAGACTTTCTCACTCAGTTGGACGCCACCTTGCCCCGGAAAGTTACCAGCTATTTTCACGTATCTATGCACACATGGCGGCCGACGCTCCGCTGGAAGCCGCCTGGCACCCTTTTCGTGTATCCCCCGCCGCCGAACTGTCGCAGTTATACGTTCTCCGGTAGGCGCACTCGGTCGTGCGGGATGCGTCCTCCGGTATACTAGGGCGCGATTTCGAAACACGATTTTCGGAAAGAGGTACCGAACATGTTGAGCCGTCGCAACTTCCTGTCGTCATCTTTTGCCTCATCCCTGGCCGTGGGCGCCGGCCTAGCTGCGCCCGGAAACGCCTGGCGCGGAAACCTATGGGCACAGCTCGAATCGCTACCCTCGAAACTGCCCGACCGCTCCCTTTTCGACCAGAACGAAGACGCCTACTGGCGCGAACTGCGCCAGCAGTTTCTGATTCCCGCCGACGAGATCTACCTGAATAACGGAACCGTGGGATCGAGCCCCGCGCCCGTGCTCCGCGCGGTGTTTGAAGGCTATGAGAAGTGCGAGCAGCTCAACGAGACCGATCCCGAGGATTACCCCATCTGGGGATACGCCGCCTGGAACGAGTTTCGCGATCCGCTGGCGGCCTTCGTAGGCTGCAACCGCGACGAGATCGCGCTGCTAAGAAATGCCACCGAAGCCAATAGCTACATCGCCAACGGCATCGATCTGAAGCCTGGCGACGAAGTGCTGATGACCGACCAGGAGCATCCCGGAGGCGAGCACCCGTGGAATTTGCGGGCCAAGCGTTACGGAATCGTAGTCAAGAAGATCACGCTGCCGAAGCCGATCATCAATCGCGATCAAGTATTGAATCTCGTCAGCGCCTACATCACCGCGCGCACCCGGGTCTTATTTTTTAGCCACATCCCGACGGTTACCGGAGTGGTGCTTCCCGCTAAAGAACTTTGCGCTCTCGCCCGGGGTAAAGGGGTGATTTCAGCGGTCGATGGAGCGCACGTTCCGGGAATGAAGCGCCTGAATCTGCATGATCTGGGCTGCGATATGTATTCCTCAAGCCCGCACAAGTGGCTGCAGGCGCCCAAAGGCACGGGATTTCTCTACGTGCGCGACGAAATGATCGACCGTCTGTGGAACACAATCGCAACCGAAGGCTGGGACGACGTAAAGATCCGCGCCGAACGC
>Ga0187883_10001556_pt1 | contig 13999 bp, 10 predicted proteins | sample June2016WEW_20_1_2_FD_132966 | JGI IMG/M metagenome (GOLD analysis project Ga0187883, IMG submission 132966) | Peatland microbial communities from SPRUCE experiment site at the Marcell Experimental Forest, Minnesota, USA - June2016WEW_20_10 | ecosystem: Environmental > Terrestrial > Soil >...
GCGCTCAAAACGCATAGCGGAACGAGAATGTGGCGTTGCTACCGTTGAAATCCTGCAACTGAATGGGCGCGAGGCCGAACGGATTGGTGTTACCTGTTTCGTTGTAGCCGTAATAGTTCCAGGACATTTTGTAACTGAAGCCGCGATAGACGACGAATTCCAGCGAAGCATAAGGACGCTGGTAATTGAAATCCAGCGTGCCGGAAGGCGTCAGCGGATTCAGGAAAATGGTGTTGCCGCGCACGAAGCTGCCGCCATATCCCGCGCTTGCGGTCACGCGCTTGGTCGGTTTCCAGATCACCGCCGCATGCGCGAAATTATCTTTGCTGTTGTAAGTCGAAAGCGCCCCCAGCGGCGAAGGCGAGCCTGCGATCGGGCATGCCGGGCCGGTAGGGAGCTGCGGCACGCCCGAAGGAAAGGCGGACACCGTCACAGTCGCGGGGGGTGGCGCCGGATTCGCGGAGGTCATCGAGTAGGCGAAGCAGATCAACGATTGCGTGTAGACGTTCCAGTAGTTGTAGCCGAAATCGACGGACAAGTGCTGATTGCCCATGAAAAGCGCGGAAAAGCTGTAGGACCGGTCGTGCTCCAGATTGTCCACCGTGGAAACGTTGTCGCGGTTTTCGTTGATGTCCACCGCCGCATCCAGATTTACCCACGGCTTCGGCTTGTAATTCGCATGAACTTTGTAAGACTGCACCTGCCGCGGATCAATGCGCGTGAACGATGCGTCGTTGTAGCCGAATTCAAAATCGCCCGTGATGCGCAGCGCGTCGATCGGTCGCGCCACCACGCCGAACAACAGCGCCTGTTCGTTGATGGTGGTGATGTTGCGCGCCGTATCGTTGCCGTCTTCGGGAATGAGGTTGGTGGGCGAGCCTTCCACAACCGCGCCGGCCAATGTACCGGTGGTGATCAGCGTGCATCCGGCGGGCAATGCGCCGGCCACCAGCGCGCAGTCTCCGCGCGCCGCCAGAAAAAGGTTTCCCGCATTCCCCGCGGCGCCGCCCGGAAAGTAATACTCCCCGGTGTCAAACGTCTGATCCGCACTGGCAATCGTCCGGTTGGTGTAGAGGTAGCCTGCATGCACGGTGTAGCGCCTGCTGAAATCGTATTGCACCTCGAACGTGTTGGACTTGATGTTCTGCGCCAGGAATTGCATGGCAATTTCGTTGGTCACATCCGCAGCCGACGAAGCGGTGTGTTGCGGGCAACTCGCCTGGTTGTAAGGCGCCGCGGGGCAGTTCGTGGAGTTGAAGACTCCCGGTGCGAGCAACATCCCCACAACGCCGGGCCCCGGCGATGGGGTTCCGAACACCGCAGTGTCGGCCGTGTCCCACACGCCGGGAATGCGCCAGTTGTCGTAGCGGAACATATCCACGATGCGCAGCTTGTCGTTCACCGCATACACACCCGACCAGTCCGCATTCACCGAAACGCGCTTGGTCTTTACCGGGCCTCCGGAAGTATTGCCACGCTCCGCACTCCGGGCCGTCCAGCCGTTCACAACCTCATCCAGGTCTGAGAAGTGATAGTCGCTGGTGCTATAGCCCACCGAGCCGGAGGTTTCAAAGTTTTTGAAATAGTTCGATTGAAAGCGAAAGCGCTCGGTGGGCATGAAGTTCCGCGGGCTGGCCACCTGGCTGTAAGACAAATACCCGTTGCAGGTCGGCGTCGCGGTGTTGGGGGTGCCCACCACGACGGGCGTCGCGCAGGGCAGCGTCTCTGCCGGCGTCTGCGTGCTCCAAATGTTTCCCAGGTCCACCGGCGTGCCCGCCGGCGTGCCCTGTCCCGGCACCGTGCCCAGAATAAAACCGAAATTCCCGGGATTGACCAGGGGATTATCGCTGATCACATTGTCCTGCCGGTAGTAGCTCAGGAACTCGTCAAACGAAAGCGTGGTGCGCGGCAGAATGCGCACATCCACTCCCGCGCGATAGGCGTTGGTGGTATAGCTGTTATTCTGATTGAACGCCGAAATCGTGCCGCCATCGGTGGTAAACAGGCTGGGCCCTTCATCGCGATTGCGCGAATAGCCCAGGCGAAAGCGCACCTTCGATTGCGGCAGCAAAGTGAGATCGTAATCCTGCATGCGCCGCGTCAGATCCAATGCACGCAGCGAATTGTTTTGCGCCACGGCGGGAGTCGAACAGTTTGCCGGAGCACCCTGCGGGAAGGCCGCCGTCGGCGGACCCACGTAGCAGCCGGTGGTTAAAGACCCAGGCGGATTCAAGGAAGCCTGGTTCAGCGGGTTCGCATACAGGTTGTAATCCCAAAAGTTCTTATCGCGCCGGAAGAGCACGCGGAAGTCGTAGACCTTGTTCTTCTCAATGCGCAGGCGGCTCACATCGTTCGGATCGCCGCCATATCCGAAGTTGCTGAAGGTCAAATTGTCGAACAGGAATCCGTTGTGATCGATCGAACGCATGCTGAGGGAATAATCGAACAGGCGCAGCCCCGAACCCAGATTCTCAAACGTGTTATAGGTATCCATGTTGCCGCTGATTTCGCTGGCGCGATATCCGAATTCGATGGTCTGGTGAATATTGTAGCCGCCCGAATTGATCCCTTTCGATTCCCCGGAATCGTCCTGCGCGCGCGCTGCCGGCGAAAGAAACAGCGCCACCACAAAGATGACGGCAGGAACCCAGCGAACCCCCAGGCGACCTCTCATGGTTTATCTCTCCCCCAGCGAAAAACTCATTCGCGGCTCGTCGCTATGTTTCCTTTACCCGCCTTATTCCTCGGCAAAGCCGCCCTCATAACGCGCCCTACTTAAAGAACGTCGGATCGAAGTTCGAGCCGTGAATTTGTGAATGGCACAGCACGCAAGACTGGAAAAAGGTCGACTGATTGTGGAAGGAAGGCGCTCCCGGCGCCCCGCTGAAGCTGGACTGCGTATGGCACTGCAGGCAGAGCAGGTTTACGTTGCTCAGCTTCAACATATGTGGATTCGGTCCGCCATGCACCAGATGGCAGGACTGGCAGCCGTCAATCTTCACCGGCTGATGCTCGAATACAAACGGCCCCTGCTTGTCCGTGTGGCATGTGAAGCAGACGGCATCTTGGGTGGACGAAGTGCGCACCTGCTGGGGCTTCACCGTGCCGTGCACGTTGTGGCAATCGCTGCACTGGATCAGGCCTTCATTCACGCGATGGTGAAACGGCATGTCAAACTGGGCTTTTTGTGCCAGATGGCAGGAGTAGCAAAGCTCGGGCTGCGACTTCACCAGCATGAAATCCGACTCTTTCCCGTGGTGCGGCGAATGGCAGGCGATGCAACTGACGTCGCTCTTGCTGTGCTCCGAGTTGATGGCATTCATGTGCTGCGTGCCGCCCGCATGGCATTCCAGGCAGCGCGCGTTGATTTCCTTCGTGCTGTGATCCTTAAAAATGAATATCTTGGTCTTGTCCCCGCCGCCGTCCACGTGCGCCGAACCAGGACCGTGGCAATCCTCGCAACCGTGCTTGGCGATCCCGCCTTCCCGGTACGTCTGCTTCCAGTGCGCGCTCTTCTCCCACCCCGCATAAATATCCGCATGGCAAGTCTTGCAAGTCTCCGCCCCGACATACGTCGCTCCCCCAGCCTCTTGCGCCGAAGCAGGCGCTGCCGCTGCCGACACCTTCTGCCCTTGTGCCGGGAGCGCAAGCATGTCGGCCGCAGCCGCTGGAAGTTTCGCCGGCGCCTGGGCCAAAACGGGAAGCGACCATAGCCCTAATACCATCAGCAGTTTTGCGGCTTTCAAGACATCTGACTCTGGCATCGGATCCCCTCAAGAGATTCCACCAGCAAAAGACCTATATCGACATGGCCGGATATTACTGCAGGGACGCCTAACCACTCGTGACCGCCGTCACGCTTGTGTGCGACGAACATCACGCGACCGGCATTTTGATTCCCAAACAAAAGTCCTAGGCGTCACGACGGATGAAATGCACGTTAAAGTCCATCTGCCAGCGTTCCAAAATGCGACTCGATTGCCTATCGCAGCGTCTCAACACGCTTTTTGCCATCAGTCTCCTCACCCGCACCGGCTCGACACGCATACGCAACTTCCCCTATCGCGCCGAATTGATGTTTCCCCAAAAGGTAATGATGATAAGCAAAGCCAATCCTCTCGACTGTTCAAAAGCGCACAGTTGTCAAATATTCACGGAAAACCAGTCGCGTCGCGGACGTTTGAATTCTGCGGCTTACTTTCTCGTTCGCTCCGGCCTTGTCACGAGCGGATTTCGAGATTCCTCCCGGCCAATTTCGATCAGACTCTGTGACTCACGTCACACCGAACTGTGCCGATTGGTACATAAACCTGCTTCGAACGTGGTTACAGTGGTCGCATTTCGCGCAACAGGGAGATGAGAAATGGCTAACAAAAAAACCATGAAAGCCGCAGTCGTCGAAAAATTTGGCCAGCCGTTGGTCGTACAGGAAGTTCCCATCCCAACCCCGGGCCCGGGGCAGGTATTGGTAGAAGTTTTTGCTTCCGGAGTCTGTCACACGGATTTGCATGCCGCCGACGGCGATTGGCCCATCAAGCCGACGCCGCCATTTATTCCCGGTCACGAAGGAGCAGGCGTCGTCGTGGCTCTCGGGCCGGGCGTCACGCACCTAAAGGAAGGCGACCGCGTCGGAACCGCATGGTTGTTCAGCGCCTGCGGCCATTGCGATTATTGTCTCTCCGGGTGGGAAACGCTCTGCCCCGAACAGCAGAACTCCGGCTATTCCGTGAACGGAAGTTTTGCCGAGTACGCATTGGGCCAAGCGGATTACCTGGGCCGGATTCCCAAGAATATTTCGTTCGTGGATGCCGCGCCGATCCTTTGCGCGGGCGTCACAACCTATAAAGGTCTGAAAATGACCGAGGCGCGCCCCGGTGAATGGGTAGTGATCACGGGAATAGGCGGTTTGGGTCACGTAGCCATTCAGTACGCGAAGGCCATGGGACTGCACGTCGCGGCGGTAGACCTAGGTCCGGAAAAGATGGCACTCGCGCGTAAGCTCGGAGCCGAAATCACGATCGACGCGAAAAACCAGGATCCTCCGAAAGAAATCCAGAAGCAAATCGGCGGCGCGCACGGAGTGCTCGTCACGGCCGTCTCACCGATCGCGTTCAAACAAGCGGTCGGAATGCTGCGCCGCGGGGGCACTTGTGTGCTGAATGGGCTGCCGCCCGGAGAATTTCCGGTTTCGATTTTCGACGTTGTGCTGAATGGTTACACGATCCGCGGCTCGATCGTCGGCACGCGCTTGGACCTCGAAGAATCGCTGGCGTTTGCCGGAGAGGGCAAAGTGAAAGCTACCATCGAAACGTTGCCGCTGGAATCCATCAATGACGTGTTCAGCCGGCTGAAGAAGGGACAAGTGAATGGACGCGTTGTACTCGGCCTGAAGGAAGAAGCGCTCGGCAAGGTCGTGAAGGCGCGCCTCGCCAGCTAGAGCAGCTACATCGCGCGCAAGCTCATGTCTACGCGGCGTTCTGCAGCTTAAATCCCGAAACCGCGGGCGTCTGGCGTGTCGGGATCGTTTCCAGGGCTCGGGCTGGCGAATCTATCGAAACTCGCTGGCCCGAATCCGACAAAATGGGGAAGCCCGGCTAGTGGGCGCCTCGTCCGAACTCACTTTCCAAATCCCCGTGTTTCGTCAAAAAATATCTCAAGTCGTCGCAAACTTATTCGCAACCTGAAGCTCCCCGCTGCGTCCTATCCAAGAGCCGGCTCGGAACGTAAATGATTTGTACACAGCCGGCCGATTCGCGAGCTAAGATTCGGATGAGGAGAACCGTCCATCTCAGACTTCACTGAAATTAAGCCTGTCGAAGACATCGCGAAAGCAGTTTCGCGGCGCAACTTCATCAAAGGGGTGATCGCGAGCGCGGCTGCCGTTTCCTCGGCCAATTATTTGTTTCGCGCCTCCACGCTTTTCGGCCAGGCCGCGGGTGCCGGCGCAAGCGAACGGCTCATCACCATCAACGTCAACGGCCAGCAGCGCCGAGTGGACGTGCTGAAGCAGGAAACGCTCGCGTGGACGCTACGCTACAAGCTCGGACTCACTGGCACGAAGCTCGGCTGCGACCGCGCGGAATGCGGCGCCTGCACCGTCCTTATTGACGATGTTCCGCAATATTCTTGCTCCGTTCTCACGCACACCGTGCGCGCCCGCAAAGTCGTCACCGTCGAAGGTCTTGCCTGCGCCGACGGCACGCTCCACCCCGTGCAGCAAGGTGTCATTGACGAGCAAGGTTTCCAATGCGCTTTCTGTATGTCCGGCTTCCTGATGGCCACGGTGGGATTCCTGAAAGTAAATCCCAACCCCACGCGACGGCAACTCGCGCATGGCATCTCGGGAAATCTCTGCCGCTGCCAGGATTACAACAAGATTCTGGACGCCATGATGCGCGGCGCCGAAAATCTCAGGAGGGCCAGTCATGCCTGATGCCGAAAAGCCAGCCAAGAGCGCGGAGCGTCAGTACGGCGTGGGCCACAAGCTGGTCGGCAAGGATTATCCGACGCCCGATCTCTACGCGAAGGTCACCGGCGCGGCGAAATACGCCGAAGACTTCCGCGCCGAAGGCATGCTGTTCTGCAAACTCCTCCTCAGCCCCATGCCGCACGCACGCGTAAAGCGCATTCACGCGAGCGATGCGCTGGCCATGCCCGGCGTACGTGCCATTCTCACGGCAGACGATTTGCCTGCTCCCGCCGACACGCTGACCGACAACGGCACGGTGATCAAAGCCAGCAAGTGGGGCGAGCGCGGCCTCACCATGGAGCCTCTCTACCAGGGTGAACCGATCCTCGCCGTCGCGGCGGTAGACGAAGTCACCGCCGCGGACGCAATTGAAAAAATCAAAATTGATTTCGAGCCGCTGCCTTTTGTCGTCGATCCGCTGGACACACTTCGCCCCGGCGGTCCCAATCCTCGCACCGATGGCAATGTCTGGATCCGACCCGCCCCGCCGAATCCGCCACAGCCGCAGGTTGCGGTGCTGAAGTGGACCGACGCTGATTTTGTCGGCGTGAGAGAGAATCGCCTCCCGATGGGCAAGGCGCCCGATGAATGGACGTATGGCGATCTTGAGGCCGGCTTCAAAAATGCCGCGCTGGTTCTCGATGAGTCGTTCGCAACGCCGGACACCAGCCACGAGACCCTGGAACCGCGCAGCGCGATGGCTTACTGGCAGAATGGGAAGTTGTACCTGCACACCGGCACGCAGAGCACCGCGCAAACTTTGCCGGCGATCGCGCGCTGGCTCAATATGGACGCCAGCAAAATTGTTTTCATCAGCGAATACACCGGCGGCGGATTCGGCAGCAAGATCACCGGCGGCATCACCATGATTATTCCCGCGCTGCTGGCGAAAAAAACCAACGCACCAGTGATGATGCGCATCAGCCGCGAAGAAGAAACTTTCATCGGTCGCGCGCGCCCCGCTTTTCAGGGTCGTATGAAAGTCGGCTTCGGCAGCGACGGCCGGATCGCAGCGCTCGATATGTTCGTCATCTGCAACAATGGCCCGTACGATTCGGTGGGCGATGCCTTTTCCTCTGGACGCATCGTTTCTCTGTTGTATCAGCCGCAAGCCATGCGCTGGCGCGGTGTAACTGTGCTGACCAACACGCCGCCACGCAGCGCGCAAAGCTCGCCGGGAGGCCTGCAGGGAATCGTCCTCATCGAACCGGTCATCGCCAAAGCCGCGCGCAAGCTGGGGCTCGATCAGGTGACCATCCGCCGCGTGAATTGCCCGGAAGGGAAGGCGGACTTCGGGCCCGTGCTGAATGGCAAGCGCGCGCACGCCACCAGCGCGTTCCTGAAGGAAGCGCTCGACCGCGGCGCCGAACAATTCCGCTGGCAGGAAAGAGTAGCGCGCACGCCGAAGCGCATCGGTTCGAAAGTGCGCGGCGTGGGCGTCTCGCTCAGTTGCTATGTGGGCGGTTCGATCGGCTTTGACGGCCTGTTAGTTATCACGCCCGAAGGCCGGGTCCAATTCCAATCAGGAATCGGCAATCTGGGAACCGAGGCGGTAATGGATGTCCACCGCGTCGGCGCCGAACTTCTGGGCGTGCCCTGGGAGAAATGCGACATCGTCTGGGGCAACACCTCCAAAAATTTCCCATACACTTGCGTCTCCGGCGGCAGCCAGACGACGCACGCCATGACGCGCGCTTCCTATGCCGTCGCCACGGATGCAAAAAGCAAGCTACAGCAAATCGCCGCGAAGACGCTCGGTGGCAAACCGGAGAATTACGAAGTCGGCGGCGAGCGCGTCTATCGCAAGGGCGGTGGCGCGGGCATGACTTTCGCGCAAGCGGCGCAGCATGCTATTAAGCTTGGTGGAGTTTACGATGGCCACGAAGCGCCTGCCGACGTCAACAAATTTACGAAAGCATCGATCGCAGCTCTGGCGGGGCAGGGCCTGGTGGCGGCAGCTCGCGACAACTATCCGCGCGACGGAGTCACCCATTCCTACGTCGCCAGCTTTGCCGAGGTCGAGGTAGACGTCGAAACCGGCCATTACCACATCGTTGATTTTCTCGCCTACGCGGACGTCGGCAGCGTAATCCATCCAGCCGCGCTTGGCGGACAGATTCTTGGCCGCTCGACGCTTGGCATCGGCCACGCTATCGGCCAGAAGTGGGTCTTTGATCCGCACTACGGAGTCATGGTTTCCAAACGTTTTTACTACACCAAGCCCCCCACTATCCTGGATGTGCCGGTGGATATGCAATGGGAAGCGCTGGATATTCCTGATCCGGAAACCCCCGCCGGCGCGCGCGGCATCGGCGAACCTCCAGTAGGAGGCGGATGCGCCTCGATTCTAAACGCGCTCTCGGATGCGCTGGGCGACGAAATCTTTCAACGCGCTCCGGTGAACTCGGACACAATTCTCACATCCCTGGAAGCCGGCCGCCCCATGCAGCATCCGTTGGTGGCGCATATTTGATCTTCGCCGGAAGGCACTAAGGAGAGAGAGTCATGGCTGTAATTCGAGACGTGATGCCAGCCTTCGATTTGCTGCAGCCCACGTCTGTCGCTGATGCGCAGAAGCTCTTGCAGCAATACGGCGCCGAAGCTTGGGTCATGGCGGGAGGGCTCGATAGCTTCGACTGGCTCAAGGACCGCATCAAGCGACCGAAAGTTCTGGTGGACCTGAGCGGCATTGAGGAACTCAGAGGAATTCGCACCTCAAACGACGGCATCGAGATCGGTGCAATGACCACGCTCACCGAAGTCGTCAACCATCCGCTGGTGAAACAACATTATGGTCTCCTGGCGCAGGGCGCGGAACTCGCAGCCTCGCCGCAAATCCGCAATCAAGGCACGCTTGGCGGCAACGTAACGCAGGACGCGCGCTGCTGGTATTACCGCGCCGGTTGGCCGTGTTATCGCGCGGGCGGCAACATCTGCTACGCCGATACGCCTGAAGGACGCAACCGCGAGCACGCGATTCTCCACGCCGATCGCTGCGTCGCGGTGAATCCCTCCGATTCCGCTCCGGCTCTGATCGCGCTCGACGCCAAATTCGTGCTGCGCACTCCGAAAGGCGAGCGCATCGTGGACGCCGAGAATTATTTCATCGGCCCTGAGATTGACATCACTCGCCTGCACATCCTTCAGCCCGGCGATTTGCTCACATCCATTCGCATTCCTTCCACCTGGGCCGGCGCGCAATTTTATTTTGAGAAAGTGCGCGACCGCAACGTCTGGGATTTTCCGCTGCTCAATGTGGCCTCGGCGATGTTCGTATCGAATGGCACGATCGAACGCATGCGCATCGCGGTGAACGGCGCCGCCGCTCGTCCCCTGCGCCTGAAAGCGGTCGAAGACGCAGTACGCGGCAAGCCGGCAAACGCCGCCACCGGAGAAATGGCCGGAAAATTGGCAGTGCAGGGCGCGGTCCCGTTGCAATTCAACGCGTACAAAATCCCGCTGATGAGAAATCTTGTGAAGCGCGCCATCGGCGGCGTGGAGGAGCCAACATGGGCTTCCTAGAGTGGGCCGCCAGTCCGTGGGGGCAGCGTGTTCCGATTCACATCGCCTGGTTTCTGATATGGGTCGCCGCGATCGCCGGATTGCTGTTCCTGATGGTGCACGCCACCTACGTCCGCTATTTCGCCAAACAGAAAGAATTCGCCGGCAGCAATTCGCCCCTGTTCGCCGCGCGCATTCCGGAGCGCGTTCCCAGGCATTCGCTGACCGCCCGCCTGTTTCACTGGATCATGGCCGCCTCCATGTTCACGCTGCTCTTCACTGCGTTCCTTCCCAAGGTAGGCGTGCAATTCGATTGGGTCACTTATCACTGGATCGCGGGCTCGGTCCTGACAGTCTCCATTCTCTTTCACATCATTCACGCTTCTTTCTTCATGGATTTTTGGTCCATCTGGCCAGACAGCATTGACCTGCGCGACGCCGCGCGCAGAATCCGCCGATTCCTCGGCAAGCCTGCTCCACCGCCGGACCGCTTCGCCAAATATCCGCTGGAGAACAAGCTATATCACGGCGCCATCATCGCCGCGGGCTTGTCTGCAATCGTCACCGGCGTGTTCATGATGTTTCGCGTGCGCACTGTATTTTTCCCGCGCAATCCGTATTTGTTCGGGGATATGACCTGGGGCCTGATGTACGTGCTGCATGGTTTGGCGGGCGTCGGCTTGATCGCTTTGATCATGGTGCATGTGTATTTCGGGCTGCGGCCGGAAAAACGCCCCATCACCAAATCCATGATCTTCGGCTGGATGAGCCGCGATTTTTACTTGAAAGAGCACGATCCAATGCGCTGGCCGGTGGAAACCTCATCCTCTTCACCGAAAAATTCCGAAGGCGCACAACCCGAAGGACTGACCGATGCTGGCTGATATCGCGGAGCGCTGCAACACAATCGAAGAAAGTTATGAGTTCATGCTGGCCTACGCTGCGCAAGGGCTGCCCACCGATTCAGGCAGCCAGTCCGGCGGGCAAATCCGCGAGTACCTCGGTCGCGCCGCGAATGCGCTGCGTGGTCTTGGGGAAAGCTGCGCGACGCTCCAAGAAGAACGTCTCGAGCAGCCAGAGCGATATCGCGCGTTTTTTCAGGTGCTCGTACGCGACGCGAACGATTCACTCGCCGCGGTCGAACTGGTCCTTGCTCAACCCGCCATCAGCTCTCAACTGATTGACAATCTCAACGCGTCCATACATCTGCGTGCGCTGCTCACCGACCTGTTTCTACTCACCGAGATCGCAAAGCCCCAACCCACCACGCCAGAGCCGGCGGCTTCGAGCGGCTAGCTGGTTTGCAAGAAAAATGCAGGCGAGTGCCGATCGCAACGTGGCTTTCTGAAGGTTACTGCCTCGAATTTACACTCCTGCCAAGGTTTCCAGTCTCGCCTTATCGCGCACGATCAGCGTGGAACCCTTGATTTGCAGCAGTTGCTTCTTCTTGAAGTCCGCGAAAAGCCGCGTAACCGTCTCGCGCGATGCTCCGATCACTTGCCCGATTTCCTCGTGGGTCAGCGTCAACGTCGCATGCATTTCGGGAGTTCCGTTTCCGTGGCTCGAGCACCAGTCGAGCAGGAAACGAGCCAGCTTTTCCGCGGTGGAATGCGACAGACCGATGGAGCGCATCTCCGCGACGGCAGCGTGATACGTCTCTCCCAATTGCTGCGCCACGCGCAGTGACACTTCGCCATTTTCGCGGAGAAAGTTCAGAAAATCGGCGCGTGCGATAAAATTCGCCTGCGCCGGCTCGATCACTTCGGCCGTCAGTTCGTACGGTTTGCCTGTGACAGTCGCGGGCAGTCCCAAAACCTCTCCCGGCTCGGCAATCCTCACGATCAGCGTCCGCCCATCCACCGACGACGTCGAAAGTTTTACGCGGCCGTTGCACAGGATGAAAACCCCGCGCGCGCTCTGCGACTCCACAAACAGCGTTGCGCCTTTGGGATAGGACGAAGCCGACGTGATCGCCGCCAGTCTCTGCACCTGCGCAGGTGGCAAGTTGCAGAACAGCCGGTCCTCTCGGTGCGGGCACGCAACGCAATTCTCGATAATTTCCAGGCCGTACGGCGCACGCATAGGGGCAATGGTGGGCATTGTACTCCCGATTCTGCTCGTAACCATCTTGAACCTGTAAACCATCAGTTCAGCCGTTTCCTCTCCGTAATGTTGAGTCGCCGGTGTGCCAAATGAGATATTCCTCGCACCTCATCCTGAATCGGATCGCGCGATGGCTCAGTGACAGGCGTCACAACCTCGCGTGATGGGCATCACGGTATCGTCCTCGGTAAGAGCGGACACTGATGGTGCTGTGGAGGTCGTCATGCACAAGGATGAAAGAGACCTGCTTGAGGTCCTGAAATTCGAACTGGAGTTTCTGGAAAAGGGTGGATACGGGCGTTCGCCGCGCGAGCCCTGGCGACCGCGCTACATCTTCGAGGATTCTCCCACCTGCATGAATTACGATTGCAAGGAGAGCCCCGAACCCTGCAGCAGCTGCGTCCTGACGCAATTAGTCCCGCCCGAGCTCCGCGATGAAAAGATTCCCTGCCGCCACATCCCGCTAAATGCGCTCGGTGAAAATCTCGATTCGTTGTATCGCTATGATGATCAACCCGAGATCGAGCAGACGATGGAAAGTTGGCTGCGGGCTACGATCTCGAAATTGGAAGCGGCGCGGACCCAGGCACGCTCCGATGCTCATTCGCGACCCGCCCCCGGCGGCGCCGCGATGAAGGCCACGCCGCTATATCAGCAATTGCATCCCAAATGCGCGAATCCTGCGTGCGCCACGGCATTTCATTGGCTCGGCGGCGGCAAATTCTTCCGCTTTCAAGACGCACCAGGGCAGGGAAGACCAGACCCTGCAGCAGAGGAATCCGCCAGCGACATGCACCGCGTGAAGCACTTCTGGCTCTGCGAACGTTGCTCGCACATCTTTACTCTGGCATTCGAGAAAGAATCTGGGGTCCTGCTCAAGCTGCTCTGGCCGGAGCTCCCGGTCGCCGCGGAACAGAAGGAATTACCCGCCGCATATCATAATTGACGCTTCCGCAGCGGAAGGACCCCACAGCGCAAAATTCCGTTACCTCGCGCTGCACCAGATGTCTCGCAGCGCCGGGTACAACTTGCGATAGGCGACGTATTGTCGGTTCATCAGCGCAACATCCCTCGGCACCGGTTCAATTCGTTTCGAAACTCTAACAGTCGCGTCACACGCTTTCTCAACGCTGGGCCAGGCGCCCACGCCCACTCCGGCCAGCAAGGCCGCGCCATACGCCGGGCCTTCCTCCACCTCCAACACACCAACCGGCATGCCGTAAACGTCCGCCTGAATCTGTCGCCATAAACTTCCGCGAGCTCCGCCGCCACTGAGCCGAATGGACTCCACTGGAATTTTCAGTTCGGCGAAAATCGTGAGGGTGTCACGCAGACTGAACGCCACGCCTTCCAGAATCGCGCGAATCACGTGCGCGCGCGTATGTGTTGCAGAGATTCCCACCAGCGCGCCGCGCGCAAGCGGATCCAGATAAGGTGTCCTCTCGCCCATCAAGTACGGCGCCCACAACAAACCGTCCGCACCAGCCGGAGCCGCGTCCGCTTCCGTCATCAATCGCTCGTAAGCATCCCCTGCCGGATCGCCGCCCGCGCCAAATTGATCGCGAAACCAGCGCAGCGAATATCCCGCTGACTGCGTCACTCCCATCACGTGCCAGCGTTGCGGCACCGCGTGGCAAAATGTGTGGATGCGTCCCGCTGGATCGCGCACCGGCCCGGCTGTCGCGGCAAACACCACGCCCGAAGTTCCAATCGTCGCGCTCACTGTCCCAGGCCGCACGATTCCCGCGCCCACCGCTCCCGCCGCCTGATCTCCGGCTCCTGTAACGATGGGAATGCCGGCGCGAAGCCCCGTGGCGCGCGCGCCCTCATCCGAAACGTGTCCGGAAATCTCGCACGATTCAAAAACGGTAGGCAACAGATCCGGATTCAATCGCGACGCTTCCATCATCGCCCGCGACCATTGCC
>Ga0187883_10001557_pt1 | contig 13996 bp, 12 predicted proteins | sample June2016WEW_20_1_2_FD_132966 | JGI IMG/M metagenome (GOLD analysis project Ga0187883, IMG submission 132966) | Peatland microbial communities from SPRUCE experiment site at the Marcell Experimental Forest, Minnesota, USA - June2016WEW_20_10 | ecosystem: Environmental > Terrestrial > Soil >...
GATTATCTGGAAATGGACATGTCCTTGCACATTCCAAACCAGATATTCGCCGTTGTGGAAGCTGCTGCCTGCGGAAACAGTCCTGCTGTCCAAAACCGTGCCGGTCACCGCGTCGCGTACCCTGATGGTCTCGGCACGCTGGGAGCTATCCCAATCGAGCGCATAGAGCGCGATTTGATGCGCGTTGCCATCGGTCAAGTTTACATCGATTGTGAAACTGCCCCATGCAAACCAAGTTCCGGCAATGCGATTGCCCGGGTTCTCGGGCTTCTGCAAGGCAGGCAAAGCAGTCGTGGAAGCCGCCCATGTCCAGTTGGCTTGCCCGCTGAAAATGACCTTGGCGTAGCCGGGGAGTTTGGTGTTGGAATCCTGGCTCACGAAGTAGCCGTCGGCCCCATAAGCGCCGATCCAACTGCCCATCGTGGTGGTATCTGTTTTGACGAAGCCTGCAGTTGCGGCCAACGCCGGGGCTGATAGCAACGCAACGATGAGGATGGCCAAAAAGACCGTAAGAATTGAAGTAAGCGCCGCTTTTCTCATAAGAGCTCCTTCGGGCCGCAAATGGCCCGCAATCATGGGAACAGGAGCAACCACTATGGAGCGGGGTCTTAGAACGCTGCTCTAAGAAATTGATCAGCATTTTCGAGTATGATTCGCGTCAACTTTTTTGATGTTGAGCGGTGCTTTCCCTATCATAGGAAAGCGCTCTCGGAACCGGCCAGGCCCAAAGCATGATCCCAAAAAGTCGCAGACTTTCTGGAGAAATAATGCGACAAAACAAAGTGAGAAACCATGAGCGATTCATCTCGAAGCGATCATGGTCTAGGCTCAGGAGCTATCAATTTGGATTGAGATATGATTCACGGTCTTTGATGGACCGCGATGGATAATTTCTTCGACCGCATCTTCGCGGCTCTCGCGGGCGACGGCCCAAAGCCCAAACGCATCATGATCGACGCGATGCATCTGAAGGCGCATCGCACGGCGGCCAGCCTTTTAAAAAAGGGGCTGTTTCCCGTCGTATCGGGCGCACGAAAGGTGGGCTAAACTCCAAGCTTCCTGTGGTTTGCGACGGCGCCAGAAAGCCGCTCGTGCGGCTGATGCGCGACACACTGCCGGCCGCCTCAACCCTGCTCGCCGACAGAGGTTATGACAGCAACGGGTTTCGCCAAGCGCTCGAAGCCAAGAGCGTGCGGCCGGCATTCCGCCGGCCAAAAGCCGCAAAACGCCGCTCGGCTCCGCTTTTTGTTTCCATGAAAGCGGCCATTTCACAACACATTTAATGTGTAACGCTTTTTGACGTGTAACAGCTCTCTATCCGTAGTCCGTAGCTTCGACTGTTTCAGACTGCAATACGCTATTCTTACAACGATGCGATAGTAGTGGTTATACGACATCTGTCTATCTTGACCGACACACTAAGGCAGCCGAGCCTGCATGATGAGTGATAGTCGTCAAACAATATTGAGGCTCAGCCAAACAATGAACGAAATGTCCAAAGTGGCTACCTTGTTTGCCAAAGCACCCGCTACAACCCCAATTTATAAAATTTTCCCATTAACAAAACGAATGAGCTGGATCGATGCAGCGCGTGGGATCTGCATTATACTTGTTGTTATTGGCCATGCGATCAATGGTGTTCAAGGTGCAGGTTTGACAGGCAGGGAGGGAATATTATACAATATATATTATTTTATCTATACATTCCATATGCCTGCGTTTTTTGTTTTGTCTGGATTGCTTGCGCGGGCAAGCGTAAACAAAAATGGAGAAAGATTTTTTAAAAATATTATAAAAAATATTGCGTACCCATATTTTTTATACGGATCCGTTCAGCTATTAGTAATGAATGTCTTTTCGAATCAGCTAAACAGCCCGGCGCCCTTTGATTTATTTGAATTTCGCTACCTGTTTATTGGTAGCCCTTCTCAATTTTGGTTTCTAAAAACACTATTTTTAATGCATGTTGTGTATCTTATATCAAGGAAATATATTAATATACATTGGTTCCTTCTAATTTGCATTACATTACGTGGCTGCTCTGAATTGTTACCTATTCCGGCAGATTTGGGAGGATTCAGCGATTTCGCTATATTTTATGCTATTGGTGTTCTCTTTTCAGAAGACTCTATCGATTGGCCCTCCCGTTGCCGCTTTTCACTTTTATGGGTTGGCATCTTTGGCTTTCTTTGGTTTGTCTTTGCCACCGCTTCATTGAGCATCCATGATCCCATTGTAGGCGGCAGCCCTCTCCGCGGCAGTCTTCTCCCGGCATCGATCGCAGGATCTTTATTTGTATTCGCGCTCTCAGGTTCTAAGTATATAGAAAATATTAATACATTACTTTACATTGGTAGAAATACGCTTCCGATATTTTGTCTTCATGTATTATTTGTGGCAGGCACTCGGATAGTATTAGCAAAGTTTTTCGGCATTTCCGAGGTCATGCTCATCTTACCTGCCGCTATATTCGCAGGGATCGCAGGACCCCTCATGATTGTCGCGATTGCAGAACGGTACAGGCTTCGCTCCGCGCTTGGCCTAGGGTGACGTTTGCCTTTGGCGGGGCGTGATCGAGGCTTCATCTGCGCTCTGAAGAAACGGAAGTTTAAGAAGGCGCCATGCCACTGTCCGTCACCAGCGCGGGAGCTTAAGTGAAACGAACGAGCTGTTAGAGTATGATCTTATCCAAAAAGTCTGCAACTTTTTGGGATCATGCTTCAGTGGATTCGACTGGACGTGAGGTTCGGTGTGGTGTGTGTCTTGGCTGTTTCTTAGCGAGGGGCCGATCAACACTTCCGATTGTGGTTTGCAGGTTGATCTCTTGCCTACCGGGCACACACTGCGCTTGTCGCCGAATAGCGATAGCCCGGCAGCCCATCAAGAAAATGCCGCGCGTTGATACCAGGTACAAGAGATAAGCGGCTATAGAAAACGCCCCACTGAGAGAACTCAGTGCTTGCCGTAGTCGAGGGCTACTCCCTTGCGTTGTGCAAGGATGTAGGCCTCAAGAGCTTTAAGCCGAGGATCGTCATCCGCGAAAGGCTTGCCCCGGACAGGATTCTCGATGCACCAGTTGATCATGTCGCGGAGCAGGGCAACCCGCCCCAACTGCACCTGGAATTTGGGATAAGTTTCAGGATGCGTATTGGACCCGTCCGGATGGCACATGTCACAGGAGACAGCATTGGTGCCGCCGAGCGCCTTGTCATCATGAAAAATGCGTTTGCCTTCCGCAACGAGACGATCGGTCGATTCTTTCCAGATCTGCTGGTCACGCTCAGTAAAGGCGCCGTAGGTTTGGAACTGACTCCCGGCGGGAGCGCCAGCGCCAGGCTGCTGGGCCGGGGCCGGCGCTTCGGCCGCTGCGACAACCCATTCGGCATCGGGATGTTTGCTCCGCCATTCCTTCATGAGCGCGTCTGCGATTTGCTGACCTTGCTCGCGCGTCAATTGATCGCCTGGTTTGACGTCTTTGACCTCGATCGAAGTTTCGCCGTCGCAGAGTCCGACAACCAAATTACCGTCTGGGGAAGGCGGCAGCTGATGGTGCGGCGGATCGTTTCCGGCTAAGGCAGGTCCCGCGGCAAGCGAGAAAGCGAGTGCGAGATTGCGGGAAAGGCGCATGATCGTCTCCCTCAATAGCTGGAAAGCGTCGTCGCGGCCGGCCGATCCTTGGCGCCGCTCGACGAAAGATAATTTGCCCGCACGGTGACGGGGTTTCGGTTCCAAAGATTGTAGACCTTGTCGATCATGCCCGAGGCCAGAACGTTGAGCTGACCGTCGCCGCAGCCGTCGAAAGCGTTGAAGGGATCGGCGCGGTTCATCTGAACGGTGAGCTTCGGCAGACCCTCGGGAGCATAGGGCCAAGGCCACGCGGTCGAGAGGAGCCCATAGAAGCTGATATTGCCGATGTGGTTCAGGAGAAGCTGGTGGGTGTGGCCGTGAATGACGGACACCGTATCGAATTTGGAAAGGATCGCCTGAACTTCGTCGGCGTCATCGGTCCAGAAGTTCCAATTGCGATAATATTTGTAAAGTGGCGAGTGGGAGAAGATCACGATCGGCGTTTTTTTGTCCACCCCTGCGAGATCGTTTTGCAGCCACTGGCGCCCGTCCGGCCCGACTTCGAAGCGAGATTGGATGCCGTTATCGAGTCCGGCAACCGTGTGCATCCGCTCCTCCGGAGTCATGCCACGGGCGGTCCAAAAATCCTTTTCCTGGACGCTCATTAAGGTCACGAAATGCACGCCCTTATGGTCGAAGGAATATTGAGGGGGGCCGAACACGGACCGCCAATGTTCACCCATATCGAGGAACCAGTCGTGCTCGCCGACCATCATTTTTAGTGGAGCCTTGAGGTCCTTCAGAATTTGCTCACCAAGATCGAGTTCCTCCCGGCGGCCGAGCTGAGCCAGATCGCCGCCGAAGAGCACAAAGTCGGGCTGCGGGTCGAGGGCATTGACGTCTTCCACCGCTTTCACGGCGGACCGTACGAAACGGTCGTTTACATTGCGAGTGTAAAGATGCGTGTCGGAGACATAGGCGATCGTGAAAGGCGGCGCTGCGGACTCCGCCGCTTGCGCGATCTCGATGAGTTGGAAACTTTGCGGAACGATCAGTCCCTTCGCGGCGGCGATTCCGGCCGAAACTCCGGCAATATGCAGAAAGCCGCGCCGGGATAGCTGACCCATTCGGGTAAGATCGTCGAAGAATGAAGCGCGTTCCTCGTAGTGCTTGGTCTCGATGCTTTTGTGCACCATGGTTTTGCTCCCCGGCGCAAATGTTTCACGTGAAACATTTGCGCTCCCAATCTTTTGTTTATCGTGTGGCCACTTGGGAAAATCCCGGTAATCGAAGATCATGTTTTAGAAGGCACCGATCGACGCCGGATTGCGCAGATCCGGGTTGGTCCCGATATCTCCCAGGTCTCCCTTCCGGCCTTCGGCGATTTCAGTTTCGCGCTGCGGCCGGTTGGTCTTGAGTGCCGTTTGCCGGGCCATCTCCGCCTGGTTGAATTCGGCGAAGCGGTCGTCCGTGAGCGTGAAGAGGAAGGCAACGAGATCGTCGATTTCGGCTTCGCTCAGCGCAAGGCGCTGCATCCCGCCGTCGAGGAAGGGATTTGGAACACCACCCTTGTTGTAATGGTCAAGCACATCGAAGAGAGTCGCGAGAGAACCATCATGCATATAGGGCGCGGTCACTCCGATATTGCGGAGAGTCTCGCTCTTGAAGGCGCCAATATCGGCTGGGTTCTTTGTCACCAGGAACCGGCCGAGTTCGGAATAGGACGTTTGCAAAGCGAGTTCGTCGATCTGTTTCGTATCGCCACTTTTCAGGATGCCAAGCGCGTTGCGGGCTAGCTCGGAAAAGTTCTTCACATGCGCGGCAATCCCGATGTTGTGAAATTTCTGGTCTGAGAAAAGCGGCGAGACCACGTTGAATGCGTGACAGGAGCTGCAGCGCCCCTTGCCTTGGAACAAGGCCCAGCCACGTTGGGCTTGGTCGCTGATGGCCTGAGGGTTCCCAGCCAGGAAACGATCGAATGGCGCGTTTCCGGAATATTGCGTCCGTTCGAAAGCAGCGATAGCGGCGGCAATATCATCATATGTCGGCTCGCGCCCGAAGAGAGTCTTGAACGCGTCCGAATATTCCGGGATCTTGGCGACCTTGGTGACGACATCCTCAGGGGTCTTTTGGCCCATTTCGACCGGGTTCAGAATCGGAAGCTTGGCCTGTTCCTCGAGTGTTGGCGAGCGGCCATCCCAGAATTGCGACGCTTGAAACATCGCGTTCAATATAGTTGGCGCGTTACGCTGGCCGTGCTTGTCTTGAACGCCCGCCGATGTCGCACTATTGCCGCGATGATCGGTAAATCCTTTGGTGGGATCGTGGCAGGTCTTGCAGGCCACCGTGTCGTCGACCGAAAGACGCTTGTCGTCGAATAATTTATCGCCGAGAGCAGCAAGTTGCGCCGTTGGCTCCTGACCCGGCGCCACAGTCAGGGCATAGAGCTGCGACGAAATGCCAAGGGGCAGGGCGGGTTTCAGCGGCGCTGGATTTCCGGCTGTTACAGGCGCCTGAGCAACTGGCGCCTGAGCAACGGAGGTTAACGGCGGCGGGGTATCGGAGGAACTGAATGCTACCGCCAACACAGCGAGTGCAGCTAAAAGCGTTACCCCCGCGAAGCTGGCTATCAACTTCCCGCGCGAAGTCTGCATTCAACCCTCCCAAGGTTCTTTTGCCAAGCTTACGGAAAGCACGACCTTTGTTTTAATGCTACCATAACCAGAAAAACGCCGGGCGTGAACACCTAAATTCAGAAAGCTAAATTCAGAAAGTGCTTCTCGCGGCTCGCCGGGAGTTTACGCTTGAAAAAAGCCCGCGCCGCCAAAAACGGCGCGGGAAGGAAGGTGGGACGACGGATGCACAGGGCTCGGCACAAGAAAGCAGCTTGACGAGCTCCCGCGCAACCGGCATGACGCTGCCACATATCCATGACGTTCTCATAAAATGACTTGGCCAAACTCCCTCACGCTTCATGGCGGCCACGATCCTGGCGACGAGTGAAGCGCGGCTTTTTCTCTTCTCATGAAATCGTGAGCGCGCGCTTGAGCAGAATCGCTTATGTCAATGGCAGCTATGTGTTGCACCGCGACGCCATGGTTCATATCGAAGACCGTGGCTACCAATTTGCCGATGGCGTCTATGAAGTGTGCGAAGTCTTTCGGGGCGCACTCATCGACGAGAAACGCCATTTTGAGCGGCTCGCCTATTCGCTAGCTGAGTTGCAAATCGCCGCCCCTCTGCGGGCTGGAGCTCTCGCCGTGGTGGTCCGTGAAGTTATGGCCAGGAATAGGATCAAGAATGGCTTCATCTATGTGCAGGTGACACGCGGCGTGTCGCCACGCGACCATGTCTTTCCGCAAAAGTCCGTGCGTCCGAGCCTGGTCGTGACGGCGCGCCAGGTCGATCCTGATAAGAGTGAGATCAGCGCGCGCATGGGGATTAACGTCATCGCTTTCCCCGACTTGCGTTGGAAACGGGTTGATATCAAGTCGATTGCCCTGCTGCCCAACGTTCTTGCGCGCCAGCACGCGCGGGAGCATGGCGCCTATGAAGCGTGGCTTATCGATTCTGAGGGCATGGTCACGGAAGGGGCGGCGTCGAACGCGTGGATTGTCAGCGAAGCTGGGAGTATCGTCACGCGTCAGATCGATCATTCCATCCTGCGCGGTATTACAAGAACAACGCTGATCGAAATCATCGCCGCATACGGCCTGAAACTAGAAGAAAGAAAATTCAGCCTCGAAGAGGCTTTCGCCGCGCGGGAGGCCTTCATCACTGGGGCGACAACACTCATTATGCCCGTTGTGCGAATCGATGGGCAGCTTATCGGCACGGGTGCTCCGGGACCGGTGGCAACGAAATTTCGCGCTATTTTTCATGATACAGCCGCGCGCTCCTCATAACTTCGTGAAGGGTGTTTTAAGTTAATTTTAAATCTTGATGACAACGATCAAAGGGGGGCTTGCGGCGTCGTATATTGGTCTCATATGATCCGGTGCCGGAAGCGGCGGGATCACGACTTTTAAATTGTCATGTTTATGTCATTCTTTTAGAGGGCGATGTTTCTAGCGAGCTTGTTTTCAAGCTAAAAAAGCACAAAAAAGAGACTGAGACAGAGCCCTCGGGACCTGCGCTCCTTGTAAATGGTGTAAAAGCGAGCGCGCAAACGCTCCATGAGGCTACCGCAGCCGAACGGCACCAAACTCTTTTAATGAGAAATATGCGCCGGGCACGGCGCCAAGAACATAACAGGATTCTGAAAAATGGGATCAGAGCGGCCACAAAATCTCCAGGACACATTTCTCAATTTTGTCCGTAAAAACAAGGTGCCTCTTACAATCTTCCTGGTCAACGGCGTGAAATTGCAAGGTGTCGTCACCTGGTTTGATAATTTCTGTGTTCTGCTGCGCCGCGATGGGCATTCCCAGCTTGTCTATAAGCATGCTATCTCGACGATCATGCCTGGGCAGCCAATTCAGATGTTCGAACCCGGCGATGAAGCCGGGCATAGCGGGCCATAGGATTTATTTCACAAAGCCTGAAACCGCTGCTTGAGCGATAGATTTTGCGAGAGTATCCTGCATAATCAAGCGGGAGACTTTGGTTCCATCTTCTGGAGGCCGGAATAGGCGCCCTTGCGAACGGGAGAAAATTGGCACTGAAAGCCGGACCAAATGGCGGCTCACGGCATAGTGTCGAAGCGCGCACCCAGGCTTTGGTGGTTGGCCCTTATCTCGATCACCGCGCGCGACAAAAAGCGACCTCAGGCGGGGCCATCCAAGCGGCGCGCGGGCGCACGAATGAGGCGCGTCTTTTTGAGGCTAGTGGACTTGCCCACGCGATCGAACTTGAGGTTGTCGCGGAACGAATGCTCCCCATCACGCAAATTCGTCCGGCTACTTTTCTAGGCAAAGGCAATGTTTCCGAGCTTGCGGCTCTGGTTAGCGCGAAAGACATTGACCTCGTCTTCATGGACTGCGTTTTGTCGCCGGTGCAGCAGCGCAATCTGGAAAAAACGTTTGCGGCCAAGGTTATCGATCGCACTGGTTTGATCCTTGAAATTTTTGGCCGCCGGGCTCGCACGCGGGAAGGTGCGCTTCAGGTCGAGCTCGCCCATCTTGCCTATCAAAAATCGCGACTGGTTCGCTCTTGGACCCATCTTGAACGTCAACGTGGCGGTTTTGGATTTCTCGGTGGCCCCGGCGAAACCCAGATCGAGGCCGACCGGCGCCTCATCGAGGAACGGATGACCCGAATCGAACACGACCTAGAAGGGGTCAAGCGGACCCGTGGCCTACACCGCAAGAGCCGCCGCGCGGTTCCTTATCCTGTTGTCGCGCTCGTCGGCTATACGAACGCGGGAAAATCCACTCTCTTCAATAGGTTGACGGAGGCCTCGGTTGTCGCCGAAGACATGCTTTTTGCGACCCTCGATCCAACTTTGCGCAGGGTAGCGCTTCCACATGGCGGTCAGGTCATTCTGTCCGATACGGTTGGCTTTATCTCCGACTTGCCGACAATGCTTATCAAGGCCTTCCGTGCGACGCTCGAGGAAGTCCTTGAAGCTGATCTCATTTTGCATGTCCGCGATATTGCGCATGAAGACGCCGAAGCGCAGCGGGGCGACGTCGAAGCTATACTTACCGGTCTTGGAATCGATCCCGCCAATGACCGCCGCCTCATGGAGGTCTGGAACAAGTGCGATCTTTTGGATGACGCCAGCCTCACGGCAGCGCGAACCGGCACCCAGCTGTCTTCGTATGACAAACCGGTCATCGTTTCGGCACTGACGGGGCAGGGCCTCGAAGACCTCCGTGCTGCGATTGAAGCCCGGCTGGCAAACGGACGGATTCTCTTCGATGTCACGCTTGATCCGGCCAATGGCGCAGGACTCAATTGGCTGCATGAAAATGCCGAGGTTATGCGCAAAAATACGGAATCGGACGGCATCGTTCATGTGCGGGTGCGAGTCCCGCCGGAACGCGCTGAGCCACTGCGCCGGAAGTTCCGCGCCTCCGCCACAAGGTGCGCGTGAGAAGGGTGGGGGTGCTTCGATCCGTCCGGACGGCTTCGACGGCCTTTGCAAACGCAGCCTCAGTCATATGCGGAATGGCCGCACGAAGACCTTACCGGTTGGCTTGGTTTTCATCCTGAGACTTGGCGGTATTCCAAAGCGCTTCCATCTCCTCCAATGCGACAGTGCCAGGCGCCAAGCCATCGCGCGCCAACGCCTCCTCGATGTAGCGGAAACGCCGTTCGAACTTGGCATTGGCCTGGCGGATAGCCGCCTCCGGATCGGCTTTTACATGGCGGGCGAGATTTGCGGCACTAAACAGGAGATCGCCGATTTCCCCCGCGATGGCGGCGGAGTCCCCGGTCTCGAGCGCGGCTTCGATTTCGTCGGTTTCCTCGCGAATTTTTTCGATGACGAGGCGCGCATCATTCCAGTCAAAACCCACGGTTGAGGCCTTGGCCTGTAATTTGACAGCGCGCGTTAAGCCAGGCAGGGCAAGCGGAATATCGGCGAGGATGCACTCTCCCGAGGCGGGATCGGCACTGCTTTTCGCGGATTTTTCGTCCCGTTTGATCCTCTCACAGAGCGCTTTGACCTCGTCCCGCGTGAGGCCTCGCACGGCGCCGAAGACATGCGGATGACGCCGGATCATCTTTTGCGTAATCGCCTCGACCACACTGCCAAAATCAAAGAGTCCGCGCTCCTCGGCAATGCGGGCCTGGAAAACAACTTGGAGAAGGAGATCGCCCAGCTCTTCCTTCAAATCATTCATGTCGCCGCGCGCAACGGCGTCGGCTATCTCATAAGATTCCTCGATCGTATAGGGGACTATGGTCTCGAATGTCTGTTCGAGGTCCCATGCGCAACCCGTCCCCGGACTGCGCAAAGCCTCCATGATCTCAACGAGCCGCTTAGCCTCACGGGACGGCTGCATCAGCGCGGCCCGCAAGTGAGAAGGAAATAGATAATCGCCATATCCCTCTTAATTTCAACGAGAAGAACTTCGACCCGCCGCTTATTCGAGTGAAATCGACAAGGCCTCCCTGCCTTTTGGCGTATCGACGACCCGCATCGTCACCGGCTGGCCTTCGGCAAGACTCTGGATACCCGCCGGGCCAAGGATTGAAATATGGACAAAAACATCCTTTCCACCATCATTGGATTGGACGAAACCGAAGCCCTTGTGGTCATCGAACCATTTCACTATCCCGGTAATCGAAACCGCAGTGGAAGGATCAGGGGCGCGGCGCTGCGGGCGCGGCGAATCACCGAATCCGCGCGACGGAGGAGCCCGTTCCGCCGCTCCGGAGGTGTCAACCTCAAGGACCCGCGTGACCTGGGCGCCTTTGACGCCGTTGCTGACATTGACCTTCAACTTCGCGCCGGGGGGCACTGACTCATATCCCGCCGCTTGAAGTGCACCGATATGTAAGAACGCGTCGCCGGATCCATTGCTTAACTCGACGAAGCCGAAACCTTTATCGCCCTTGAACCATTTGACGACCGCGTCGATGCTCGGTCCACTTGGCGCCGCTATTTCCTGGCTCCCGCTTCCAGCCCCGAAACTCGATCGCGGGGTCCGGCTCCTCGGCGAATCATAGGGCGATGGCCCATCATCGTCGAAACCGCGCTTTTTAGGTCCCCGGAAATCTCTACCTTTGCTCATGATATGCCTGCTCGTCTCACACCTTTAGCGTTTCAACTTTTGCCATAACTCAAGTTTTCCACGCCATCCCTTGGCCCACACGGGCTCATCGCAGCAAAGAGGACCTGGCAGTCATCCCGCCAATCTTGAAACCGGCCATACGTCGAAAGAGTGCGCAACTGTAGCTGCGCGCACGCCAAAAGGCCAGCTCCCGCAAGGTGCCAGCCCAACATTACGCTGATGGTCAATAGTCAAAATGCCGAAAATCCCGTGAGCGATAAACATATCAATTGTTTCGCATCTTGGCTACTCCAATCGGCGCAGTTTGAGACTCCAAATTTGAAAGGGGCTCTGCCGCACATCGGATTCGCATAATCTATATTATGGAACCTAACTTGACACGCAGTGTGACCAGATAATTTCAAACGTTATATTCCATCGATAATTCATTGAATTACCATTTAATATTCCTGTTCAATAAAAACCTTAAGCTAGCAGCTTCATGCCATCGAAAGCCGGTTCGACATTAGATGGTAATTCGTTCCTGAGGCGTTCAAAATCGAGATCGGTGTGAAGATTCGTTAGGACGGCGCGTCTAGGATGCAATCGCGCTATCCAGTCCAACGTCTCGGACAAGCAAAAATGGCTGGGATGCGGCGTGTAACGTAAGGCATCGACGATCCAGAGGTCCAGACCTTCGAGAAAAGCGCGGCTCTCCTTGGGGATCGCGTTGAGATCGGGCGTATAGGCAACGTTGCCGAAGCGAAAGCCAAGCGCGGCAATTTCACCATGTTCAAGCTGAAATGGAATGGCATCCAGGGATCCGCCAGGTCCATTTAGAATTATAGAACAGCCAGTTACAATACGATGCTCATTCAGTAAGGCAGGATATTGGCTACCCGGCGGCGTTTCGAAAATATAACCGAAGTTCCCTCGCACGATGGCTGCGGTGGCGGCATCCATATAAAGATCGATTTTTCGCCGCGCCAGGATGACCAAAGGCCGGATGTCGTCAATTCCATGAATATGGTCCGCATGCGCGTGGGTCAGCAGTATGGCGTCGAGCCTTCCGATCCCTATTCCGAGCAATTGTTCGCGGAGATCCGGCCCCATGTCGACGAGAATTTGGGTCTTGGCTCCGTTTTCGCCGGTACGCTCGACAAACAGCGAGCAGCGGCGGCGGCGGTTTTTGGGATTGTTGGGATCACAGGCGCCCCAACCTTGGCCGATTCGCGGAACCCCTCCGGAGGATCCGCAGCCGAGAATGGTGAAGGCAAGGCTCACGCGGCCTCCGCATCCAGGGCGGGCGGCGGCATTTTACTGAACAGGCGCAGCGTATTGGCGCTTGTCTCCTGCGCGATAGTTTGGATCGAAACGCCCTTCACCTCAGCCAGTGTTCTCGCGGTGGCCGCGACGAAGGCCGGCTCGTTACGCTTGCCACGATAGGGAACGGGAGCCAAGAAGGGCGCGTCGGTCTCGACCAGCACCCGGTCCATTGGCACAGCGCGTGCGATTTCCCGCAAATTCTGCGAATTCTTGAACGTCAAGACACCAGAAAAGGAAATAAAAAGCCCTAGAGATAGCGCGGTCTCGGCGAGAAGGGCCGATGCGGTAAAGCAATGGAGAAGGCCCTTAAAGGCGCCCTTCCCCATTTCGTCTTGCAGGATCGCGGCGACATCGGTGTCGGCGTCGCGGGCATGAATGACGATTGGGAGCCCGCTTTGCCGGGCGGCCGCGATGTGGGTGCGGAAAACCCGTGCGGCAATGTCTCGCGGCGTTTTGTCATAATGATAATCGAGCCCGGCTTCGCCGATACCGACGCATTTCGGGTGGCGCGCCAACGCGGCAAGACGATCTAGGGATACTTCGGCTTCTTCATGCGCGTGATGCGGATGCGTCCCAACCGTGCAAAAAACGTCTTCATAGGTCTCACTGAGCCGGCTGATCGAATCAAATGCTTCCGTGTGCGTCGAAATAGTGATCATCCGCCTAATCCCAGCGGCGCGGGCGCGTTCGATCACGGCATCACGCTCGGCTACGAAATCAGCGAAGTCGAGATGGCAGTGACTGTCAATCAGCACGGGGGGCCTCTTCGATGTAACGCGGAAAAATCGGTATCGGGGCTGGCAAAGACGATCCTGCCACAAGACCTTGGGCGATCTCGGCATGGGCGAATGTTCGCTCGCTCGCTGGAACGTTTAAGAGGTCGAGCAGCATTTCCATCGAAGCTGGCATGAACGGCTGCGCCATGATGGCGATGATACGCAAAATTTCGGCGGTCACATAGAGAATGGTTTGCATACGCGCCGGATCGCTCTTGCGTTTGACCCAAGGTTCTTCGCTGGCGAAATAGCGGTTGGCTTCGCTCACAACCCTCCAGATCTCGGTCAAAATCATGTGCAGGGCATAATCCTGCATCGCTGCGCGGGATTTTGCCGGTAGCGCTGCGGCCTGCGCCAGAAGAGCCTGATCGGCGTCGCTAAACGCGGCCGGCGCCGGCAAGACTCCATCACAATTCTTGGCCAGCATCGACAAGGAGCGCTGCGCGAGATTGCCAAGATCATTGGCAAGATCGGCATTGATCCGATTGACAATAGCTTCGTGCGAATAAGTGCCATCCTGGCCAAACGGCACTTCACGCAACAGAAAATAACGCAGCTGATCAGCGCCATAATGTCTGGCGAGCGCAAGCGGATCGATCACATTGCCAACCGACTTCGACATTTTCTCACCGCGGTTGAACAGAAAACCATGGACGACGATTTGGC
>Ga0187883_10001564_pt1 | contig 13975 bp, 10 predicted proteins | sample June2016WEW_20_1_2_FD_132966 | JGI IMG/M metagenome (GOLD analysis project Ga0187883, IMG submission 132966) | Peatland microbial communities from SPRUCE experiment site at the Marcell Experimental Forest, Minnesota, USA - June2016WEW_20_10 | ecosystem: Environmental > Terrestrial > Soil >...
GACTGGGCCGACCACGACTCCGCTGTCCTCAGACTGCCCGAGGGCCTCGTGCTCGACCCGGACGACATCGACGTCGAGTTCGGCGAGGACGAAACGATGATCATCAACATGGGTCCTCAGCACCCGTCGACGCACGGTGTGCTGCGGATCATGATGGAGCTCGAAGGCGAGACGGTCGTCCGCTCCAAGCCGGTCATCGGCTACCTCCACACGGGCATGGAGAAGACGGGTGAAGAGCTCACCTACGTGCAAGGCGCCACGAACGTCACTCGCATGGACTACCTCTCGCCCCTGCACAACGAGCTCGTCTACTCGCTCGCCACCGAGGAGCTCCTCGGCCTTGAGGTACCGCCGCGGGCGACGTGGATCCGCATGCTCATGTGCGAGCTGAACCGCATCTCCTCCCACGTCATGTGGACGGCCACCAACGGCATGGATCTCGCCTCCACCTCCATGATGATCTACGGCTTTCGCGAGCGGGAGATGATCCTGTCGTTCTTCGAGAAAACGACCGGCCTTCGCATGAACCACGACTACATCCGCCCGGGTGGCGTGGCCGCCGATCTGCCCGACGGCTGGGAAGATGACGTGGCGGCGATCATCGACACCGTCCCCGGTCGAGTCGACGAGTACGACGAGCTCCTCACCGGACAACCGATCTTTCGGGAGCGGTGCGAGGGAGTCGGCATCATGAGCCCCGACGTCGCCCTCGCCCTCGGCGCCACGGGCCCCATCCTGCGGGCGTCCGGCGTTGCCTGGGATATCCGCCAAGCAATGCCGTACCTGTACTACGACCAGGTCGACTTCGACGTGATCGCCGGCACCGTGGGAGACACCTTCGACCGGTACGCCGTCCGCCTGAACGAGATCCGCGAGTCGTGCCGGATCGTCGCCCAGATCCTCGAGAAGTTGCCGCGGGGCGACTACCGATCGCAGGACAAGAAGGTGACGCCGCCACCGCGGGCGCGCATCGACGAATCGATGGAAGCCTTGATCCACCACTTCAAGATCTTCACGCGGGGTTTCGAAGTGCCGGCGGGCGAGGTGTACACCGCCGTGGAGTCCCCTCGCGGCGAGCTCGGGTGCTACCTCGTCTCCGACGGCACGAACAAGCCGTACCGGTTGCACGTACGCGCACCCAGCTTCGTCAACCTGCAGTCGCTGCCGGCCTTGCTGCGCGGCGGGCTCATCGCCGATGCCATCGCCGTCATCTCCTCGGTCGATCCGGTCATGGGGGAGGTGGACCGTTGACGGAGGACGCCGGACTCAGCAGCTTGAGCCTCGAGAGGGCCGAGGCAATCGTCGCCTGCTACCCCGAGCGCCGGTCCGCCCTCATCCCCTTGTGCCACCTCGCCCAGTCGGAGCACGGGTATCTCACGGCCGCCTCGATGGAGGACATCGCCAAGCTCGTGGGGTGCTCGCCGGCGGAGGTGCGCGGCACGGCCAGCTTCTATGACATGCTCCACCTCGAGCCGGTCGGGCGCTACGTCTTCGCCGTCTGCACGAACATCGCCTGCATGCTCGCAGGCGCCTACGAGGTCCTCTCGTACGCCGAGCAACGCCTCGGCATCCGTGTCGGCCAGACCACCCAGGACGAGATGTTCACGCTGGAAGAGGCCGAGTGCCTCGCCGGCTGCGACAAGGCGGTGTGCGTGCAGGTGAACCACCGGTTCTTCGGGCCGATCGACGGAGATGCCTTCGATCGGCTCGTGGACGATCTCGCCGCGGGGCGCCTGGCCGAGACGGTGCCGCCTCACGGGGTCCTCAACCGGGTGAGCCGTGCCGTCGTGCTGCCGGCCAAGGCGGCCAGGGAAGCCAAGGCGGCCGAAGCGGGTGCGGGCGGGGGCGCCTCGTGATCACCGAGCACCCTCGCATCGTCACCTCGCGGCTCGAGTACGACGACTCCTACACCCTTGCCCGCTTCCTCGCCACGGGGGGCTACGACGGCCTGCGCAAAGCGCTCTCGATGACCCCCGAGCAGGTGTTCGAGGAGGTCAATGTCGCCAGCCTGCTCGGACGCGGGGGCGCCGGCTTCCCGGCCGGCCGGAAATGGTCGATGAGGCGGCCGGCCGACACCACCTACCTCGTCATCAACGGCGACGAGAGCGAACCGGCCACCTTCAAGGACCACATGCTCATCGAGCGCGACCCCCATCAGATCATCGAAGGGACCATCATCGCCGCCTACGCCGTTGGCGCTGCCGCTGCCTTCATCTTCTGCAGAGGCGAGTTCGCCCTCGGCTACGAGCGGCTGCTGCAGGCCTGCAACGAGGCGTACGAGGGCGGAGCGCTCGGGGCGGACATCCTCGGGTCGGGTTTCTCTCTCGACCTCGTCATCCACCCCGGAGCCGGCGCCTACATCTGCGGGGACGAGACCGGGCTGCTGGAGAGCCTCGAAGGCAAGCGGGGTTTCCCGCGCATCAAGCCGCCCTACTTCCCGGCGGTCATAGGCCTCTACGGCGAACCGACCATTGTCAACAACGTCGAGACGATGTCGAACCTGCCCTGGATCGTGCTCAACGGAGGCGCCGCCTTCACCGCCCTCGGGCAGGGCTCGTCGGCCGGCACCCGACTGTTCGCCCTCTCCGGGCACGTGGAGCGACCGGGCTGGTACGAGGTCGAGATGTCGAAAACGACCTTCCGTGACCTCATCTACGACCGGTCGCTCGGCGGGGGCGTGCGCGGCGGGCGTGCGCTGAAGGCATTCATCCCCGGTGGCGCCTCGGCGCCCTGGTTCTTCCCCGAGCACCTCGACATCGGGCTCGATCAAGATGCCGTCGGTAAAGCCGGCTCGATGCTGGGATCGGGCTCGATCGTCGTCATGGACGAGACGAGCTGCCCGGTGCGGGCGGCCTGGCGGATCACGCGCTTCTTCGCCCGTGAGTCGTGCGGGCAGTGCACCCCCTGCCGCGAGGGAAGCGGTTGGGCCGAGAAGATCCTGCGGCGCATCGAGGACGGCTTCGGGCGCGAGGAGGATCTCGACCTCCTGATGGACCTGTGCGACAACATCGCCCCCGGTCTGGGCTGGCCGCCGAAACAGACGACGATCTGCCCTCTCGGTCCCTCCATCCCGTCGCCGATCACTTCGGGCATCACACGTTTCCGAGACGAATACCTCTTGCACGTGAAAGAGGGCGGCTGCCCGATGCCACCGGACGAGGTGCAGCGTGGTTGAGATCACTCTCGACGGCCGCCCCGTGCAGGCGGCAGACGGTGAGCTCATCATCGCGGCGGCCGAACGCGCCGGGGTGTACATCCCGCGGTTCTGCTACCACCCACGCATGAAGCCGGTGGGCATGTGCCGGATGTGCCTCGTCGAGGTGTCCGGGCCGCGGGGCGCCTCGCTGCAACCGGCGTGTTTCGTGTCCGTCGCCGACGGCCAAGAGATCTCCACCGTCTCACCGCCGGCCCGCAAGGCGCAGGAGGGCGTCCTCGAGTTCCTCCTCGTCAACCACCCGCTCGACTGCCCGGTGTGCGACAAGGGGGGCGAATGCCCGTTGCAGGACCAGGCCGTCTCCTACGGTCCGGGTGAGAGCCGCTTCGTGGAGGAGAAACGCCACTGGGCCAAGCCCATCGCCCTCGGCCCCCTCACCCTCCTCGACCGCGAGCGCTGCATCCAGTGCGCACGCTGCACCCGTTTCGCCGAGGAGATCGCCGGTGAGCCGCTCATCGACTTCTACGAGCGCGGCGACCGCATCGAGGTGGCCGTGTTCCCGGAGCGGCCGTTCACGTCCTACTTCAGCGGCAACACCGTGCAGATCTGCCCTGTCGGCGCTCTCACGTCCGTCCCCTACCGCTTCAAGTCGCGGCCCTGGGACCTCGAGCAGGTCGAGTCGACGTGCACGTACTGCGCCGTCGGCTGCCGCATTGCCGCCCAGTCGTCGGCGGGCTCGCTCGTGCGATACCTCGGCATCGATTCCGAGCCGGTCAACCAGAGCTGGTTGTGCGACCGCGGTCGCTACGGCTACGAGGCGACCTCGAGCCCCGAGCGTCTGACGACCCCGTTGCTCCGCCGCGACGGCGAGCTCGTGCCGGTCGGTTGGAACGAGGCGCTCCGGGTGGTGGCCGATCGCCTCGCCCAGGTGCCGGCCGAGACCGTCGGCATCATCGGCGGTGCTCGCCTCGCCAACGAGGATGCCTACGCCTGGTCGAAGCTCGCCCGCAGCGTCATCGGCACCGACAACCTCGACGCCCAGCTCGGCGACGGCTTGCCGGCCGAGCTCGTGTGCTCGATTCCGCGGGCGACGATCGAGGACGCCTGCGCCGCCAAGGCCGTCGTCGTGCTCGCGGGGGATCTTCGGGAGGACCTGCCCGTGCTGCACCTGCGGCTGCGGGCAGCGGCTGCCAACGACGCCCTGGCGGTCATCGACTGCTCGCCGGTCCCGACATCGCTCGGCGCCGTGGCCGCCGCCTCTCTCATCTACCGCCCGGGCGAGTCCGTCTCGCTCACCCGCGGCCTCGTCGGGACCTCCTCCGAGGTCCCGGCCGTCAGCGCCGAGGCCCTGCAACGGGCACGGAAGGTCCTGGCGGCGGCACTGGAGGCCTCGCCGGACGGGAGCGGCATCGTCATCGTGCTCGGTCGGCCCTCCCTGGCCGAGTCGTCCGCCCAGCTGGCGGCGGCGGCGGGTGTCCTCGCGGAGGCATGGCCGGCGGCGCGCTTCCTCCCCGCCCTGCGACGGGCCAATGTCCACGGAGCCCTCGACATGGGCCTTGCCCCGGGCATCCTGCCCGGTCGCGTCACCCTCGCCGAGGGCGGGGAATGGTACCGCTCGAGCTGGGGCTCGCTGCCGGATCGCGCCGGGTTGGACACGGTCGGAATGCTGGAGGCCGCCACGAACGCAGAGATCGGGACGCTCGTCCTCCTCGGGGCCGACCCGCTCTCCGACTTCCCCGACCGGCAGCTGGCGACGAAGGCGCTCGAGGCGGTCCCGTTCCTCGTCGCCGTCGACGCCCTTCCCAGCCCTTCGACGATGCTGGCGGACGTCGTCCTGCCTGCCGCCACCTCGATCGAGCGGGCTGGATCGACGACCAACATCGAGGGGCGGGTCACGCGTCTCGCCCAGAAGGTGGTGCCTCCCGGGCAGGCCCGCCCGGACTGGATCATCGCTGTCGAGCTCGCCGGTCTCCTCGGCGGAGAGCTCGGCTTCGAGGGTGTCGACGGGATTTGGGAGGAGATCGAGGCGCTCGCTCCCTCCCATCGCGGCTGCAGCCTGGCAGCTCTGCTCGCGCCGGCGGCGGGCGACGGGATCGTCGTGCCGTTGCCCTCGACGGCGGTGGCGCCCCGCCCGGTCGAGCGCATCGACCCGATGGCCACACCCGGGATCACCTCCGTGCAGGAACAGGGCGCACCCCTCTACGCCGGAGCGGTCCTCGAAGTGGAGGGCCCGGAGGCTGACACCGGCAACAACGGCTCACCCAGCAGGCCAGCGCTCATGACGATGAAGGCCGGCCAGTTCGCGGCGCCGTCGTCGCCGCCGCTCGACGGCTACGCCTTCCGTCTCGTCACGAGGCGCTCGCTCTACGACCAGGGCACCCTCTTGCAGGCCGCCCCGTCGCTTTCGCCGCTCGTCCCGAGCCAGGCGCTCCGCCTCCGTCCGAAGGAGATCGAACAGCTGGGCGTGCACGAGGGCGAGCAGGTGCGGGTTCGCTCCCTCACGGGCGAGCTGATCGTGGCCGTCGTCGCCGACGACTCGCTGCCGGGCGGCGTGGCCGTGCTGCCCTTCGGCGTCGTCCCCGTCGACCAGCCGAGCGCCGCCGACCTGTTGGACTCGTCGGCGATCGTCTCGCACGTGCGAGTGGAGACGCTCGCCTGATGGGCGACCCTCTCTTCCTTCGCGGCCTCGACCTCGGCGTCTTCATCATCGTCGTCGTGAAGGTCGTCCTGGCCTTCGCCTTGCTGATGGTCTCGGTCATGTTGATGATCTGGTTCGAGCGCAAGGTCATCTCCGACATGCAGAACCGCATCGGGCCGAACCGGGCCGGTCCCTACGGGATCCTGCAGACGCTCGCCGACGGCATCAAGCTCTTCTTCAAGGAAGACCTCATGCCGACACAGGCGGACCGCGTCGTCTTCAAGCTTGCGCCCTACCTGGCGCTGCTGCCGGCGCTGCTCATCTTCACGGTCGTCCCCGTCGGCGGCGTCGTCACGATCGCCCATCACACCGTCGAGCTGCAGGTGGCCGATCCGCCCATGGGCATCCTCTTCCTGCTCGCCCTCTCGTCGGTGGCCGTCTACGGGACGATGCTGGCGGGGTGGTCGTCGGGCTCGAAGTACCCCCTCCTCGGCTCGGTGCGAGCGAGCGCCCAGATGATCTCCTACGAGGCGGCCATGGGCCTGTCGATCGTCGCCGTCATCCTCGAGAGCCACTCCCTCTCGACGCGGACGATCGTCGACGTGCAAGCGTCGAGCGTCCTGCACTGGAACGTGTTCCGGACCGGCATCGTGCCCTTCTGCATCTTCCTCGTCGCCATCACCGCCGAGCTGCAGCGTCCTCCCTTCGACCTGAGCGAGGGCGAGCAGGAGCTCGTCGGTGGCTTCCACACCGAGTACACCTCGCTGCGCTTCGCCCTCTTCTTCCTCGCCGAGTTCATGAACACGATCACGATGTCGGCCATCATCGTCACCCTCTTCCTTGGAGGCCCCGACGGGCCCGGCTTCCACTTCCTCCGCTGGCTCTGGCCGATCCTCTGGTTCGCCGGCAAGACGCTCGTGTTCCTCTACGGCTACGTCTGGGTGCGTGCCGCCCTGCCACGCATGCGCTACGACCAGCTCATGGACTTCGGCTGGAAGTTCCTCATCCCCCTCTCGCTCGGCTGGCTGCTCATCATCGCCGCCATCCAGGAGAGCCGCCTGTGGGGAGTCGCCGTGCTCCTCGCCTGCGTTCCCACCTACCTGCTCCTGCAGAGGTCCCGCCAGGTGAGCCGCCGGCGACGCGAGCTCCTTGCGGACGAGCATGAGCGGGCACGGCCGCGGCCGGCCCCCCGGCAGGTGTTGATGCGCTCGCTTCTCGAGGAAACGCCCGGAGGTGAGGACTGATGCTGCCGCCGTTGTTCGGAGGGTTCAAGGTGACGATCCGGCAGGTGTTCGAACCGAGGGTCACGACCCAGTACCCGAAGGCGAAACAGCCGAAACCCCCCCGCCTTCACGGCCGCCACGTCCTCAACCGCTACGAGGACGGCATGGAGAAGTGCATCGGCTGCGAGCTGTGCGCCGCCGTCTGCCCGGCCGACTGCATCTACGTGCGCGGGGCGGACAACCCGCCGGATGAGCCGGTTTCTCCGGGGGAGCGGTTCGGCTTCGTCTACGAGATCAACTACCTGCGCTGCATCCACTGCGACCTGTGCGTCGAGGCGTGCCCCACACAGGCCATCACGGAGTCGAAGATGTTCGAGTTCTCCTTCACGAACCGGGCGGACGCCATCTACACCAAGCGCGAGCTCGTCGTCGGAGACGACGGCAAGCCGCAGGAGCAGCCCTGGGAGGACTGGCGCAAGGAGGAGGACCGGCACACCTCCGGCTGGATGCGGGCGACCTCGCCATCGGGCTCGGCCGAGTACGAGGGTGAGGTGCAGTGGTCGGGCGAGCTGGGCTACGGCGTGCGCCCGCCCGAGGGGGGCCAGAGCGACAAGCGCGACGACGGTGCCACCGGCAACGTGTCCGTCCGAGTCGTCGAGCGGGACAAGATCTCCCGTCGCCTGGGCGGAAGGGCTCGCTGAGCGGTGCAGCTCCTCCTCGCCACGGCAACGCTCCCCGACACGATCACCTTCGCTGTCGCGGCCGCCATCTGCATCATCGGCTCGGTCGGCGTCGTCGTCTCCACCCACCCGGTGCACTCCGCCCTCATGCTCGTGATGACCCTGTTCGGCGTGGCGGTGCTCTTCGTGGAGGAGAACGCCCAGTTCCTGGCTGCGGTGCAGGTGATCGTGTACGCGGGCGCCATCGTGGTGCTCTTCCTCTTCGTGATCATGCTGCTGGGGATCGACCGCGCCGAGTCGATCGCCGCCGACCCGCTGAAGGGCCAACGCGCCACCGCCCTCGTGCTCGGGGCGCTCGTGCTCGCCGAAGTCGTCCTCCTCGGCCGCGGGCGATGGCCGACGGGCGTGCACGCGGCGGCGGGCGCCCTCAACCAGGCCGGCAAGCCGAACGTGAACGTGCTGGGCGTCTCGATCTTCACGACGTACCTGCTTCCCTTCGAGATCACGTCCGCCCTCCTCGTGATCGCCATCGTGGGTGCCGTCGTGCTCGCTCGCCGCCCGCGACGCGACGGGAGCGTTCCTGCGGTCATCGGCGACGAGGCGGACGGCGGCGCCGGCTCTCCGGCCGACGAGCTCGAGCCCGCTCCGGCCGGCGTAGGCGAGGACGTCGACGAAACGGAGTCCCCGGCATCGGGCGTGCCCGCCGGTCGAAGTGACGAAGGGAGCCGACCATGACCGTCAGCGCCGCCTGGTACCTCACGCTCGCGGCCGCCATGTTCACCATCGGTGCCATCGGCCTGCTCGTGCGCCGCAACGTCCTTGTGATGTTCATGTGCGTCGAGTTGATGCTGAACGCAGCCAACCTCACCTTCGTCACCTTCGCCCGAGAGCTGAACGACATCGGAGGGCAGGCCGTCGTCTTCTTCGTGCTCGTGGTCGCCGCCGCCGAGGTGGTCGTCGGGCTCGGCATCATCGTTGCCATCTACCGGCGCCGCGTGGGCGCCACCGCCGACGACATCCATGTGATGAAGGGCTGACGGCCACGTGCTGAAGGTCGCCTTCCTCATCCCCCTCTTCCCCTTCCTGGGGTTCCTTGTGCTCACCGCCTTCGGGCGGAAGCTTGGGAACCCGCGGGCGGGATGGCTCGCCACGATCATGGTGCTGGCGTCGTTCGTGTCGGCTGTCGTCGTGTTCGCCGGCCTGCTCGGGCGGGCGACGGGGGCACGTTCCTACACCCAGACGTGGTACTCGTGGATCTCGGTCGACCGGCTGCACGTGACCGCAGGTGTCCTCATCGACCCCCTCTCGATGACGATGGCGCTCTTCGTCACGGGCGTGAGCACGCTGATCCACCTGTACTCGATCGGCTACATGGAGCACGACGAGGACTTTCCGAAGTTCTTCCTCTACCTCAACTTGTTCGTGTCCTCGATGCTCATACTCGTGCTGGCGGGGAACTTCCTCCTCACGTTCCTCGGCTGGGAGGGTGTCGGCGTCTGCTCCTACTTCCTCATCGCTTTCTGGTTCGATCGGCCGAGCGCCGCCAGCGCCGGCAAGAAGGCCATGATCTTCAACCGCATCGGCGACGCCGGCTTCCTGCTGGCGATGTTCCTCATCTTCGAGCGGACTGGAAGCCTGCAGTACGAGACCGTCTTTGCCGCCGTAGGTCACGTCGGCACGCCCTCTCTCACCGCCATCGCCCTCCTGCTCTTCCTCGGCGCCGTCGGCAAGTCGGCCCAGCTGCCGCTCTACCCCTGGCTGGCCGACGCCATGGAGGGCCCGACCCCGGTGTCGGCGCTCATCCACGCCGCCACGATGGTGACGGCGGGCGTCTACCTCATGTGCCGGATCGCCCCGATCCTCCACCTGGCGCCCGACGCCGCCCACGTCATCGCCATCGTCGGCGCCGCCACCGCATTCCTCGGGGCCACGATCGCCTGCGCGCAGGACGACATCAAGAAGATCCTCGCCTACTCGACGATCAGCCAGCTCGGTTACATGTTCCTCGCCGCCGGTGTCGGCGCCTACGTAGCTGCCATCTTCCTGATGCTCACGCATGCCTTCTACAAAGCGCTTCTCTTCCTCGGCGCCGGCTCGGTCATCCACGCCATGGACGACGAGCAGGACACGAAGCGCTTCGGTGCCCTTGCCAGGCTCATGCCGATCACGAGCGTCACGTTCCTCGTCGGCTGGCTGGCCATCGGGGGCGTGCCGCCCTTGTCCGGGTTCTGGTCGAAGGGTGACGTCCTCATGAACGCCTACGCCCTCAGCCCGCTGCTGTACGCCATCGCCGCCCTGACGGCCCTGCTCACCGCCTACTACCTCGGCCGCTGCTACCTCCTCACCTTCAGCGGGCAGCAGCGATGGTCCGAGGCGCGCCGCAGCGGCGATGGCACGCACGCCTCCTCCGCCGGGCATGCCGCCTCGGCTGCGCACCCAGCAGGGAGTGAGGGCGCCGGCCTGCACCCGCACGACCCCGGTTGGGTCATGACGCTCCCGCTCGAGGTGCTGGCCGCCGCCGCCGTGGTCGGCGGCATCATCAACCTTCCTTTCCACCCCCTCGACTTCCTGGAGCGCTGGCTGAACCCGGTCGTGGGTGCCGAACTGCTGCAGACCCACTTCTCGACCGGCGCCCAATGGGCCTTCGCCCTCGGCGACGCCGTGCTGGCCGGCTTCGGCGTGGCGATCGCCCTCGGCTTCTGGCGTCGCACGGCCGAGCATCCGGAGCTGGAGCCTTCCTTCTTCCGCCGGGCCTGGTACATCGACTGGGCCTACGACCGTTTCATCGCCGGCGGCTCGGCGGACCTCGCCCAGCTGACCGCTGACGACGTCGAGACGAAGGTGATCGACGGGGCCGTGAACGGCTTCGGCGGTTTCGTGGCCGCAAGCGGCCGCCGTCTGCGGCGGGTGCAGACGGGTTACGTCCGTAACTACGCCCTCGGACTCATGGGCGGCCTCGTCGTGGTGCTCGCCTACATCGTCGTGCGGGCGGCATCGTGAGCGGCTTCCCCTACCTCACCGTTCTCGTGCTGCTGCCGGCGGGCGCCGCCGTCGTGCTGCCGCTCCTCGTGTCGCTCGCCGCACCGTCCAACCCGGAGATCGAACGACGCCTCGTGCAGGTCGTCGGCTGGGCAGGCGTCCTCGCCACCCTCGGCATCGCCATCGCCGTGCTCGCCACCTTCGCCAGCGGTTCCGGCGGGTTCCAGCTCGTTACCAGCCACACCTGGATCTCCTCCCTCGGCATCCGCTGGACGCTCGGTGTCGACGGGATCTCGCTCTTCCTCGTCCTCATGACCGCACTGCTCTTCCCGATCGCTTTGGCGGCCGCCGGGCCGAGGCGAAACGACACGACCTTCGTCGCCTGGCTCCTCCTCCTCGAAGCGGCCTGTCTCGGGAGCTTCCTCTCCCTCGACCTGCTCGTCTTCTTCCTCTTCTTCGAGCTCACGCTCGTGCCCGTGTACTTCATCATCTCGGCCTTCGGCCACGAGCGGCGTGGATACGCCGCCGCCAAGTTCTTCCTGTACACACTCGGAGCTTCCGCCTTCCTACTCGTCGGCATCCTCTCGCTTGTCGCCATCCATGCCGGTCAAACCGGCGTGACGACCTTCGACGTCCGCGCCCTCGCCTCCACGCACCTCTCCGACACCGCCGGCGTGCTGTTGTTCCTCGCCTTCACGGCCGCCTTCGCCGTGAAGGCACCGATCTTCCCGTTCCACACCTGGTCACCGGACGCCTACCGGGAGTCCCCGGCGGCCGGCACCGTCATCCTCGCCGGCGTGATGGCCAAGCTCGGGACCTACGGCATCGTCCGCTTCGACCTCGAGCTGTTCCCGAAGGCGGTCGTGACGCTCGCTCCGCTGCTGCTCACCCTGGGAGTCATCGGGATCATCTATGGCGGGGTCGTGGCGGCGGTTCAGCGCGACCTCAAGCGCCTCATCGCCTACTCGTCGCTCGCCCATATCGGCTTCATCGTCGTCGGCGCCTTTGCCCTCACGGGGCCGGCGCTCTCGGGAGCCATCTTGCAGATGGTGAACCACGGCATCTACACAACCGCCCTGTTCCTCCTCGTCGCCATCATCTACCGGCGTTCCGGGAGCTTCTCCACGAAGGATCTCTCCGGCTTGCAGGCGAAGGCGCCCGTACTTGCCGGCATGTTCACCGTCGTCATGCTCGCCTCCATCGGAGTGCCGGGGTTGAACGGCTTTGTGGGTGAGTTCCTCATCCTTTCCGGCACCTTCCTCAGTCACCGGTGGTGGGCGGTCGCCGCCACCGGTGGCGTCGTGATCGCTGCCGTCTATCTGCTCTGGGCCTACCAGCAGGTCTTCCACGGCAAGCCGACGCCGAAGGAAGCCGGCTTCAAGGAGGTCACGTGGAGGGAGACGGCCTACATGGCGCCGCTCATCGGCCTCATCGTGCTCCTCGGCGTGTTCCCGGGACCTGTGCTGTCACGCATCACGCCCTCGGTTGACCTGCTCGTAAACCACGTCGAAGAGGTGGGGCACGTGAAGGTGCCTGCCGAGGGCCAACCGGTGACGAAGGTGGCGCTCAGGGCGAGCAGCGACGACGCCGGAGGTGCGCCATGAACCTCCTCTCCGTGGCGGTCATCCATACCCCCCACGTCGACTACACGGCCATAATGCCCGAGCTCATCTGCCTCGGCGGCGCCCTCGTGCTCCTCCTGACAGGGGCGCTCAACGTCCGTCAGATCCCGACGGTCGTCTACACGGCCATGACGGTCGCCATCTCCGTCGCTGCCCTTGTCAGCTCGCTCGTCCTCTGGCACATCGTCCAGCTGCACGGCGCCTTCGCGGCGGTGGCGAAGTCGCTCGCCATCGACGGCTTCTCCACCGCCTTCGTCGTGCTCTCGTCGTGCATCCTGATCGTCGCCGCCCTCGTGGCCGACGGCTACCTGCGTCGCGAGGAGATCCATGGCCCCGAGTACCATGCCCTCGCCCTGCTGGCGGCGTCCGGGGCGATGTTCATGGCGGCCGCCAACGACCTGATCGTCATCTTCCTCGGACTCGAGATCATGTCGATCCCGCTCTACATCCTCGCCGGCCTCGACTTGCGCAGGCAGGAGTCGGGCGAGGCCGCCATGAAGTACTTCGTCCTCGGCGCCTTCTCCTCCGCGATCTTCGTCTACGGCATCGCCCTCACCTACGGCGCCACCGGCTCGACGAACCTGGCGGAGATCGCCTCCTACCTCGCCACCAACGTGCTCACCTCCAACGGCCTGTTGTTGGCGGGACTCGCCCTCCTCCTCGTCGGCTTCGGCTTCAAGATCGCCGCCGTGCCCTTCCACATGTGGACGCCGGACGTCTACCAGGGGGCGCCCACACCGGCGACGGGCTTCATGGCGGCCATCGCCAAGGTGGGTGGGTTCGCCGCCTTGTTGCGGGTGTTCTTCTCGTCGTTCAACACCCTTGCGATCGACTGGAAGCCGCTCCTGTTCGTCCTGGCCATCCTCACGCTCGTGACCGGCGCTGTCCTCGGTCTCGTGCAGCGCGACATCAAGCGCATGTTGGCGTACTCCTCCATCAACCACGCCGGCTTCGTCCTGCTCGGCTTGCAGGCGGCGGCTACCTCCGGCATCGCCGCCAGCCTGTACTACGTCTTCGTCTACGCCTTCCTCGTCCTCGGCAGCTTCACCGTGATCGCCCTCGTGAGCTCCCGCGGAGACCGGGATCACCTCATCGAGAATTACCGGGGACTCGGTCGGCGTCAGCCCGTGCTGGCTCTGAGCTTCGCCATCCTCCTGTTGGCACAGGCGGGCGCGCCGTTCACGACGGGCTTCTTGGCCAAGTTGTACGTCGTCGAGGCGGCAGTGCAGGCGCACTCCTACGCCCTCGCCGTCATCGCCATGCTCTCGGGGGCGATCGCGGCGGCGTTCTACCTCCGGGTCGTCTTCGTCATGTACGGGAGCGGACCCGAGCCGGTGAGCGAGGCGGCGACGGCGGTTGCCGCACCCAGCGAGGCCTCCGCCGCCGGCCGCCTGCAACCGGCAGCGGAGGTTCCTGCGGCGCTCGGCGGTGAGACGTCGGCCCTGGCCGCCGCTTCGGGCGGCGGGGTGGCCGTCGCCGCCGCCGGCGTGGCCGTCGCCGTCGCCGGCGTGGGCGCTGAGGCGGCGGCGGCAGCGTCACTCTCCGGCCAACGAGTGGAGATACCCGTAGGCGCCCAGATCGGGCTCTTCCTCACCGTCGCCTTCACGATCGTGTTCGGTGTCTGGCCGGCCCCGCTCTTCGACTTCGTGCACGCGGCCCGGCTGCTGTTCTGAGCCGCA
>Ga0187883_10001566_pt1 | contig 13966 bp, 8 predicted proteins | sample June2016WEW_20_1_2_FD_132966 | JGI IMG/M metagenome (GOLD analysis project Ga0187883, IMG submission 132966) | Peatland microbial communities from SPRUCE experiment site at the Marcell Experimental Forest, Minnesota, USA - June2016WEW_20_10 | ecosystem: Environmental > Terrestrial > Soil >...
CATCCGGTTCCAACGGACTTGCGACCGCGCTCGGCCAGGGATCGGTGACAATCACGGCGACGGTCGGCACGATCTCCGGCTCGACCGGCTTGACCGTGACGCCGGCGACGCTCGTGTCGATCGCCGTATCACCCTCGAACCCCGGCATCGCGAACGGCACCAGCCAACAATTCGCCGCCATCGGCATCTACACCGACAACTCGACGCACGACGTAACGACATCGGTGGCTTGGGGTTCCTCCGACATCAACGTCGCTACGATCAGCAACGCGTTGGGTTGCAATGGCCTAGCGACCGCGCTGGGCCAGGGAATCGCGACGATTACTGCCGCGCTCGGCAGCGTATCCGGATCCACCGGCTTGACCGTCACCCCGGCGACGCTCGTGTCCATCGCGGTGATACCGGCGAATCCCGCGATCGCGAATGGCACGAATCAGCAGTTCGCCGCCATCGGAACCTATACGGATAATTCGACACAGCCGCTAACGACATCGGTGAGCTGGAATTCCTCGAATTCGGCCGTCGCCACGATCAGCAATGCGTCGGGCTCCAATGGACTGACGTCTGCGGTTGCGCAGGGGCCGGTGACGATCACCGCAATCCTCGGAGGCGTGTCCGGCTCGACCGGCCTCACCGTCACGCCGGCAACGCTCGTATCCATCGCCGTGACGCCGGCCACCGCCAGCGTCGCCGATGGCACCAGCCAACAGTTCACCGCGACCGGGACCTATACCGACGGCTCGACGCAGAATCTGACCGCAGCGGCAACATGGAACTCCTCCGACACGACGATCGCGTCGATCAGCAATGCCGCGGGCTCGAGCGGACTTGCAACGGGCCTCGGCGTCGGATCGACGTCAATCAGCGCGGCCGTGGGCACTGTGGACTCGTCCACAGTGACCTTGACCGTGACCGCCGATCCGGAATACGTCTATGCGACGAACCAGAACGGCAACACCGTCTCGGAGTACGTGATCGGCGCCGGCGGCACATTGACCTCCATCGGTACGGTGGCGGCCGGCAGTGAGCCCAACGCCGTCGCGATCGATCCCACCGGTGGTTTTGTCTATGTGGCAAATTGGAGCGGCGCCAGCCTATCGCAGTACGCGATCGGCACAGGCGGCATGCTCACCGCCCTCGGTACGATAGCCAGCGGAAACGAGCCTGCGTCCGTCACCGTCGGTCCCACCGGCCAGTACGTCTACGCGGCGAATCTAGCGGATAACACGGTCTCGCAATACACGATCGGCACGGGCGGCGTTCTCACTTCCCTGGGCACCGTGGCCGCCGGAAGCAGTCCGATATCGGTCACCGTCGACCCCACGGGGCACTACGCCTATGTGGCGAATGAAAACAGCAGCAACGTATCCGAATACGCAATTGGCGCCGGCGGCGCGCTCACGTCGATAGGGTTGGCGCCGACCGGCAACTCGCCGCAGTACGTGACCGTGGACGCCACGGACCGCTACGCCTATGTGGCGAACTGGAGCGACAACACCGTGTCGGAATATACGATTGGCGCCGGTGGCACGCTCACGGCAATCGGCGCGATCGCGACCGGCAATTGTCCTGAAACCGTCGCGGTCGACCCGTCGAGCCGATATGTGTATGTGGAGAATTGGTGCGACGCCAGTGTCTCGGAGTACACGATTGGCGCCGGCGGCGCGCTCAGCGCCATCGGAACGATCGCAACAGGTAGCGGCCCGTGGTTCCTCACGATCGACCCCTCCGGCCGATACGTTTACGTGGCGAACTTTAACAGCAGCACGGTCTCGCAGTATACGATCGGTGCCGGAGGCGCGCTCACTGCGGTAGGAACGGTGGCGACAGGCAATGGTCCCAACGCGATTACGGCGGGTTACTGAGCGCGGAATTCGCAATCTTGCGTGACGCATCAATTTTGCTTGACGCATGTAGATCGTGCTTGTCCCATGGGGTCGGACGCCTATGACGGGGTCAGACGCCAATGACGCATCGTCGAGCGGACATCGATGCCTGCGTCGTTTACGCGGGTCACGACGCGATGGCGATAGACCAAATTCGGCGCGCCCGTCTGTCAAATGCAGCCGGGATCAAGACGAACCACGACAGTTCCCGTCTCTTGCGGTACCACGACCGTCGTCGTGCCCGAGCTTGGCGGCACGATCACAGTGGTGCCCGCCGGTGTCCGCGGAGTGCTGCCGCAGGCGGCGAGCATCGCGCTCAGAATTAGCAAACTTGATACGAGCTTCATCTGCATCTCCTCGTTCAAACGACAACGCCATTCAGACGCGCGATTGCCGCCTCAAGTCGGTCATGCGCGATGTGGGCTTAGCACTCATGGCTCCTGAGGTTTCCACGCATCTGGATGTCGTCGGCTGTCCTACGCTGCATGCACGATGGTGTTGGGCAGGCGTGATTCCTTCTGCATCGCGATCGGCGTGGCGATCGACGGCCACTGCCGTTGCAGTCCGAGCAACGCAACCCGGCACGGCGAATGGCTTTCTCGTAGAATTCGTCGCAAGGGCGTTCGGTACCGGCCGATTCTCAACGCCTGCGTGATGCGTGTCTATTCACAGCCGGCGCTGGCCGAACGCTGTATGGTGTAACTCGACGATCACCACAACTATTCAAATGTCGCACGGTGGGGCATTGCTTGCGACTGGTGGGCGACAATACGAGGCCCTAGGCCTGGACCAACCATCGAAGAGGAATCAATATGGAACAAGCACAGCTCATTCAGGCAGCCGCCAGCATCGCCGGCGGAATGGCAGCGGCTCACTACGACAAATTTGCCGGGCTGGTAGCATCCCGAATCACGGAGATCGCTGAAACCGCCGTAAGGATCGCGAGGGCCATCGAAATCGAAGCCGCTAGGAAGCCATGATCGGCGATGCGGGGCACTGGCATTAGCGCTTTCGCGCGCGGCTATTCCGCGATCGGCAGGCGTTCGCGTACCATTGAGCACTTGGCAGCGTGGGTCGCTTGATGATGATTGCGTGCGGCAGTTCAGTTGAACCCGCCGGCAGCGTCACTACTTTCGAGCAAGGAAACGCCGTATGCATGTCTCTGCGCGAATAATCCTTGCCCTCTTGGCATTTTGCGGCATCGCTCGAGCAGATGACCCGCGCGCGCCGGTGGCCTGGGTCAATCCCTACATCGCCACGGGCGGATCGGATAGCGGGCCGGAATACGGAGGCACGGCGCCCCTCGTGACCACGCCGTTCGGCATGACCAACTGGACCGCCCAGACCCGGCAGAACCGCATCAGTGTCGGCTCCTACGCCTATGAGGACGATGCCATTTCCGGTTTCATCGGCACGCATCAGCCGGCGATCTGGATGGGCGACTACGGGTATGTGACGCTGATGCCGGAAGTTGGCGCTGTTCAGCCCAGCGTCGAGTATCGGCGCCTGCGCTTTACGCGCGCCGACGAGACCGTCACGCCCTATTACTACGCGGTCAAGATGGGCGACGCGCACGGCGCAGGGCGCATCCTCGCCGAGATAACCGCTACCGATCATTGTGGCTATCTGCGCTTCACGTTTCCGGCCGGAACGGGCGGCGGAGTTCTGCTGGAGGCGACACGCGCAGGTGTCGAGGGTTGGGTCAAGATCGACACGGAGCGTAGCGAAATCGTCGGCTACAACCCCGACCGCATGGACGCGCACTTGAGTTCGCTAAAGCTGCCTAATTTCAAAGGCTATTTCGTCGCGCGCTTCCACCGGCATTTCCATGACGCCGTCGTCTATCTGGGACCGCTTACCGCGCCGGGCAGCGAAATCAAAGGCGACAATGTGGGCGCCTTCGCACGTTTCGACGCCGCCGGGGGGCCGGTGATCGAGGTCCAGGTCGGCACCTCCTTCATCAGCATCGAGCAGGCGCGCGCCAACCTCGATGCGGAACTGCCCGCATGGGACTTTGAGGCGACGAAGACGGCGCTGAAAGCCACCTGGAACCAGAAGCTCGGCGAGATCGCCGTGGAGGGCGCTAGCGACGATCAGCGGCGCATCTTTTACACGGGGCTCTATCACGCCCTGCTATATCCCAAACTGTTCTCCGAGCAAGGCCGCTATTACAGCGCGTTCGACGACAAGGTTCACGAGGGCACGTCCTATACCGCGTATTCAATTTGGGACATCTTCCGCGCCGAGAACAGCCTTCTGACGCTCGTGGCACCCGAACGCATCAATGGCATGGTGCGCGCGCTGTTGCAGGACTACGTAGAAGGCGGCTTCATGCCCAAGTGGCCCAATCCTTCCTATACCAACATCATGATCGCTACCCACGCCGACTCGCTGGTGGCCGAGGCGGTGAACAAGGGGTTCAAGGGCTTTGACCTCAAACTCGCCTACGCCGCCGTCGTTAAGGACGCCACCACGCCGCCCGACGGCGACACGACCCGGCGCTGGTACGATCGCGAGCCGGACGAGCCCTACGAGGCGCGCGCCGGCCTCACCTACTCCCTGAAGCTCGGTTACATTCCTGCCGACAAGGTTGCCGAATCGGCCTCGAGCACGCTCGAGGAATCCTATGACGATTATGCGGTCGCTCAAGTGGCCAAGGCTGCGGGCGACATGGCGGGCTATCGGCACTTTCTGGCGCGCTCACTGACTTACAAGAAGCTGTTTAACCCGGCGCGCGGCTTCATGCAGGCGCGCAATCTCGATGGGAGTTGGGCCTCGCCGGACGACGGTTGGACCGAGGGGGACCAGTGGGTCTATTTATTCGCCGCCCTCCATGACATTCCGGGCACGAGCGCGTTGCTGGGCGGCGACGCCGCCTTCAACGCCAAGCTCGACGAACATTTCGCCGGCGGTCACAACCAGCACGACAACGAACCCAGCCACCACTACGGCTATCTCTACGACTTCGGCGGCCAGCCATGGAAGACGCAGGCCATGGTGCGAAAAATAGCCCGTGAGTCTTATTCCAACACGCCCACGGGCGTGCTCGGCAACGAGGACTGCGGACAGATGTCTGCCTGGTACATCTTCACCGCCATGGGCTTCTATCCGGTCAATCCGGTATCGAAGGCCTATATGATCGGCAGCCCACTGTATTCGCGCGTGACCCTGAACCTTCCGAATGGCAAGACATTCGTTGTGTCGGCCGCGAACAACTCGGAAGAGCATCCCTATATCCAATCGGCGACGCTGAACGGCAAGCCGCTCGATATACCAATCGTCACCTACGATCAGATCGAAGCCGGCGGCGAACTCAGTTTCATCATGGGACCCAAGCCATCACGCTGGGCATCACGATGGCGCGGGACGTCACCTCACCCTTAGTGGATTCTGCACATCCACCCGCCGGCAGCGAGGATGATCTACTGCCTCGCGCGCGCTAGGCCACAACGCCGCAGGGTTACTGCTTACTTATGTTCTGGCTCGGGTTTGCGTTCCGGCGGCGCAGCCGCGTGCTCCACCGGCGCGGCCTTGTGTTCCGGCGGCGCAGCCGCGTGCTCAACCGGCGCGACCTTGTGTTCCGGCGGCGCCACTTTGTGTTCCAGCGGCGCAGCCGCGTGCTCAACCGGCGCGACCTTGTGTTCTGCCGGCGCGACTTTGTGTTCCGGCGGCGCAGCCGCGTGCTCAACCGGCGCGACCTTGTGTTCTGCCGGCTCACTGACCTTACCACCACCTTTCCCCGGGACGACCCCGGCGCCGGAGAACACGCCCGGTTTCGCCGTTGCCGCGATCGGCGGATTGCCGTGGTTGGCGCTGGCGCGTAATGCAGGATTGCTGTGGGCAACTTGCACTTGCTGCTGCTGAGCCGCTGTCGGCGGCAGGTGCTGCGCGTGCGCGGCGGCCAACTCGTTTGCAGTCGGTTGGGCTTGAACGCCGCCGCTTCCGCCGTTGTAACTCACTCGAGCGACGCTGACATTATTGATGACCGTTTTGTTATACACATTGGTGATGTGCATCGTTCCGACATTCACTACCGACGTATTGTAGAAAAGATGTCCGCCTTGCCAATAGCCACCCTCAAAGCCGCTTCCGCCGTACCCGTAGCCATAATTCACGCCGCCATAGAAGCCGATCTGTGGACCCCAGTAGCCCTGATTCCACACAAAGGCGCCACCATTACTGCCCCAATACCCAGGAGTCCAAAGGTAGTCCGGCTGCGGCGCGAGAATCCATGTGCCCGGCACCCAGTAATAATCCTGCTCGTCGTCGGCCCAGGCCCAATATCCCGGCGTCCATAAGTAGCCCTCATCGGGTATCGGCGGCTGTTCATAAACCGGAAGCTCCGGGGGCGCCAAATTGACTGAAATATTGATTCCCACTTGCGCCATGCTCATGACCGGTAGGATCAACGACAATAAAGCGGGCAGGACCGAGAGCCGCCAGATTCTTAACATGGGATTTCCACTCCGAAGACTGCAGTAAAGAACATTGGGAATCGCCTATAAGCGCAATCAAGCCTACAAACCTTGTTTGCAGCGAAACCCATACGCGCCGCCCACTAGAAGGGCTTTGCTCGTATTGTTTATAACGATTCCAAATGGCTGTCGTCTGTTCGATAACGAACAGTGGCAGCGCTTGAGGATGCGCCGGCGAATTGACCCGCATATCGGGTATGAGCCGCCGCCGCACATGGCCGCATGTAATAGGGAGGCGGATTGCCGGCGTTGTAGCTCGTGCCGTATCCGTCTTCCGTGTACCAATTATTGGTGCCGACCGCCGGATTCGGGTTTTCGATCGCAGCAACACGAGTGATCCCAATCCGACGCGCAGCCAATGCAGGCTCCGAGAAAACATGCTTACTTGAATGCTTTATGACCGGCAGTCGAATCCTCCCTCAACGCGCGTTGGCGGCCGCAGCATGAAATGCACCCGGCGCTGGCGCTGGCGCGGCGCCCGCGGTCCGCACGCGGACCGTTCCCATCATGCCGCCATCCTCGTGCTCCAACACATGGCAGTGAAAGACGAACGTGCCGATGGCATTCGGATCGCGAAAATCCATACGCAGGCGCACACTCGGATACTGCAGCATCCGGCCGTTGAAGTACGGCACGTTGACCGTATCGCGCACAAAGGGCTCGTTGACCGGCAATCCGGACCATTCCATGAGCATGAAGTGAATCTGGTGAATGTGGAACGCATGCAGTTCGGTCGATCGGTTTTCGATGATCCAATCTTCCACATCGCCTTGTGTGACGACAATGTTCGGGACGCCCGACCGCGGATCGAACGGCCGCGGTGTTTGGCCGTCGACCGTAATGTAAAAAGTGGTGGCGCTGTTCGGATTATTGGGGTCGTCGAGCTTCTCCGAGAAATATAGCCTCCGGACGTGTGCCGGAGTCACGCTGCCGAGCCATGCCCGCGTCGGCGCCGGAAGCGGCTCATGCGAGATCGGCAATACCGATTGCGGCTCGGGCGCATCCGGCGATGAAATGATCGACGCGAGCGCGCGATTGGGGTCGTTCTCCCCGCCCTGTCCGGTATCGACGGTGCGAGTCACGAGTAGACCGCGCGTGCCGACCGGAGGGCCGGTGACGATGAATTCCACGCGTGCGCCGGGCGGCACCCCAATGTGATTGACCCAGCTGATAGGTCGCGCGTTTGCACCCCCGGTATTGATCGGCACCCCATCGATCGCGACGATCCCGATCTGCTGCGGCGCCCGCTCCCACACTACGGCAAGGTTCAGATACGTAATCGCGGACGCATTGAGCACCCGCCAGAGTTGACGCTCGCCGGGCTTCATCGAGATGATCGCCGGCGGATAGTCCGGATACGGCACGGGCACGAAGTTGACCGAGAGGTCCTTGGCGGGCTTGCCGAAGCCGGTGCCATTATTGGCGGCATCCCCATCGCGGTCGATGAGCATCTTGGGAACGACCGGCTCGGATTTGGACGGCGGCGCATCACGGTTCATGAGTTCTTGATCGCGGATCACGAAGACCCGTTCGGGCAACCCGGCGAGTTCAGGGTTGGCGCGCTCGATGCCTTCGATGATGAGCGCACCGGAAGCGCCGCCAACCACCTGCTTGCTGCTGAAGCCATGAATATGCGGGTGATACCAGTACAGGCCCGGCGGTTCATCGAGCGGCACTTGGAAGCGGTATTCGAACGCCGGATCCGTCGGCTGAATCGAGGTCTTGAGGACATCGTCCTGATGACAGAGCGGCGGCACCGTCAGTCCATGAAAATGCAGATTCGTCGACGTTGCGGTCATCGCGCCGCTGCTGCAAGGATCGGTCCCGCCCTTCGGTTTGGGCCGGCAAATCGCTGCGCTTTTCGACGCCTTTGCGTCGGTGCGCAGGCCCAGCGCTGCCGCCGTGGATTCGGTCAATTCGTTTTTCAAATGCAAGATCAATACATCGCCCGGATGCAAGCGCAGGTTGGGCGATTGCGTGCCGTCCGGGAGTACGTAACAGTAGCGCGTGGTTCCATCCGCCAGCTGATGGCTGCGGATCGACAGATCCAGATTTAGCAGACCGTTGTGGCTGCGCAAGTCGCGGGGCTCGGGCACGGCGCTACCAGCATCCGGCCGCGCGCATGGATCCGGTAGCGGGGTCCGTGTCGGACCCGCGGCTCCCGCCACGCTGCAAGCCGTGAGCACCAACAGGCTTGCAGCCAGCGGCGTCCGTCGGTGTCCATTCCCGCGGAGCGCGTCATTTCGCAAACCCGACGCGAGCCGTAAGGTGAAGGTGCAGATGCAATTCGGTCGAGAAATGGGCAACTACAGCTCATTGACCCAGACGCCTACCGAAAGGTCAGCGCCAGCCGGTCCGAAAAAGGCACCGGTCACCGGCGACACGGCTTCCGGCAAACGCGCGACGGCCACGGCAATGTGCCGGCTGCCGGCGATTTCACCGCTGGTGGGATCAAAGCCCTTCCAGCCCGCGCCGGGCAGATAAACCTCCGCCCAAGCGTGAGTCGAGCCGCTGCTCCCATCCACGAACGGCGAATTCAGGTAGCCGCTGACGAAGCGCGCGGCGAGACCGAGGAACCGTGCGGCTTCCATGAACAAGTTGGCAAAGTCCCGACAGGAGCCGACGCCGCGCGTGAGCGTCTCGAGAGCGGTCTGGACTCCCGGCAGTTCCCGCATCTGATAGGTCATCGATTGGTTGATCGCCGTGCATAGCCGGGCCAACAGTCCATAGGTCTGCACCTGCTCGCCAGGTTGCCAATACCGGCGTACCCACGCCTCGAGCGCGGATTGACTGTCTTGCGGCCGGCTGTCCAGATAGGGCCGCAGAACTTCCGCCGAATCGGCGTCGTAGATAAAGGGATAGTTCACCGCGAAATCCGCTACCAGAAAGTCGAGCGGCGCCTCGTCAAACTGCTGCACGATGTATTCACTGATGATGGCGAGCTGTGTTGTGGGCGAGGAAAATGTCGCAATCGCGACGGAATTATCGTAGGCGTCGCGGAGCCAGCGGATTTGTGCCGCCGGCGAAATGTCGAGTTTCGAGCACTCAATGTGCAACCCCGGTCCTTCGCGTGGCCGCAGCAGCAGCCGATGCGGCTGGAGCTGCACGGAGCCGCTGAAATTATAATAGGTGCGATGGAGAATCTTCAGGCGCCGCATGATCCGATCCGTGTGGGGTCCCTGCGCCGATCGTGCCTTCGGCAATCGCAGCGCCCGCTCGGTAGCGCGGGCATCGCCGAACGGCCTCCCATTGATTGCGACGATGATTGTGACACAGCCCAAAGCCTCAATTGCGAGTATGCGTTCAGTGCTTCGTTATAATGGATTCGTAACGTGATTACCTGCAGTAATTGGGCCGCGGATCGTGCCCGTCTGTCGAGGGGATTCCATCGACGCCAGATCCGATGCTGATAACGGCAGCTCTCAATTGGCGCGGCGACGTGAACCGCACTTCATTCCGGTCACTGCCACCGATTCAGTTTGCATGAGCCTCCTGCTTGAAACGGGTGCATCGGACGCGCCCGCTCCATCCGACGTCTTCGCCACCGCGCGACATTGAGCGCGGCGCGCAGCGGCATGCCCCAACTGCGCATCTCAATGCGCATCCGGGTGACGGTTCTGCCGTGGATCCGCCTTGTTCTTACAGTCGGTTACTCCGATTGCCGCGATATCCAAATATCAGGAAGGCAATGACGAGCGCGGCAACGATCAATCCGATAGGACCAATCCCCCAACCCGCCCCCATGCCCCAATACAAACCTCCGCCGCCACCAAACAGCAGTAACAGCACTATCAGAATAATCAGCAGATCCATGATTCGCTCCTACGGGTTGACTGATTCGCATTGGAGCAAGGCGAGGTTCATTCAGTCTGTACGCTGGCGTACACGCGCTCGCCGCGGCAAGTGTCCGATAGGCAAGACCGTGAATCGCAGTTCTATACGCCTGAATTCTCATGAGATTTTCTTCGATCCGCGACGGGTTCTGCGGCGCCGCCGTACGCCAAGCGATGTCACGCGAGAGAGTTACGACTCGAAACGGTGCCAGAAACTCAACGAGTGCGCGCCGATCGGCAAAGCCTTCCGCAAACTTGACGAGCATGACGATGCTGATCGCCGATCACTGCGCGTCATCGGGCTCTATGTCGCACCTCCCGGCGTAGGCCGTAGCCTTGTCCGCGACTGCACGTTAGCGCACAGTAGCCATTCGACTCGATCACCTTGAAGCCCGAATTCGAATTGGAACTCAAAGGAACTCGTGACAGTGGTCATCAACGGGCGATGGTGGGCTTTCGCCTGCGCACTTACGATTCTTGTCGCGACGTTCGCCGATCCGGCGCCGGCGGCCGTGCGCATACATATTGTCAAATCGGATCTTCGGCCTCTCATTCGAGCTGGAGCACAGTCACCCGTGCAATTTGCGGTGCTCGTGCCGAACGCCGTTTCGACAACCACGGGCGGCGCTTGGTCCAGCGTCGCTGGCAGAGCAACGTGGAACTACGCCGTTCAGGTACCGACGGCGATATCGCTGTCGTTTCATGCGATTAGATCATCGCTTCCGCCGAGTGCCGTCCTCGTGGTGCGAGGGGCAAGCACCACGACGAGTTATATGGCGCGCGATCTGCATAGGGGCGACCTGTGGAGCCGGATACAGCCAGGCGATGCACTCCAATTCGAGTTGTCGGTTCCCGAAATAGATCGCAGCAAGGTCGCGTTCGATGTCATCAGTCTCCAGGCGGGATACCGTGCCATCGGACCCGGCGTGCAGGATCATCCCTATTATCGGCAATTAAGGGAGCAAGAGGCCGAGGCGTCGGGCGATGCCTCATGTGTCACGAACTATGAGTGTGAAGTGACGCCGGGCGATACTGCACCGGGTGCTGCAACGGTAGGCCTGGTCATTGAAAATCTTTATCAATGTACTGGCGCTCTGATCAACAACGTACCGCAGGACAATACGCCGCATCTCCTCACGGCGAGACACTGTGAAAGCGGCAAGCTGGGCGGCGGGAATCCGGGGGCAGCCTCGAACGTGAACGTGTACTGGGATGCAATCACTGCCTGTGGTAGCGCGCTCGGATCCCTTTATGACCCGGGCATCCCGATGCAGACGGGTGCGCAAACCGTGGTCGAGCAGCAGGACGCATGGTTACTTTTGCTCGACGACAACCCCATCGTTTCGGATGCCCAGCTTGCGGGGTTCGATGCTTCCGGCGGACCCATACAGGGTGGCTACACCATCAACCACGCGGAAGGGGTCGATAAGCAGTACACCGGTTGGTTCGGCCAGGCAGCCGCCGTCCAGGACAGTGGCGTGCTCGGGGTCACGTACCTCTCCGACTTCTGGGAGACCGTCAATGCTGTAGGCAATATTGGACCGGGGGCCTCGGGTAGCGGACTCTTCGACCAGAATAACCATCTCGTCGGCTCGCTGACTCTGGGCCGAAAGACGAGCGACCCCTCGGGCTACGAATCATGCCCCGCTCCAAGTCCGCCGACCCCTAATGGGTCCAATGGCACAGCGGATTTCACCTCCCTCGCTGCGGTGTGGAAGTCAACCGCAGACTCCACGAGCAGCACCGGAGCGACGACCGTGAAGTCGGTTCTCGACCCCAACAACACCGGCACGCTCATCACGGCGAGCGCACCGGTCGTGAACATCCAGCTGAGCGCTTCGACGCCGGCCTCAAGCATAGGGACGCCGCTTGAGCTCACGTGGAGCGCACCCAACGCCACACAGTGCAGCGCGACTGGCGGCACGGCGGGTGATGGTTGGTCAGGCCTGCTGCCAGCGTCCGGTGTTCAATCGGTGGCCGAGACCTCCTCGAGCTTCGTAACGTATGTGCTGAGCTGCACCTACCCCGCCGGACAAACCGCCAAGACATCCGTGACCGTCGATTGGTTGGGTCCAACGCCGAGCGTCCAGCTGAGCGCGCCCTTCGCGCTATGGACGACGCGACCCGCATCACTGAGCTGGACGTCCAATGTCGCGCCCTGCTCCCTCACCGGTGGAGGATTGTCACTGAGCAATCTACCGGCATCGGGCACTACGACGACGACCCAGGCGAATCCCGGTGACGTCACTTATACACTCACGTGCGGGCCGACGAACGACCAGGGTTCGATCAATCAGACGGTACTCTATGTGACCCCGAGTCTCGTTCTCGAACAGACGGGTTCGGATCGCATCCTCGGGCAAACCTATCAACTGCATTGGCTCACCTACGCGGATAGCTGCATACCTACAGGCGGTGCGCCCGGTGACGGATGGGCGACGATCGCCTTCTTTAACCCCGCCAACGCGCCAGCTTCTGAGTTCTCTCCGAGCGTGACCACGCTCGGTACATACACATACACGCTAACCTGCTCATCAGGACTGCTATCCGTGCAGCAGAGCGTAACCGCGACATTCGAAAACAATCCGCCCTACGTCACCGCCTCGCTATCACCTACGACGGTGACCTACAGCAATTCACCGGCAGACTATGTGAGCCTTAGTTGGAACTCGAACATGTCATCGTGCAATCCCAACGTTGAAATTGCCCTGACAGATCCGCTGGATATTCCGTATCAGGCTCAGAGTGCCGGGACCTTTGCGCCGACAAGCTCTGGTACCTTGCCGATCTCAGTTACCTGCGCGCTACCTGGCAACAATCCGACATTCGTGACGTCTACACCGATCACACTAACCGTGCTGCCACCGCCGGCGCCGACAGAGATGCTGTCGATCAGCCCAAACCCGGTCATCGAGGGGAACACTTTCACCGTCTCCTGGACTTCGACGAATTCAACCTACTGCGAGGGCACCGGTGACTTCCCAGGCGCCGGATGGAACACCAACGGGGCGTTTGCGTGGAGTTCGTCCGGCGTTTTTACCTACGTCCCGGGTGGACCCAGTCAACTCGGGCAGTTCACGTTTGGAATCACGTGCGAAAGCATCGATCCAAGCGCCGTATCGCCGACGTCTGCTCAAGCGCAGCTGACGGTGCAAGCATTAACAAGCACGCTGAAGGCAAGCACCTCCAACATCATCGTTGGAGGTAGCTTCACCTTGACCTGGTCGTCACTGGGCGCGACTGGGTGCACGGCGAGCGGCGGCGGCGCGAACGGAAGTCCTTGGTCAGGCACACTTGCGCCGAGCGGCACGACGACTCAGACCGCTACGGAGACTGGCAGCTTTACCTACATCCTGACCTGCGATGCCCCCTATGACGGCGCCACAGCAACTCCTCAGCAGGTCGTCATCACCGTTTCCGCCGCAAGCAGTAGCGGCGGCGGTTCGATCCAACCGATTGAGCTCCTTCTCTTGGTGGGACTCAGCGCGTTGCGCCGCAGGCGTGTTTAGACGAAGCGGACAAGAGTGGTCCGGGGTTACCATGCGGTCGTTGAGCCGACCTGCGCGGCCATGGATCACATAGGCTCGGGCGGCGCCACGGCTGCCAACATCGGTGAAAATGTCTTTTAGATCAAATTGTTACGTTGGAATTGGTAGCGGGGGTAGGATTTGAACCTACGACCTTCGGGTTATGAGCCCGACGAGCTGCCAGACTGCTCCACCCCGCACCGGAGAGAGCCGAGCATTGTACCGATGACCCCAGTTAATGCAAG
>Ga0187883_10001569_pt1 | contig 13956 bp, 10 predicted proteins | sample June2016WEW_20_1_2_FD_132966 | JGI IMG/M metagenome (GOLD analysis project Ga0187883, IMG submission 132966) | Peatland microbial communities from SPRUCE experiment site at the Marcell Experimental Forest, Minnesota, USA - June2016WEW_20_10 | ecosystem: Environmental > Terrestrial > Soil >...
CCACGAATCGAGCGAACTCTCTGCGCTGTTCATGGCCGCCGCGGTGGCGATTCCGGTCTTTTACGTGCCCGCGTTCTTTTACAACACCGCGTCGAACTTCACCGTCGTCGACCTCTGGCGATTCTGGGTCATCCATCTCTGGGTGGAGAACTTTCTCGAGCTGTTCGTGACCTGCGCGGTCGCGATCATCTTCTACCAGCTGGGGATCGTCTCCACCGCAACGGCGTCACGCGTCGTCTATCTTGACGCGCTGCTCTACCTCGGCAGCGGGATCATCGGCACCGGACATCATTGGTACTTCACCGGCCAGGCGCAGCTCACGATGTCGCTCAGCGCCGTCTTCTCAGCGATGGAGGTGGTGCCGCTAACGCTGCTTACGCTCGACGCGTGGGATTTCGTCGCGCTGACGCGGGGCCGATGCGATATCTGCGGCAAGGATATTTCCGTGCCGCATCGATGGACGTTTTACTTCCTGATGGCGGTGGGAGTCTGGAATTTCGTCGGCGCCGGGGTGTTCGGCTTCCTCATCAATATGCCGATCGTGAGCTACTTCGAGATCGGGACGATGCTCACGCCCAATCATGCGCACGCAGCGTTCATGGGCGTATTCGGGATGCTTGCGATTGCGCTCATGGTCTTCGCCTTCCGGCAGGTGACGCCCGATGAGCGATGGCATGATACGGAAAAGTACATCCGCGTCTCGTTCTGGGGGCTGAACGTCGGGCTGGCGATGATGGTCGTGAGCAATCTTTTCCCGGGCGGCGTTCTCCAGCTTTATGACGTGCTGCAAAACGGATACTGGCACGCGCGCAGCGCAGCGTTCGGACACAGCCCGCTGATGCATGCGCTTGAATGGGCGCGGCTTCCCGGCGATCTGGTCTTCATCTTTGTCGGTGTCGTCCCGCTCGTGATCGCCGCGCTCAAGACTTTTTTCGGTCTTTACAGAACGCCGGATATAACCCGGGCGCAGGACCTCGCGGGCGAAGCGGCATGAACGCCAGCTAGTCGCAATCCTCCCGGCGCCGGTGGAAAGGCCGTGGACCAACCGCGATCTCGAAGCTTGCGTTTGCAAACCGTCCGGCGTCCGTGCGAGTAAGAATCAGGAATCAGACTGGAAGCCCCGGCGAGCCGAAGAAATTTGCGCCCGTCGCGCCGGGGAGCAGATTGGAGATCGAGAGCCAAGTGAAAACGCCGGGCGTGTTCATGGATCACTGTGCCAGTTGAACGCGCGGCGCTCGAGCCGGCCGGGGCCATCTCGCGTTGGCGGAGCGAACCGTTCCGGCTGTTCTTTCCGCTCGGCGTCCTCTTCGCGTGGATCGCTGTAGGCCACTGGCTGCTGTACACCACCGGGGTCACTGGTACCTATTCATGCCGATTTCACGGCCTGGTGCAGATGCAGGCGTTCATGATGGCGTTTGCCGTGGGTTTTCTACTCACGGCGCTGCCGCGCCGAACGCAGACCCCGCCAGTTGGGCGAATGGAGATGGCGGCGTTGGTGGCAGCGCTGGTGGTCACTACCGGCGCCGCGATTATCGACTCGTGGGCCTTGGCCGAGATCGCGTACGCAACGCTGTTGGTGCTGGTCATCGCGTTTGCGCTGCGTCGATTTTTGGCTCGCGCTGCGGGCCGCCGCCCGCCGGCCGCCTTCGTGCTCTTGCCGATCGCCGCCGTACAGGGTCTGGCGGGAGCAGCCCTGATCGCCGCGGCCGACGCGAACGCCGTGGTTGCGTCGAGCGGCAAGCTTGGTGCGCTGCTGGTCGAGCAGGGAGTGTTTCTGTGCCTCGCGGTTGGCATCGGCAGCCTGGTCCTACCGCTCATGAGCGGCGCACCTCCACCCGCAGACCTGGGCTCCGCGCCTCGCGAAACCTGGAAGGCGCTAGCATACGCGGCAGCCGGGGTTGCGATCTTTGCGAGCTTGATCCTCGAGCAGCTTGGCTTTGAACGAAGCGGACCGCTGCTGCGCGCGATGGTAGTTGCGATCGGACTGGGGTTCGGCGGCGGGGCATTCCGCCTGCCCGGCAAGCCGGGCGCGCATCGCAAGCTGGTGTGGCTCGCGGTGTGGCTGATGCCGGTGGGATTGATCGCCTCGGCAATCTGGCCCGACTATCGCGTGCCGGCGCTGCACATTCTCTATATCGGCGGCTTTAGCCTGATGGCTTTTGGAGTAGCCACTCACGTCGCGATGAGCCATCTGAACATGGAGCAACTCGCGCTGGGGAGGCCACCCGCGGTGATCATACTGGGCGCGGCATTCGTGATCGCGCTGTGCGCGAGGCTGACGGCCGATGCCAGCGATACCTACTTCATTCACGTCGGATGGGCGGCGGCAGCGTGGATTGTGGGCTCGGCGGTTTGGTTGGCCTTCTTCGGCCCGAAGCTGCTTCGTTCCTGAAATCGCGATCGGGCGCGCGCGCTGAATTGCGTCGCGCGGCAGGGGTGAGCAGGGGTGACCCCTGCACCCAATGTTAAGGCCGCCCGCCGTTGGCGGGCGCGGCACCTTGCCAATGGCTTAATACTGCGCTGCCGTCGCGCGGCAGGGGTGAGGGGCGCGATTGTGACTGATAGAATCAAGCTGGAAAGGATGCAGAACGAAACCGGCCCGCAAACTTGCAGATGGAGGCCGCCGGGTCTATAGCGGAAGTCACTCCTGGAGTTCGGATGACAATCAGAATCGAGATCCCCGAGGACAATGCGTCGCTGACCGAATTCGTCGGGTTCCACGACCGCGTTTACGCCTATCGCAGCGCCCGCTGGCCCGCGTCGGCGGAGATCGAGCTGCCGCTGCTGATGGGCCAGAGTCCGTTCTGCGAGGGGCGGACGATACGCCCGATCGCGGCGCGCGACGGTGGCGAGTTGGTCGCACGGGCCGTAGCTGTTGTCGACGAGCGGTACTGCCGCCATTGGAACGAACGGCTGGGCCACGTCGTGATGTTCGAGGCAATGCCGGGCGCTCGCGACGCGGTCAAGTTGGTCATGGACGAAGCGTGCCGATGGCTCGAGTCGCGCGGCACCGTCGCCGCACGGGTGGGCGATCTCTTCCCGCTCGATTTTCCCTTCGTGATCGATGAATACGAACTGCTGCCGCCCAACCTGCTCAGGCAAAATCCCGACTACTACCATTCGATGCTCAAGGATGCGGGCTGCGAGACCGAGAAGGGGATGGTCGATTACAAGATCGAAGTGACGCCGGAGCTGGTCGCGCGCTACGAGAGCGCGCTCGAAGCGGCGCGGCGGGCAGGATTCGAAATCGTGCCGGCGAAAGAGATAGCGAACGACCGGCGAGTGACGGATTTCATCGACGTTATGAACGACGCGTTCAAACGGCATTGGGGTCACGTGCCGACTACGCTTGAGGAAGGCACGCTGTTCGATGCGATGCTCGCCTTCACCGGAGGGCACGAAACCTCGGTGATGGCGTACCGCGAGGGCGCGGCGGTGGGCGCACTGTTCGTCACGCCGGACGTTTCGTCGGCGGCGATCCTCGAATCGGGGCGTAAGATCGCACACTCGGAAAAGCTGAACACGCTCGGAATCGGGGTGCGCGAAGCGGCGCGCGGGCGCGGAGTGAATCTCGCGATGGCTTCGTACGCGTTTCTCCAGCTGATCCGCAAGGGCACGAAGTATCTGAGCTACACGCTGGTGCTCGACGACAACTGGCCGTCGCGGCGGACGGCGGAGAAGCTCGGCGCGAAGGTCTGCGCGAACTACCTGGTGTACCGGCGCAATTTCCGCGTCTGATAGCCCACCCGGCGCAGGGGTGACGGGAGGCGAATACACTTGATTGAATGTGAAACCCGCCTGGGTTTCACGCTTCCTTGGACAGGGGCTGCAGCCCCTGCACCCGCAGTGTGAATCGCGAAATCCCGTGGACGGTCTTTCGCTCTCAGCCTTGAGAGAAAAGGACGCTTCGGCGGACTTTTCGATTAACAGTGGGTGCAGGGGTCACCCCTGCCGCCCACCGCGCAGGTGATTCTTCTGTCGCGCGCTGGCCAGTGCGAGGGGCGCGATTCTGACGGATAGAATCGAGCTGGAAAGAGCAAATTCTACCATATGTAGTGGTTTTGGGACGGCTCCGCTCTAAGGGTAGTTTCGTTCCGTCAGAAATTATTTCCACCGCAAGCCGGTGTCGCGCGATATCGGGCGAGTCCGGCGAGCGTGAGGTATCCTGGCGGTTGACCATAGCGTACGAGTAGCACGCCGAATCTGCCGGCGTCAGGCTGAACTAGTTCATCCCCAAGCTCCGGCGTGCCCACTTCTCCCGCTGCCGCTGGACACATTTTGTGAACAACCCCGGCCCGGCACCTTGCACAGGGATGCCGTCCGGTCTATAGGGAAGCAGGAATTGGGGAGTCGGAGCGGAACTCCCGGCTAACCCGGATTCCCATTTTACTTGTGAACTGCTGCGTGTGAGTGGCGGGGGAGAGCTCGGATGGTAGTCATATGGTGGGGGCTGGTATTACTTGCTGGAATCTATATCACTCTGTTTAGGGGAGGTGAATACAATGGGCTACAATTGAGCTAACAGATGGCTAGAGAGGACCAAGACCGCAACCAGGGGTGGAATCTTATGAGACAAGCAAGGAAGAAACGCTGGCTTAAGGGGGTAAAGGCTATCCCACTTGTGCTGGGAGTGCTGTGTGTCCCCAGCCTACTTCCCAGCGCAGTGCAAGCTCAGGACGCCGTTAAGGTCTGCATCAACGACAAGACCTACGCGGTCAAATTTCTTCGGAGCGACAAAACCTGTCCGAAAGGCACGACAGAGAATACGGTTGGCGCTGAAGGACCAGCAGGACCACAAGGACCATCAGGACCGCAGGGGCCACCTGGGTCGCAAGGACCAATAGGTCTAACTGGACCGTCCGGGCCAGCAGGGCCATCGGGGCCGGGAGGACCAAGCCTTGACTTTGAAGGCACAGGTACATTAACCCCAACAGGTTGTGGTGATAGTCCGCCCTGCCCCCCACCCTCTACTTGCATTCCGGGAACTGGGTATTATTGGTGCCCAGGTACTCTCGCAGCAACACTAACAACTGGCCAACAGATCTTCGGGCAAACATCACTGAGTATACCTGTATACGTCAACGAGGATCCCAACCCTAACGGGTGCTATGCCGTCACAACTGAAGTTAGCCCAGTACCGGCAGCAATTGACTCATATGAGGTTGGTTTCGTGGGCAACCTTTGTAACGTGCCTGAGTCCAGTAGCTATGTGCTAAGCGGCACGCTTAGCAGCGTCTGTACATGCAGCGAACTTACTGGTCTTTGTACGACATGGCCGTTGGCTGGCGAACTTACCCTGTCCGGCAGCAGTATAGAGCCGCCCGAGGGCGCTCCTATCCCCTCAGGTGTAACCAGCGGCTCGACCATCAACATCATCGGGTCAGTGGCTCCAGCACCAACAGCATGTCCTAGCCCATCATAAACATCCTAACCCAAGGGGAGACTATATGAATCGCTATCTAACCTTTCTAGTATTGTTTCTTTGTGCGATGCTTTATACTTCACTTGGCTTCGCTCAGGAGACGCCAATACCGGGTACGGGTTCAGGCGGTGCTTACGGGCCGTCTGTCTGGACTCTGAGCGACAGGGCTGCAACACCTGCATCTACACCTATACCCATCCTTCAACACCCACCGATAACGACCTCTACATCATCAAGCGCAGCATTAGCATCTCCCTTACAGATACAGAGCAGCAATGCAACCTACATTGACTCATCCGAGGTAGCATCGGCGTTGGCGGCGGCAGGGTCGGCAACATCGACTCAGTCTGTTGTGAATAGCAGTTTTACCGCGCAATGGGGATCGGAAGGCCTCAGTGCTGCAACCAATGGCACCTACATAATCAGCAGTGATGTGTTCGGGATTTTAACCGCATATACTATGACTGGCGGAGGTGTTAGGAATATCCCATACTCTGTTGGCGCAGTTCTTTGCCCTAATGGCTCTACACTTCCAGTCTGTACTGAAAACGGATTTTCAGGCAACGGGAGGATCGTCTGGGACTCCACTTTCCATAACTGGGTTGTTTCCGCTAAATGGTGTCCCAATGCAAGTCTCTGTATCGGGGGAAATGGTCCGATTTACGACCTTGTAGCGGTGTCTGCAACAAATGATCCAACTGGCACGTGGTATGGTTATCAGTTTCCTGCATGCGGCGCTTTTGACACATGGGATGGCAGCGACTACCCACTCTTAGGTTTCAACGATTACTGGATCACTATCACCTCTGCATGTTCGTGCTCGCACTCAGTCAATGGTGCAGGTCTTGCGGTGTTCGCCAAAAGCGACCTTTATACTGGTACCCCGCTAACACTCAACTCGAACTGGTGGGAGTTCGTTGACGGCTTTAGTGGTGGGCCTTACTGCAACCTATCAGCGAGTTCGGTGAATTCCCGCGATCTACCTGTACGTACCTTTAGCCCAGACACTTACTCTCGCGAATATCTGGCAACAGCTTATTACGGCCAAAACAGTGAGGTCGGGGCCGTCTATAGCTATCTCCAGGCACTAGACCCAGCAACCTCTATAGCGCCTGTGCTCTATTCAGCAGCCGAGACGGTTACCACTGGCGTCTTCGCACCAGGTAATGCATCGACACCGGGAGGTCATGAAGGTGCCGATAGTATACCATTGTTAGCTACTCCTGATAATATTGCTTGTTTGTTGGTCGGGCCGCCTGATTGCATGATAGATTGGATAAATGGCTGGCTTCAGTCAGGGGGAGTATGGCAACTGAGCAATAACGACCCATACATTGTGACTACGCAAGTGAGTAACGCAGCGCAGTTTACCAATGAGACTCAGATAACCAGCATCGCAACCGACCTGAATACGAATATATCCACTTCCATCAACTTAGCCGGTGGGGAACTGGGTTCAGGCCCAATGGCGGCTGAAATCGCATTGCCTTATCCCGTCGGCGGAAGTAAACAACTTGACCATGCGATAATTGGCTACTCCATGACCAGATCGGACTTCGGTGCAGGAGTAAAAGACTTCGAGTGGGATATTGATAACAACTCGGTCATGTCCATAAATATACTCCAGAATGACCTTGATGTACCAGAGTTCAGCAACTGTGAAGCTCAGGGCCGGTGGATAGAAGGTCTTGACGCGGCCTATCCAATTCCAGGTACTGGTAATTTGATATTGGGCGGTCCATACGGATATGAGCAGAGCGATTCCGAGTGTGCTAACTACTTCGCGACCATAACGGTTCCATAAGAATAGAACTGTGGGGTTGTGATTCTAGTCACGTCAGACTTAAATCTTGAAGATACCCCAGCGACTAACTATCACTGGGGTATCTTCCCATGGATCAAGGAGCAAAGTAAGAAGCATGGTATAAAACAATCTTACTTCTAGGAGATACATCAGATAAGAAAGACAGGTATCCTGCGTCGTTTGTTAATAAACTGGTTGACGAGCTATATAGTCTAGGTTGCCTAGCAGAAGTAATAATACTGCGTGGCAACCATGACTATATATCTGAGTCAGAGTGTCAAGGCCGGACTAAAACTGCATCAGTAGGACGGAGCAAAAGTACATCAGCGGCGCGGGTGGTGGGGTTGCCCCTAGCGCTGCGGCCTTCGGGGGAGCTTTGCCTAACCTCGTATTGGTGCTGAGGCGATACGCGCTGGCGCGCGAGATCCTTCGGCTTCGCTCAGGATGACACAAAAAACGCAAACGGCGCTCGTGTCATTCTGAGCGAAAGCTTCTGTGATTGAGCCGAAGCCCTGAGTGCTGCCGAAGGGGAAGAATCCCGAAGGACGCTATCCGATGGTATAGCGGCGCGGCGCTTGCTTCCTTTTTTTGCAAGCGCCGTGACGTTTTGCGCAGGGCAAGCTTCAACACGCTGCTACGGTTTCAGCAGGACCTTCATCACGTTGTCGGTGCGGGCGCTGAAAATATCGTAGCCCTTGGCGGCGTCGTCCAGCGGCATCACGTGGCTTATCAGCGGACGCGGGTCGATCGCGCCGGTTTCCATCAGGCGCACCAGTTCGGGTATGTGCGCGTTGATGTTGGCAAGGCCGATGCGAAACGTGAGATCGTGCGTGAACGCATGGTAGATCGGAAAATTGAACCACGGCATGCCGAAGACGCCGATTACCGATACTGTGCCGCCGCCGCGCGCGGACATTATGGCGGAGTTCAGCGCGTTCTCTTTGCCGACCGCCTCGATAGTCACGTCGGCGCCGCGTCCATCGGTGAGTTCGGCAATCGCCTGAAGCGATGATCCGCTTCCACTTCCACGGTTCACCGGCGTCGCACCGAGTTTGCGCGCAAGCTCCAGCCGGTACGGGATGCTATCGACGGCGATCACTTGGGCGGGGCCGAACAGCTTCGCGCACATCACGGCGCATAAACCCACCGGGCCGCATCCGAAAATCGCCACCGTGTCGCCGGGCCGGATGTTGCCGTTGAGCGCGCCGAAAAAAGCGGTGGGGAGCATGTCGGCGAGGAAGACCGCGGCGTCATCGTCGATCGCGTCGGGCAGCGCAAAGCACGTGTAATCCGCCATCGGCACCCGCACCACCTCGGATTGCGCGCCCCCCAGCCATCCGAGCTTGCCCGCGGAATTGGCTCCGTAGCCGAAGATGGCGGATCCGCTTTCCGCGCATTGCGACGACTGCCCGCGCCGGCAGAAGTAGCATCGGCCGCAGGCAACCACGCCCGACACGACGACCCGATCCCCCTTTTTGAACCGAACGACGCCGGCCCCCACTTCCTCGATCACGCCGACGCCCTCATGACCCAGCACGAAGCCGGGCACGATGGGCAACGCGCCTTCATAGAAATGCAGGTCGGAGCCGCAAATTCCCGCGCGGGTGATTCGCACCATCGCGTCGGTGGGAGTCTTGAGCGCGGGGTCATCGACCTGCTCGACGCGCACGTCGTGGGGCCCGTGGAAAACAGTTCCCTTCATGAACAATCCTTTCTTTGCTGGTGGCGGCGACGGAAGCAGCAATCTCTCCAGATAATGGCACAGATTGGGGCGGGTTTGCAGAGGCGGCGAAGGCCGTGGTAATTCCAGAGTCTGTCTATCATCCTCGGGAGGCTCTCATGATTCAGAATATCAAAAAAATTCTCACCCCAATCGACTTTTCGACACACTCGATGGAAGCGATGCGCGGCGCGATGGAACTGGCGAAGGATCTCGGCGCCGAGGAAATTCACCTGGTGCACGTGATCGCGCCGCAGCAAAGGCTGATCCCGTCCACGATCGAGCAGAACCGCGAGCTGGCGCGGGAAGGCGCGATGCTCGAACAGGCGGAGGAGGAACTCGCGCGCATCAAGAAGGACGAGCTCGGCAATTCAAAGAAGGTCATCACGTGCGCCGTGGTCGGGCCTCCGGTTGAGAAGCTCGTCAACTACGCCAAAGAGCAGTTGATCGACCTGATCGTGGTTGCTACGCACGGACGGACCGGCGGCGAGCATATTCTGATCGGCAGCGTCAGCGAGAAGCTGGTGCGCAACTCGCCGTGCTCGGTGCTGGTCTTCCGGCCACGCGCGCGGTAGGGCAGGGCTGAGCCCTGCACCCAATGTTAAGGCCGCGCTCCGTTGTCGCGCGCGGCCGGGGGTGAGCCCCTGCACCCGCAGTGAGAAGACGCGAAAATCTGCGCAGCGCATCTTTTCACGACTACACGATAGAAGAGGTGCCGGCGTGCAGGCTTCTAATACTCGCCGTGCCAACGGCCGGGGGTGAGCCCTGGCCGTGGCGACGGCAGCGCAGTATTAAACCGTTGGCGAGGGGCCGCGCGCGGCAGGGGTGACCCCTGCACCCAATGTTAAGGCCGCGCTCCGTTGTCGCGCGCGGGCTCTGCTACGGGCACGCTGCAATTCAGGGCGAGATGGATTAGGGATGGGGGGCGATTCGGTTTCGGGTGCGGTTGTTCCGCCACTGGACGGGTTGAAGATTCGAAAGCTCGTTGGTCCCGCCTTCTTCGACGGGCTTAATGTAACCAATCTCCCAGCCAAAATGTGACAGGGTATTGCCGTGCGCGTTGTACTGCATCCAAGCACCGAATACATCGCGACGGTAGAAAATCGGGTTATACCCTAAGGCGCATTCACCCTTGGCCCATACACTCAACCTCAACTGCTCGCAGGCTGACGCAAACAAGTATTTGTCGGTCATGAGCGCCCCATTTCTAGTAGCTACGAGAGTTATATAGGCGTTACAAATGTGTGGCAAGAAAAGCGAAATGTCGAAGGTCGGAGAGGTATTAGCATTGCTAATCAAAACGGGGGCGTTTGATCGTGACGATCAAACGGGGAATCCTGCGACCAGCAAGGGCGCAGCGCTTGGGAAGGAAATTTAATCCGCGATGCAGTCGGGGAATTATTCTGAGCAATAAATTAGGGCCAGGCAGATTGCTCCGCCCGGCCCGCAGCCAACCGGGAAAAGGGGGGCAAACCCCGGCTAGCAAACGTATTGTACTTAAGTGCGGGTGTGTTGCAAGAACGCTACGGAACCCTCCGGACCGGCCATCCACAGAGAAAAGCGGCCTTCGCCTGCGCTTTTTGGCGCTCAGACTTCGCCGCCGCCGAGCGCGGGAATGAAATGAACTTCGCTGTTCTCGGCAACGGTATCGAGTACGCCGCCGGTGGCTATTTCACCGTCGATTGATACCGCGATCGACGGCCGGATGTCTCCGTCCTCGAGTAACTGCTTGTCAATTCCTGGGAACCGCTCGCCAAGCTGCCGAATCAGCTCGCGGATCGATCTTCCCGGCAGCTCGACTCGCTCGACGCCGCCGGTGAATTTGCGCAGCAGTGCGGGAATCACGACGGTTGGCATTGCAAAAAAATAAGGGGCGGGCGGCTTCGCCCGCCACCTTTCAATCACTCGTGATCAATCCGCCGCTGCGGAATGTTGCGCGGCGGCGCGATGCTTCAAGATCGCCTTGAGCAACCTCGGCGGCGACATCGGCGCCTGGGTCATCCTGACGCCCACCGCGCGGTAGATCGCATTGGCGACCGCTGCCACCGGCGGCACGATCGACACCTCGCCTACGCCGCGCACGCCCAGCGGATGGCCGGGGTTTGCTTCCTCGACGATGACCGTTTCGATCATCGGCAAGTCGAGGCAGGTCGGAATCCGGTAGTCGAGGAAGCCGGAGTTACGCAGCGTGCCCTTGTCGTCGTAGAAGTATTCCTCATTGAGCGCCCAGCCGATTCCCTGCGCGGTTCCGCCCTGCATTTGTCCTTCGACGTAGCTCGGATGAATCGCCTTGCCGGCGTCTTGCGCGATGGTGCATCGCAGCACTTGCACCTTGCCGGTATCGGGATCGACCTCGACGTCAACGACGGTGGTGGCAAATCCAGGGCCCACGCCGCGCGCATTGACGCTGGCGCGGCCGGTGATCGGACCGCCGGTGCGGGGGAAGCGTGGTGCGAGCTGCTTGATCGACATCGGGGGCACGCCGTTGCCTTTGGCGTGGAGCATGCCGTCGCGGAATTCGACTTCGTCGGGCTTCTTCTCCCAGACCTTGGCGGCGCGCTCGATCAACTGGCGCACGGCGTCCCTGGCCGCCTCGTACACCGCCATCCCGGTTGCGAAAGTAACGCGGCTACCGGCGGTCACGTCGGTATGCCCGATCGAATCGGTGTCGGCGGTGATCGGCCGCACGTCGGTCATCGGCATTCCGAGCACTTCCGCAGTGATCATCGCCATCGACGCGCGCGAGCCGCCGATATCCGGCGAGCCGGTGACGACGCTGGCGGTTCCGTCGGTGTGGATATTGACCGTTGCCGACGACTGCATCCCGGCGTTGAACCAGAACCCCGACGCGACGCCGCGTCCGCGGAACTTGCCGGTCAGTTTCGACTTGTAATGCGGGCTGTTCTTGATCGCTTCGCAGGTCTGGATAAATCCGATGCGCTTGAAGGGAGGACCCATGATCTGCGGGGAGCCTTCTTTGACCCCGTTGTTGATCCGGAAGTCGATCGGATCGATTCCGCATTTCTCGGCCAGTTCATCGATCACGGTCTCGGACGCGAACGCGGCCTGGGTTGTGCCCGGCGCGCGATAGGCGTTGGTCTTGGGCCGATTGACCACCACGTCGTACGCGTCGATTTGAAAATTCTCGACGAGGTAGGGAGCGATGATACACAGCGCGCCGGCTGCCACCGGCGAGCCCGGGAACGCGCCCGCCTCGTATGCCATCCAGATTTCGGCCGCGACCAGCTTGCCGTCTCTGCTCGCGCCCATCTTCACTTTGATCTTGGAGCCCGAGGTCGGTCCGCTCGCGCGGAGCACTTCCGAGCGCGACATGACGAGCTTGACGGGGGCGCCGGTCTTCTTCGAGAGCAGCACCGAGAGCGGCTCGAGGTAGATGGTGGTCTTGCCGCCGAAGCCGCCGCCGATTTCGGCCGGCACGACTTTGATTTTGCCCACCGGCATCCCCAACACGTACGCGCTCAGCGAGCGCACGTCGAAGGCGCCCTGGGTCGAGCAGTAAATCGTTGCCTGTCCGTCGGAGTTGTAGATACCGACGGCGTTGTGAGGCTCGATGTATCCCTGGTGCACCATCGCGGTGTTGAATTCGCGCTCGATCACATAGTCGGCCGCCTTGAATCCGGCCGCGACGTCGCCGCGTTTAAACTGGAAGTGCTGCGCGACGTTGGTCGGCTTGTCGCCTTCCTCGTTGTTGCGCAGATCCTTGAGCAGAATCGGCGCGCCCGGCTTCATGGCGGCATCGACGGTCATCACGGGCGGCAGCACTTCGTATTCGACTTCGATCAGGCGCAACGCTTCATCGGCGATATGCGGGCTGGTCGCGGCGACGGCGGCGATCGCATGGCCGTCATACAGGACCTTGTCGTGCGCGAGGATGTTCATCGACAGGTACATCGGGTTGATGGTCATCTCGCCGGCCTGCTCGAGCTTGTTCTCGGCATCCGGGAGATCCTTCGAGGTGACGATAGCCTTCACGCCGGGGAGCTTGAGCGCCTTGTCAATCTTGATCGATTTGATAATCGCGTGGGCGTGCGGGCTGCGCAGCACCTTGCCGTGCAGCATCCCGGGGAATGCGTAGTCGGCGCCGAACTTGGCGCGGCCCGTCACCTTGTCGACGCCGTCGGGCCGAATCGGACGCGTGCCGATGACTTTGAAATCGCCTGTCGTAGTTGATGCCGCCATAGCTTACCTCTCGGATCGCCTGGTCGTATCGGTAGTCCTGTCAGTACTGCGATGCGCTCAGCGGGCGGCCGCTTTGGCTTCGCCCTGCGAGCGAATATCCGCAGCCGCATCGAGCACCGCCTTCACAATCTTGTCATAACCGGTGCATCGGCACAGGTTCCCGGCCAGCGCGTAGCGAACTTCGTGCTCGGTCGGTTTCGGATTGCGATCGAGCAGCGACTTCGCCGAAATCAGCAATCCGGGCGTGCAGATGCCGCACTGCAAGGCCGCGTGCTCGAGAAACTTGTTCTGCAAGACGGAAAGCACGCCGTTGGTGGCGAGTCCTTCGACGGTCACGATGTTCTTGCCTTGCGCTTCGACGCCAAGCACCAGGCACGAGCATACCGCGCGGCCGTCGACCAGCACGGTGCAAGCACCGCAATCGCCGGTCAGGCATCCTTCCTTCGAGCCGGTGAACTCGAGCACGTCGCGCAGCGCTTCGAGCAGGCTTTGGCGCGGCTCGCACAGGAACTCGACCGTTTCGCCGTTGATCGTCGCTTCTACCAGGGTCTTTTTGGACATTGTTCTATGTGCCGTTGGTGTTTGCGTCGGTGTGATTCAGTTCTTTTTCGCGCGTTCGGCGGCGATTGAGAGGACTCGTCGCGTGAGCACCGCGGCGATGTGGAGCCGAAATTCGGCCGTCCCGCGCATGTCATCGATGGGCGAGCAGGCGTCGCTCGCCGCATGGCCGGCGGCCTCGAGGGCCGCGTCGTCGAGTTTCTTACCGATGATCGCGTCGGCGGCTTTGGCTGCGAGGATCGGAGTCGCCGC
>Ga0187883_10001577_pt1 | contig 13888 bp, 9 predicted proteins | sample June2016WEW_20_1_2_FD_132966 | JGI IMG/M metagenome (GOLD analysis project Ga0187883, IMG submission 132966) | Peatland microbial communities from SPRUCE experiment site at the Marcell Experimental Forest, Minnesota, USA - June2016WEW_20_10 | ecosystem: Environmental > Terrestrial > Soil >...
ACTGGCCGGCAAGCAGTTCGAATACATGCTCTATCCGCAGAAGGCGCACGGCGTCAGCGGGCTAGCCAAGCAGCACTTGAACCAACTGATGGTGGACTTTTTCGAGCGGAGCCTGCGGTAGGGGCGATTGATTATGAATCCTGAGGATCTGGCACAGTGCATCGAGGAGGCGTTCGCGGGCCTCGAGCGCCCATCCCTCCAAGAGATGGCCCTTGCAGGCGACTACGTCGATCAGTCATTCCTCGATGGGGTCGGAACAAAGACGTGGCAGGAGTTGCGTCCGCTGCGGCAATACGTGGGCGACGGAGGCGAAATCGTGCTCCTTTCCGCTAAGGCGTATCAGTATTACCTCCCGGCATATCTGTATGCACTGATCGGTGAGGCGGGCGAGGAGTTCTATCTGAACGGTGTGCTTGACTCTCTGTGGTATGAGGACGGTCGGACTCACGACGACAGCCTGATTCGAGACCTTTTTGACCCGGGCAAGGGATTAGACGAGACCATGCGCGAATTAGAGACCCAAATGCCCAACCTCACAGACCAAGAGAGGAAGGCCGCAGCAGAAACGCGGGTCGGCGTCGCGCAGAAAATGGCTTACATAAAGGAATTGACCGGCCACGACTTCCTGGATAGTTCCCATCGGGAGGCTGGCCTGCGCGTGCTGTGGGGGGCGCGGGTGCCGCTGTTAACGGACCAGCAGAAAAGGTGCATAGCGCGAATGCTCTCACATATTCTGGAAAGATCCACGGACCCATTTGACGTGCCTCACATCCAGACCGCGCTCGACGGGTACTGGCGTGCCTTTCTCGTCGAGCCGGGAGGTCAGTAATGGGACGCTATCGCACGCAGCCAGCGCAGCGGAAACGCACGGCGCGGTTTCTTCGTAATCTGAATGTGTGAAGCCTTTATTGTTACTGCTGCTGATTGGCGGGGCCGCGCTGGCCCAGCCATTTTCGGCCGGGATCAAGGCCGGGCTGCCGCTGACGGACTTCCTGAACGTGGCGCAGGGCGACTCCACCACCACGACCAACCGGTACCTGTTCGGCCCGGAAGTGGAAGTGCGGCTGCCTCACGGGCTGAGCATCGAATTCGACGCGCTCTACCGCCATTTCAGCTACGCCAACTACGAGCCGTTCGCCAGCAGCACCATCATCACCATCGGGTCCTCGGGCAACTGGGAGTTTCCGCTGGTCGCCAAGTATCGGTTTCGCAGCAAAACTGTTCGGCCGTACGTGGAAGCGGGCGTGGCCTGGGATGCGATATCGGGGCTGAAGAACACCGCGAGTGAGACGCCTTGCAGCGTCGTGTGTGAGAACACGAATTACCCTCCCTCCGTGGAAACCAAGAGCACTGCGGGAGTGGTGGTTGGCGGCGGCATCGACATCCACGCTTTCGTTATTCACGTGACGCCCGAAATCCGCTTCACCCGCTGGGCGCAACAGTACTTCAGCCTCGACGACGATCTGCATAGTGGCCAGAATCAGGTCGAGTTTCTGGTTGGGGTCACATTTTGAAGCTGGCTGGGAGTCAGGCCGCTCGTCGGCGGAAACGCGCCGTACCATTTCTTCGTAATCTGAATGTATGAAGCCTCTACTGTTACTGCTGCTGATTGGCGGGGCCGCGCTGGCTCAGCCGTTTTCGGCCGGGCTCAAAGCCGGGCTGCCGTTGACGGATTTCTTGAGCGAGGTGCAGGGCACTTCCACCACCGCGACCGACCGGTACCTGTTCGGACCGGAAGTGGAAGTGCGGCTGCCGCTCGGCTTGAGCATCGAATTCGACGCGCTGTACCGGCATTTCAGCTACACCAACGTGCTGGGATCGGTCGGAAACGCCGTCACCAGCGTCGGGTCGTCGGGGAATTGGGAGTTTCCGCTGGTCGCCAAATACAAGTTCCCCAGCAAAATCGTGCGGCCGTATGTGGAAGCCGGTGTGGCCTGGGACACGCTGACGGGGCTGAAGAACACAGTGACTGAAGAAGTTTGCGGCCCCACTACCGCCAACCCCGTTTGTAACGTGCTGATAGCCCCACCAGCGGCCTCGAGCAAGGGGACCATGGGGGTGGTGATTGGCGGCGGCATCGATATCCACGCTTTCGTCATTCACGTGGCTCCCGAAATCCGCTTCACGCGCTGGGCCCAGGACTACTTCAACCTCTCCGGCGTCCTCAACAGCAGCAAGAACCAGGCCGAAGTTCTGGTTGGATTCACGTTCTAGCCGTCGAGGTTGGCTGGAGGAAAAGCCTGCGCCACACGCGGGGCGGTGCGTACCGGCGCACGCTATGATTGATAGGGAATGCCCGAAATCCTCGACGGAAATCGCGTCCGCGATGAAATCAAAGCCGAGCTGAAACCTCGCATATCGACCCTGACTGCCAAGGGACGTCCCCCCGGACTTGCCGTAGTGCTGGTGGGAAGCAACCCAGCGTCGGAAATCTACGTTCGCAACAAGGTCAAGACGTGCGAGGATCTGGGGATTCATTCGGAGACGCTGCGGCCGCCGGAGAGCGTGACTACGGGCGAGTTGCTGGCGACCATTGACGCGTTGAATGCGCGGGATGACCTGGACGGTATTCTGGTGCAACTGCCGCTGCCGCCGCAGGTGGATTCGAAGCGCGTGCTGCTGGCGGTGGCGCCCGCGAAGGACGTCGATGGTTTTCATCCGTGCAATGTGGGCAACCTGGTGGCCGCGCTGCCGGGGCCGCGGCCATGTACGCCGGCGGGCATTATGGAACTGCTGAAGCGCTACCGCATCCCGGTCGCAGGCAAGCGCGCGGTGGTGGTGGGCCGCAGTGACATCGTGGGCAAGCCGGCCGCGCTGTTGTTGCTGCACGAACATGCCACGGTTACGATCTGCCACTCGAAGACGGCGGATCTGGCCGGGGTGTGCCGCGAGGGGGAGATTCTGGTGGCGGCGCTGGGCCGGCCGGCGATGATTACGGCCGATTTCATACGGCCAGGCGCGGTGGTGATCGATGTGGGCACCACACGCGTGACGGATCGCGCGCTTGCGGCGCGCGTCTTCCGCAACGCGGCGGACAAGCTGGCGGCTTTCGACAAGCGCGGCTTCGCGCTGATGGGCGACGTGGATCCGGTCGACGTGATCGAGAAAGCCTCCGCCTACACGCCGGTTCCCGGAGGCGTGGGCCCGCTGACGATCGCCATGCTGATGGCGAACACGGTAGCCGCCGCCGAACGGCGGGCCGGCCTATGTTGAAAATCGGGCTGACGGGCGGTCTCGCGAGCGGGAAATCGTTCGTCGGGGAGGCGCTGGCAAGCTACGGATGCCTGGTGGTGGAGGCCGACGAGTTGGGACACCAGGCGCTCGAGGCCGGCGGCGAAGCGCACGACGCGGTGATCCGCGAATTCGGCGCTGGGATCGTCGGTGAAGCGGGCGAGATCGACCGGAAGCGGCTGGCGGAAGTTGTTTTCGCCAGTAGCGAGAAACTGGCGCGCCTCAACGCGCTGGTGCATCCGCCGGTGGTGCGCCGCGAGGAGGAAATGGCGGCGGAATTCGCCCGGCGCAAACCGGACGGAATCTTCGTCGTGGAGGCCGCGATCCTCATCGAAACCGGCAGCTACCAGCGGTTTGACCGCTTGATTCTGGTGATCTGCACCGAGGAGCAGCAGGTGGAGCGCGCCATGCGCCGCGAGGGCGCCGTGGAAGCCGTCGTGCGCGCGCGTCTCAGCCGCCAGATGCCGGTCGACGATAAGCGCAAGTTCGCCCATTTCGTCATAGATACATCCGGAACCAAGGAAAACACGCTGCGGCAAACCGAGGCCGTCTACGCGGCGTTACGGAGAATCGAACCATGAAACTGATGCGACCATTTCTATGGGCCGCCGTGCTGGTGGCCGGCTTCCTGGCAATCACTTCCGCAGGGCATTGGAGGCTCGCCCAGATCCTGCCGAAGCTCTCCTCCGGCGGCCGCCTTTGGGAAGCGCCGGTGTCGGCCGCGTCGGAGTATTCGTCGGACGAGCAAAACAATATCGAGATTTACAAGGCGGCGCGCGAGGCCACGGTCAACATTACTTCCCGCGTCTATCGCCAGGACTGGTTTTTCCAGCTCTACCCGGAAGAAGGCACCGGGTCCGGTTTCATCGTCAACGCGGACGGCACCATTCTCACCAATAACCACGTGGTGCGCGGCAGCTCGCAGCTCACGGTGAAGCTTTCCGATATGAAATCGTACAAGGCGAAAGTGCTGGGCACGGATTCGCGCAACGACCTGGCGCTGATCCGGATCGATGCCGGCCGCAAGCTGCCCACGCTGCGGCTGGGCGATTCCGACGCGCTGGTGGTGGGGCAGAAGGTGCTGGCCATCGGCAATCCATTCGGCTTGGAGGGAACGCTCACCACCGGCATCGTCAGTTCGCTCAATCGCAAACTGCAAACCGAAGAGGAGCGGCTGGAAGGAATGATCCAGACCGATGCCGCCATCAACCCCGGCAACAGCGGCGGCCCGCTGCTCGATTCGCACGGCAGCGTGATCGGCATCAACACGGCGATTTACGGGCAGGGCAATATCGGCATCGGCTTCGCCATGCCGGTCAACCGCGCCAAGGAAATGCTGGATCAATTCCAGGCGCGGGGGCACATTTCCCGGCCCACGCTGGGCATTACCACGGTGTGGATTTCGGGCGATCTGGCCGAAGCGCTCGATCTGCCGACCAAGGGCGGGCTGCTGATCCAGCGCATCGAACGCGGATCGCCGGCGGAGGAAGCCGGCTTGCACGGGCCGCGGCAGATGGTGGTGGTCGGGAACTACCAACTCGGCGTGGGCGGCGATTTGATTGTGGAAGTGGAAGGCCAGGCGGTGGAGGGCAACGACTCGCTGGTGCGGGTGATGAACCGCAAGCATGGCGGCGACATGTTGAGCCTCACCGTGTATCGCAACGGCCGCAGAGAGAAAGTGCAGGTGCGCCTGGGCGAAGCGCCGCAGCAGTTTTAGAACAACGCAATGTGATGCACGCAGCCTGGAGCAGGTAGGACAGACCATCGCCTTTCGTGGTCTGTCATTCTTCGCCAAAGCGCGAGCCTCTGACAGACGACAAAAGCCGATCGTCTGTCCTACCACGCTGGCGCAGCGGGCTTCAGCGCTATACAATAGCTGTCTTATGAAAACAGGTCTGGCTGCATTGCTTGGTTTGTGTCTTGCGTCGCCGATGGCGATTCCTCAGGAGCCGGTGCCGCTGGCGGGATTCACGGCGGATTCGGCGCGGGCGGAGCGCGATTGGGAAGCCAAGTTCCGCGCGATTCCGGATACGGCGCTGATGCGCGCTTACATGGAGCGCCTCTCGGCGCGCCCGCACCATGTGGGGTCGGCTTACGACCGCGACAACGCGGAGTGGCTGCTCGCCAAACTCCGCGAGTGGGGCCTCGATGCGCACATCGAGAACTTCGACGTGCTCTTTCCCACGCCGAAGGAGCGGCTGCTGGAAATGGTCGCGCCGGAGCACTTCGTGGCCAAGATCGAGGAGCCGACCGTGGCTGTGGATCCTACTTCCGGGCAGCATGATGAACAGCTCCCGACTTACAACGCGTACTCGATCGATGGCGACGTGACCGGGCCGCTGGTGTACGTCAACTACGGCGTGCCGGAGGATTACGAAACGTTGGACCGGCAGGGCGTGTCGGTAAAAGGCGCGATTGTGATCGCGCGCTACGGAGGCAGTTGGCGCGGCATCAAGCCCAAGGTGGCGGCCGAGCACGGCGCCATCGGGTGCCTGATCTACTCCGATCCACGCGACGACGGCTACGCGCCGGGACAAACTTTTCCGGCCGGGCCGTATCGCCCCAAAGACGGCGTGCAGCGCGGCAGCGTGATGGACATGCCGGTATATCCGGGCGATCCGCTGACGCCGGGCGTGGGCGCGACGCCGGAAGCCAAGCGGCTGCCGCTCGACCAGGCGGTGACGCTGACCAAGATACCGGTGATGCCAATTTCTTATGCGGATGCGCAGCCGCTGCTGGCGGCGCTGGAGGGGCGGGTGGCGCCGGTACAGTGGCGCGGTGGGCTGCCGATTACGTACCGCATCGGGCCAGGCCCCGCCAAAGTGCATCTGAAGCTGAAATTCAATTGGGACCAGAAGAAGCTCTACGATGTGATCGCGCGCATTCCGGGCGCGGTGTACCCGGACGAGTGGATCATCCGCGGCAACCATCATGACGCCTGGGTGAACGGCGCGGAGGACCCGATTTCCGGCACGATTGCGGAGCTTGAGGAAGCGCGCGCCATGGCGACGCTGCTGAAGCAGGGTTGGAAGCCGAAGCGCACCATCATTTTCTGTATATGGGACGGCGAGGAGCCGGGCCTATTGGGCTCGACCGAATGGGCCGAAGCGCACGCCGAAGAATTGGGGCGCAAGGCAGCCGTGTACATCAACTCGGACAGCAATGGCCGCGGTTTCTTGGGCGTAGAAGGGTCGCATTCGCTCGAGCACTTCATTAATGCCGTAGCGCGCGACATCCAGGACCCGGAGAGCAATGTCACGGTGTGGAAGCGGGCGCAGTCGCAGCGCATCGCCGGAGAGGGCCGGAGGATGACGCCGCAGGCGGACCGCGAGGAAGCGCGGACGCGGCCGGACTTGCGCATCGGTGCGCTGGGTTCGGGCTCGGATTACACGGCGTTTCTGGACCATGTGGGCGTCGCGTCGTTAGACCTCGGGTTCGGCGGCGAAGACGGCGGCGGCATTTATCATTCCATCTACGACGATTTTTATTGGTTCACGCATTTCTCCGACACCACCTTTGTGTACGGCCGCGCGCTGGCGCAAACGGCGGGGACTGCGGTGATGCGGCTGGCCGGGGCGGACCTGCTGCCGTTCGAGTTTCATGGGCTGGCCGACACCGTGCACCGGTATGTGGACGAAGTGAAGAAGCTGGCGCGCGAAAAGCGCGAGGAAGTGGTGGAACGCAACCGGCAGATCGACGACGGAGTCTTCACCGCGCTGGAGGACCCACGTCTCAAAACGGTGCCGCCGCCAAAGGAAACGGTGCCGCCGTTTCTGAATTTCGCGCCGCTCGAAAACGGCCTGGCGGAGTTGGAGCGGACGGCCCACGACTTCGATCAGGCCGCGGCGCACGCTGCCGCCAACGGCGGATCGGCGCTGGCGCACGCGGAGTTGAAGGACGTGAACGACAGGCTGGTGGTGGTGGAACGCGCCTTTCTTTCGAGCGAGGGCTTGCCCAACCGGCCGTGGTTTCAGCACCAGATCTATGCTCCGGGGTTTTACACCGGCTATGGCGTGAAGACGCTGCCGGCGGTGCGCGAGAGCATCGAGCAGAAGCAGTGGAAGCTGGCGGACGAACAGATTGTGCGCGTGGGCAAGGTGCTCGAAGATGCCGGCGCAGCGATTGAAGGAGCGGCGGACGCGCTGAAGCAGGCGACCAAGTAGCGCCTGCTCCGTGGCGTGCGCAGTCTTGCGTGCGGGGTCGAGAGTCGTCTCGACCTTTCTTCGCTTCGTCGACTCCAAGAAATGTCGGCACGACTGCCGACACAGCAGGCAGGACTGCCCGCGCCACGGCCTGGTGGACTGCGCGCGCCACGGGCTGTTTTCAGTTGGCCAGACCGCCGGAGACAATCAGCGCCGCGACGGCGGCGACTTCGTATTCCATGGGACGGTCGGCGGATTGGAACGCGGCCAGGCGGCGCACGCTCTGGTAGACGCGCTTCGAACCCTGGCCCAGCTTGGCTTCCCCGCCGCGCAGATCCACGGCCTGGGTAACGGCCAACAGCAGCATCGCGGTTTCGTTGCGCAAACATTCCAGCGCGTCCATGGCGGTGACCGCGGCGTGCATACCCAGGCTCACCACGTCCTGGTTATATTGCTCGGTCGGCAGCGAATGGATGGAGCTGGGCCCGGCCATTTGCCGCACGGCGCAGGCCAGGCTGGTGATGCTCAACTGCATCCCCTTGAAGCCGGAATTGACGCCGGGCTCGGGCGTGAGGTTGGCGGGCAAGCCGTGGTTGAAGCGGTCGTCCACCAGCAGTGCGATCAGCGCATTGCCCCAATTGGCCATGGAGGCGAAATCTATCTTCCAGGTGTCCAGCAGGCGGGCGATGTGGCCGCCGTAGAAATTGCCGGCCTTGTGCAGGGCGCCGGTTTCCGGATCGATCAGCGGATTATCGTTGGCGGAATTGATCTCACGCTCGACCACGGCGCGGCCATCCTGGTTGCCTTCCCAGACTTGCCCAAGGCCTTGCGGGATGCAGCGCAGGGAATAGCAGCTTTGGCCGCTCGACGCGCGGGTGTAACCGGAGCCGGCCAGCATGTCGCGCAGGAATGCAGCCACGGCGATCTGGCCGGGATGCCCCTTCTGCTCCTGCACCCAGGCATCGAAGGGCTGCGCCGGAGCCTCCATAGCCTCCACGGCCAAGGCCGCGGCGGAGAGCAGCGCTTCGAGCACGCGGCGGCCGTCCATCCACAGGAGCGCGGCGCACGCAGTCATCACGGTGGTGCCATTGATGAGCGCCAGAGCTTCCTTGGGCGCGAAGGGGATCGGCTTCAAACCGGCGGCTTCGAGCGCCTCGGCGGCCGGCATCCGGCGCCCGTCAAATTCTGCTTCGCCCGCGCCGATCAACACGCGCGCGATGTAGGCGGAAGGCATCAGGTCGCCAGAGGCGCCGACCGATCCGTAGCGCGGCACCACGGGTGTGATATGGCGATTCAGGAGCGCAGCCAGCGCCTCGGCCAGCTCCGGGCGAACCGCGGAAGCGCCGGTCGAGAAGGTGGCCAGGCGCAGCAGAATAGCGGCGCGCACGACGTCGTTCGGGAGCGGCTGCCCGGTGGCGCAGCCCAGATGGCGCACCAGGTTGTGCTGCAGCAGCTCCATTTTTTCGGCTGGCAGCGAAATGCCCACGTTGCCGCCGACACCGGTGTTGACGCCGTAGATGCGCTCGCCGCGCGCCATCAACTCATCCAGGCGGAGGCGACCCTGGGCGATGCGACCGAGCGCCGGCGCCGCGATTTTCACCTCAGCGCCTTCCCGCGCCACGCGCACGGTGTCTTCGATGGTCAAGCGGGCCGTGCCAACTTCGAATGTCTCTGCCATGTTAGGTAGGGTAGCAGCCGCTAATCCTGATAACATAGCCCCGTATGCAACGCCGAGGTTTTCTCCGCACCATGGCCGCGGCGCCGCTGGCTTTGCGGCAGAGCGCTGGCGCAACGCGCTATGAAGCTAACTGGGAATCGATCGATAGCCGGCCCATCCCCAAGTGGTACCTGGACGCCAAGTTCGGCATCTTCATCCATTGGGGGCTTTACTCGGTGCCATCATTTGCGCCGCCACGCACCAAGGGCGAGACGCCGTACGCGGAGTGGTACTGGCACTCGCTCACGGAGGGTAAGAAGGCTACGGCGCCGGGTCAAGATGGCTACCAGACCCGGCAGTTTCACCAGCGCGTCTACGGGGCCGATTTTCCGTACTCCGATTTCGCGCCACAGTTTCGCGCCGAGATGTTCGACCCGGACCACTGGGCGGACGTATTCGCCCGCTCCGGCGCCCGTTACGTTGCGCCCACTTCGAAACACCACGAGGGCTTCGCGTTGTGGCGCAGCGAGGAGGCTAATCGCGCCTGGGGACGACCCTGGAACGCGGTGGACATCGGACCGCGGCGCGACGTGCTGGGCGATCTGGCCAAGGCAGGGCGCAAGCGCGGCCTGCACATGGGCATTTACTATTCGCTCTACGAGTGGTATAACCCGCTGTGGCTTTCCGACAAGCCGCGCTACGTGCGCGAGCACCTGTTTCCGCAGTTTCAGGACGTGGTGAATCACGTGGAGCCGGAGATCATTTTCTCCGACGGCGAATGGGAATTGACGAGCCAGGAATGGCACTCGCCCGAGCTGCTGGCGTGGCTGTACAACGAATCGCCGGTGCGCGAGCAGGTGGTCGTCGACGACCGGTGGGGCAAAGACACCAGACACAAGCACGGCGGTTACTACACCACCGAGTACACGTCCGGCATGGGACAGAGCGAGCACGCGTGGGAGGAAAGCCGCGGCATGGGCTTCTCCTACGGGTACAACCGCGCCGAGACGCTGGCCGATTATCACAGCGACCGCGAGCTGCTGCTGATGCTGATCGACCTGGTGAGCCGCGGCGGCAACCTGCTGCTCGATATCGGCCCCACCGCCGATGGGCGCATTCCGGTGATCATGGAAGAGCGGCTGCTCCAGCTTGGCGACTGGCTGCGGTTAAACGGGGAAGCCATCTATGGCACGCGCGCGTGGCGCCGCGCGCGGCAGTGGTCGAGCGGAGCGGAGCCAAAACTCGAGGAGAGTGAATTCATGTCGGCATACCCGATCTCGAGCCTGGTGGATACGCCGCCCGCCGGCATGGCGCGCGTCGAGGCATTCTTTACCGCAAAGGCGGGCGCGGTTTACGCGATTTTGCCGCACCGGCCGGAAGGACACGTAACGCTCAGTGGCATAAGCCCCTTCTCGCTCCCACGTGTCACGCTGCTGGGAAGCAATGCACCGCTGGTGTGCTTCCAGAATGGCTTCAGTCTGACAATTCACTTGCCGGAGAACCTGCCTTACTCGCAAGCGTACGTGCTGAAGCTGGAGGGCGTCGCGTAGGGCATAGGCCGTAGCGCCGGCGGTCTCTGCCGCCGGTGTTCTTTGCCCGGAGATCCTGCGACAAAGATAGCGGCGGTGCGAGACACCGGCGGCAAGACCGCCGACGCCACCACCGCTCCTACTTACTCCACCGTGAACGGCTGGCGGCTTTCGTAGGTCTGATTGCCCACGGCGTCTTTCACCTGCACGGCGACGATATACGAGCCTGGTTTGACGCCGGCTTGCAGATTGATGCTGAATTCGCCGGAAATGTATCGCTTGGGATAGAACGACTGGCTGGCTTCGGTAGCCGGCTCCGGCTTGGTCCATAGCACCTTGCCGTCGGGCAGCATGATGGAAGCCACCCAACTGACGTCGATTTTGTTGCCGGTGCCGTATTGGTATCCCGTGACGTCGAACCGTGTCCACATGGTTTGGCCGGCGTGGTAGACGGCCTTCTCGGCGGGCTGCTTGCCCTCTTCATCGTGGTAGAAATGAAAGTTGCGCACGGTGACCTTGTCGCTCGGCTCGACGACGCGGCCGCGGATTTCAAACGGCACCTCGATCTGCACCGTGGTCTTGGCGAGCAGGTCTTCGGCCTTCACCACAATTTTGTAATTGCCGGAACCCGCCAGCGGCGGTATCATCACCTGCGTTTGGATCTTGGGCATCCAGTCTTTGTCCTCGAGGGCTATTTCGTCGTTGATTTGGTTCTTGTAGGGCTCGGTAAGCTCCACGCCCTTGGGATCGAAAGCCTCGACTGAGTAGGCGATGCTCACCTTCAGATCCGCGGTCTTGGCGTAATGCGCCACGCGGCAACTGAAGAACAGGACCTCGCCGGGCGTGTAATAGAACCCAGCGGGCGAGGCCGCGCCTTCTTCCATCTGGCTGATGACGGGTTGGACAATGGCCAGCGGTTCGGTGGCGGCGAAAGCCAGCGGGCCAGCGAGCGAAACGAGCAGCAAGAGCCGCATTCGGACCTCCCAGTACGATTCTACTTCCCCAGCAAGGCGGCGAGATACCGTCCGGTGTAGGAGCGGGCTGCGCGGGCCACGGTTTCCGGGGTTCCGGCCACCACCACTTCGCCGCCGCCTGCGCCGCCCTCCGGGCCGAGGTCGATGACCCAATCGGCGGCGCGGATGACGTCGAGGTTGTGTTCGATCACGATCAGGCTGCCGCCGTTTTCGATCAGCCGCCCGAAAGCGGCCAGCAGCTTGGCGATATCGTCGAAGTGCAGGCCGGTGGTGGGCTCGTCGAAGATGAACAGGGTGCCGCGGCAGCTTGCCGCCGCCAGGTGAGCGGCCAGCTTGACGCGCTGCGCCTCGCCGCCGGAAAGAGTGGTGGCGGATTGGCCCAGCCGCAGGTAACCCAGGCCGACGTCGTCCAGCACGCGCAGGCGCTCCACCAGCCGCGGCACGCCGTTGAAGAACTCGATGGCCGCGCTGACCGTGAGCTGCAGCACTTCGTGGATGTTGAGCCCGTTGTAGCGAATCTCCAGAATGGCGCTCTTGTAGCGCGTGCCCTTGCACTCCTCGCAAATCAGTTCCACGTCGGCCAGGAACTGCATCTCCACCGTCACCGTGCCATCGCCCTGGCAGGTCTCGCAGCGGCCGCCGGGAATGTTGAAGGAAAAATGGCCGGGTGTGTAGCCTTGCTTTTGCGCATCGCGGGTATTAGCGAAAAGCGCGCGAATCAGGTCGAACGCTTTGATATAGGTGACCGGATTCGAGCGCGGTGTGCGGCCGATCGGCGATTGATCGATCATCACCGTGCTCAAAATGCGCTCGGCGCCTTCCAGCTTGCGGCAGGAAATACGCGGCCCCGCGTCCAGGTTGCCGGCGGCGTCTTCGAGTGCCGCTGCTTCGCCCGAGTCGCGCGCCTTGTGCAGCGCCTCGATCGAGCGGAACAGCACATCGTGAACCAGCGTGGACTTGCCGGAGCCGGAAACGCCGGTGATGGCCACCATCATGCCCAGCGGAATCTCGACGTCGATGTTCTTCAAATTATGGACGCGGGCACCGATGATGCGCAGCAGGCGTTTGGGATCCACCAGCCGGCGCGCGCGCGGCGCCGCCACGCGCAGGTCGCCGCGCAGATAGCGCGCCGTGAGCGAGCTATTGCCATCGGCGAGCAGCCGATCGAAAGTGCCCTCGTATACGACGTTGCCGCCGTGCTCGCCCGCGCCCGGTCCCAAATCCAGCAGGTGATCGGCGGCGCGCATCACCTCGGGATCGTGCTCCACCACTACGATGGTATTGCCCAGCTCGCGCAATTCTTCGAGGATGCGGATCAGCCGCCCTGTGTCGCGGCTATGCAGGCCGATGGATGGCTCATCGAGCACGTAGCATGCGCCCACCAAACGCGAACCCAGGCAAGTGGCGAGCTGGATGCGCTGGGCTTCGCCGCCGGAAAGCGTGGAGGACAGCCGGTCCAGCGTCAGGTACTCGAGACCCACGTCGTTCAGGAACTTCAGCCGCTGGCGGATCTCCACCAGGATCTTCTCGGCGATGGCGGCTTCTTCCGGCTTGAGCGCCAGCGTGTCGAAGAACTGCGCGGCCTCGGCGATATTGAGGCGCACCACCTCGGCCAGGTTGCGGCCGCCTACGCGCACGTACAGCGCCTCTTTGCGCAAGCGGGCGCCCTTGCACTCCGGGCACAACGCGTAGCCGCGGTAACGGCTGAGGAAGACGCGCACGTGCAGCTTGTATTTCTTGGTTTCCAGGTGAGCGAAGAAGCGGCGGACGAAATCGTACACCAGCTCGCGCTCTTCGCCGGTGAGGTCCGCGAAGGCCGCGCGAAAGCGCACCTTGCCGCGGGCGGACTTGCGGAAATTGCCGAGCCACGAGCGGAATTTAGGCTTCGTCCAGGGGTCGACCGCGCCATCATCGAGCGAAAGCGATTTGTCGGGAATCACCCGGTCCAGGTCGAAATCGATGGTGTTGCCGAAGCCCTGGCAGCGCGGGCAGGCGCCGACCGGCGAGTTGAAGCTGAACAGAATGGGCTCCGCGGCTGCGAATTCCATGCCGCACGTCTTGCACTGGAACTTCTCATTGAAGCGCAGCGTCCGGGCAGGCGGGGCGGCGCTTTCGAAGATTACTTCACCAGCCTCGCGATAACAGATTTCGACCGTATCGACCAGGCGCTGATGCAGGCCGGGGCCGATCGCGATGCGATCCACCAGCACCAAGACCGGCTGGCTGAAATCGATATCGAGCAGCGACTCGGGCGTCGAAAACTCGAAAATCCGGCCCGCCTGAAACAGCCGTGTGAAGCCTTTCTTGCGCAACTCGAAGAGGTGGTCGCGCAACGAAGCGGCGCCGGCGTGATCG